>Ga0308160_10000863_pt1 | contig 49040 bp, 39 predicted proteins | sample PhyFR1_FD_201036 | JGI IMG/M metagenome (GOLD analysis project Ga0308160, IMG submission 201036) | Phyllosphere microbial communities from UC Gill Tract Community Farm, Albany, California, United States - DLSLF.R1 | ecosystem: Host-associated > Plants > Phyllosphere > Unclassified | place: USA...
TCGAGCGCGCGGCGGAAGCTGTTCACCAGCGTCTCGTCGTCGGCCATGATCGCGTTTTTATAGGCCATGAAGTGCTTGAAGCTGTTCACGCCGTGCTCGCGCACCAGCGTGCCCATGTCGGCATGCACCGATTCGTCCCACCAGGTCACGGCCACGTGGAAAGTGTAGTCGGCCGCCGACTTCTGCGCCCAGCCGCGCCAGGTGTGAAACGCCTCCATCAGCGGCTGTTTCGGACTCGGGATGACGAAGTCCATGATCGTCGTGGTGCCGCCGGCCAGCGCCGCCGCGGTGCCGGTGTAGAAATCGTCGCTGGTGACGGTGCCCATGAAGGGCAGCTGCATGTGGGTGTGGGTATCGATCCCGCCCGGCATCACGTACTGGCCGCCGGCGTCGATGACGGTGGCATGCGGCGGCGCTTCGAGATTCTCGCCGACGGCGACGATCTTGTCGCCCTCGCACAGGACGTCGGCACGGAAGGCGCGGTCGGCGTTGACGACGGTACCGCCACGGAGTAACACGGACATGGACTTCTCCTTCACAAGGTTTGGAGCGTGCTCCTAGTCGAGCGAGCGGGCCGGCTGCATGGCCGGCACTGCTCTGCCCTTCATCATCAGGCCGTACACCACCGCGGCGATCGCGATGCCGACGAACCAGGCATAGGTATACATCGTCTTGAAGCCGGCGCCGACGTCCGGGAAGGCCTCCGGGAAGGCCGCGTTCAGAAAGCCGGGGATGTTCGGCAGCACGCCGGCGATGAAGGCGACCAGGGCGGCCATGTTCCAGCCATTGCGATACGCGTAGATACCGTCGTCGCGGTACAGGTGCTCGACCGCGATGTCGGTCTTGCGGATGAAGTAGTAATCGACGATCAGGATGCCGGCGATCGGCCCCAGCAGCGCCGAATAACCGGTCAGCCAGATGAAGATGTAGTTCTCGCTCTTCTCGAGGATCTTCCACGGCATCATGACCAGCGCGATGCCGGCGGTGAGGTAGCCGCCCGCGCGGTAGGAAATGCGCTCGGGCGACAGCGCCGAGAAGTCGTAGGCGGGGCCGACCATGTTGGCGGCCAGGTTGACGCTGGCGGTGTCGATCAGCAGGACCAGCAGCGCCACCAGCACGGCAATGCCGGTCATGCGGCTGGACAGGTCGACCGGATCCCACAGCGCCTTGCCATACAGGACGATGGTGGCCGAGGTCACGGTGACGGCCAGCGCGGCCAGCAGTGCCATCGGCAGCGGCAGGCCGAGCGACTGGCCGATCACCTGGTCGCGCTGGCTTTTCGCAAAACGGGTGAAGTCGGGGATGTTCAGCGCCAGCGTGGCCCAGTAGCCGATCATCGCGGTCAGCGAGGGCCAGAACACGCTCCAGAACAGGCCGGCCTTGGGGCCGCCTTCGACGAATTGCGAGGGCTGGGCCAGCAGCGGACCGAAGCCGCCGACCTTGTCGTAGACCCACCACAGCAGCAGGAAGCAGATCGCGATCTTCAGCGGCGCGGTATAGGTCTCGAGCTTGCGGATCGATTCCATGCCATGCACGATGAAATAGAACTGGATGGCCCAGAACGCCAGGAAGCAGCCCAGCTGGCCGGGATTGATGCCGAGTCCCGGCAGGTTGGCGCCGCCGACCGGGCTGCCGTGCAGCACACCCAGCAGCGTGTAGATCATGCTGCCGCCGAACCAGGTCTGGATGCCGTACCAGCCGCAGGCGACGATGGCGCGCATCAGCGCCGGCAGCCGCGCGCCGCGCGTGCCGAACGAGGTGCGCGCCAGCACCGCATACGGGATGCCATACTTGGTGCCGGCATGGCCGATCAGCAGCATCGGCAGCAGCACGATCACGTTGGCGAAGAACACCGTGAACACCGCCTGCCAGGCCGACATGCCGCCTTCGATCAGGCTGGCTGCCAGCATGTAGGCGGGAATGCTGATCACCATGCCGACCCACAGGGCGGCAAAGTGATACCAGCGCCAGGTGCGTTGGGCGACGCTGGTGGGGGCCAGGTCCTCGTTCCAGAGGTCTTTGTTGACGAGTGGGTCGGTGTTCATCGGGTTGGTTCCTCGGTTGCAGTGTTCGATAGGCGTATTATCGTTGCTCAACGTTGTTCATCGTTGCTCAAGCAGCAAAACTGATGCCAGCTACGCTGAACGGCACCACCCATCCAACGATTCACGCCTCGCCCAATGCTACCTCCGCCCGCGGATTGCGTGCATCCTGCGTCCAGTTCATGTAAGGCTTGCCGGTCTGCTGCGGCACCATGGTGATGCAGCCCTCGACCGGACAGGTGATTTCGCACAGGTTGCAACCCACGCATTCGGCGTCGATGATCTCGTAACGCCGTGCATTTCCCTCCACCAGCCGTGCCACCGCCTGGTGCGAGGTGTCTTCGCAGGCCACGTGGCAGCGCCCGCACTGAATGCACTTGTCCTGGTCGATGTGGGCGATCACCTGGTAATTCATGTCCAGGTATTTCCAGTCGGTCGTGTTCGGCACCGCCTTGCGCGAGAAGGCGGCGATGTCGGCATAGCCCTGCGCATCCATCCAGCGCGACAGCCCATCCTTCATTTCCTCGACGATGCGGAAGCCGTGCAGCATCGCCGCGGTGCAGACCTGCACCGATCCGGCGCCCAGCGCGATGAATTCGGCGGCGTCGCGCCAGTTGCCGATGCCGCCGATGCCGGAGATCGGCAAGCCGCGCGTGACCGGGTCGCGCGCGATCTCGGCCACCATGTTGAGGGCGATCGGCTTGACCGCCGTGCCGCAGTAGCCGCCGTGGGTACTGGCGCCGCCGACGATTGGATAGGCGACCATGCGGTCGAGGTCCAGGTGGGTGATCGAGTTGATGGTGTTGATCAGCGAGACCGCGTCCGCCCCGCCGGCGAGCGCCGCCCGCGCCGGGGCGCGCACGTCGGTGATGTTGGGCGTGAGCTTCACGATCACCGGCAGCTTCGTGTACATCTTGCACCAGCGCGTGACCAGTTCGATCAGGTCCGGCTGCTGGCCCACGGCCGCACCCATGCCGCGCTCGGGCATGCCGTGCGGGCAGCCGAAGTTCAGTTCGATGCCGTCGGCGCCGGTGGCTTCCACCAGCGGCAGGATGTCGCGCCACGGCGCTTCCTCGCACGGCAGCATCATCGACACCACCAGCGCGCGGTCCGGCCATGCCTTTTTCACCGCCGTGATCTCGCGCAGGTTGATCTCGAGGCTGCGGTCGGTGATCAGCTCGATGTTGTTGAAGCCGATGACTTCGCGGTTCTTGCCGTGCAGGGCGGAGTAGCGCGACGAGACATTGACCGCCGGCGGGTCTTCACCCAGCGTCTTCCACACCACGCCGCCCCAGCCGGCCTCGAAGGCACGCACCACGTTGTAGGCCTTGTCGGTCGGCGGCGCCGAGGCCAGCCAGAACGGATTCGGCGATTTGATGCCGCAAAAATCGATGCTCAGGTCGGCCATCATGCCCCCGCTGCGAATGAAGTGGATGAAATCGACTGGATGTCGCCATGGATGGCCAGCGCCGCCATCTTGCCGTGCTGGACCGCCTGCACCGTCAGGTCCTGTCCCGGCGCGATGCAGTCGCCGCCGGCATACACGCCCGGCAGCGCAGTGCGGAAAAAGGAATCGACGTGGATCTTGTCGCTGCCCGCGTCCCGTTCCAGTTCGCGTGCGAGCGGATCGTCCAGGCTGTCGCCGTCCATGCCCTGGCCGATGGCCTTGAACACGGCATCGGCCGCGATCTCGACGATGGCGCCGGTTCCGACCAGGCGCCCGGCCTCCATGCGCGTTTCCTCGAAGCGCATGCCGCGCACCTTGCCGGCCGCGTCCAGCAGCACCTCGAGCGGCGCCGCCCAGGTGCGCATGTGGACGAAATTCTGCTTGGCGATCTCGATCTCGTGGCCGGTCGCGCTCATCGCCTCGACGCCGCGCCGGTACACCAGCGTGACCTCTTCCGCGCCGAGGCGCTTGATCTGCACCGCCATGTCGATCGCGGTATTGCCGGCACCGATGACGATGGCGCGGCGCGGCACCGGCAGCGCGGCCAGGTCCTGCGCCTGGCGCAGAGTGGATATATAGTCGACCGCGGCGCTCAGGCCGGGCGCATCCTCGCCGGTGAGCCCCAGCCGGCGGCTGGCGCCCAGGCCGATGCCGAGGAAGACCGCGTCGTAGCGGGTGTGCAGGTCCTGCAGGTGCAGGTTGACGCCCAGGATGTGCCCGTGGCGCACCTCGATCCCGCCGATCGACAGTAAAAAGTCGACCTCGCGCTGCGCGAAGTCGCCGGGCAGCTTGTACTTGGCGATGCCGTATTCGTTCAGGCCGCCGGATTTCTCGCGCGCCTCGAACACGACCACGTCGTGGCCCAGCATCGCCAGCCGGTGCGCACAGGCCAGCCCGGCCGGACCGGCGCCGACCACGGCCACCGTCTTGCCGGTGCCCGGCGCGCGCTGGAACGGATGGCTGTCGAAGTGGGCGTTGTCGATGGCGTGGCGCTGCAGCAGGCCGATCTTGACGGGCTGACCCTCGGCATCGTTGTTGCGCACGCAGGCGTCCTCGCACAGGATCTCGGTCGGACAGACGCGCGAACAGGCGCCGCCGAAGATGTTCTGCTTCAGGATGCCGATGGCGGCGCCGGTCACGTTCTGGTCGTGGATGTTGCGGATGAAGCTGGCGACGTCGATGCCGGTCGGGCAGGCGCGCGTGCAGGGTGCGTCATAGCAGTACAGGCAGCGCGCGCTTTCGATGGCGGCCTGGCGCGCGGTGAGCGGCGGGGCGAGGTCGGTGAAGCGGTCGGCCAGGGCGGCGTGGGTGGCCGTGGCTGGGGGGAGGTGCTGCAATGACTCGATCATGGGCATCCCTGTTAATTTGTCTTGGGTCGTTATCAGAAGCACGTCGCCCCCGCGAAGGCGGGGCCCAAGTTGCACGCGCTGTCGAGATGCGTGCAACTTGGATCCCCGCCTTCGCGGGGATGACGTTTTAAGGCCGCGGACTATGTTCGAAAGCGTGGCCTGCTTATTTCATCTGCGGGAACGCAAACTCAGCCCCACTGCTGGCAGTATTCGGCCACCGCTGCATCACCGCCTTGTGCCGCGTATAAAACCGCACGCCTTCCGGCCCGTACGCGTGGTGGTCGCCGAACAGGCTGCGCTTCCAGCCGCCGAAGCTGTTGAAGGCCATCGGCACCGGCAGCGGTACGTTCACCCCCACCATCCCGACCTGGACCTGGCGCACGAATTCGCGTGCCACGCCGCCATCGCGGGTGAAGACGGCGACGCCGTTGCCGTATTCGTTGGCGTTGATGAGTTCCAGGGCGCTGCCCACGTCCGGCAGGCGCACCACGCACAGCACCGGCCCGAAAATTTCTTCCTTGTAGATGCTCATCGACGGCTGCACGTGGTCGAACAGCGTGCCGCCGACAAAGAAGCCGTTCTCGCAGCCGGCCACCCGGTGGCCGCGGCCGTCGACGACGAGCAGGGCGCCCTGCTCCACGCCTTCGCCGATCAGCTTTTCGATGCGGCCCTTGGCGGCTGCGGTGACGACCGGCCCCATCTCGGCCCCCGGCGTCATGCCGTCGCCGATCTTGAGCGCGGCGGTGCGCTCGGCCAGGCTTGCCACCAGCCGGTCGCCGGCATCGCCGACCGCCACCGCGACCGAGATCGCCATGCAGCGCTCGCCGGCCGAGCCGTAGGCGGCGCCCATCAGCGCATCGACCGCCATTTCCATGTCGGCGTCCGGCATCACCACCATGTGGTTCTTGGCGCCGCCGAGGGCCTGCACGCGCTTGCCGGATGCGGTGCCGCGCGCATAGATGTACTCGGCGATCGGGGTCGAGCCGACGAAGCTGAGCGCCTGGACGTCCGGGTGATCCAGCAGCGCGTCGACCGCCGTTTTGTCGCCCTGCACCACGTTGAACACGCCGTCCGGCAGCCCGGCTTCCTTCAGCAGGCGCGCATGCAGCAGCGACGGCGACGGATCGCGCTCGGACGGTTTCAGCACGAAGGTGTTGCCGCAGGCGATGGCGACCGGGAACATCCACATCGGCACCATCACAGGGAAGTTGAACGGCGTGATGCCGGCCACCACGCCGAGCGGCTGGCGCATCGACCAGGCGTCGATGCCGCGCGCGATCTGGTCGGTGAATTCGCCCTTCAGCATCTGCGGGATGCCGACCGCGAATTCGACCACCTCGATGCCGCGCGCCACCTCGCCCTGGGCATCCGGGAAGGTCTTGCCGTGTTCGCGCACCACCATCGCCGCGAAGTCGTCGGTGTGCTGCTGGCACAGCTGCAGGTATTTGAAGAGCACGCGCGCCCGCGCCAGCGGCGGGGTCGCGGCCCAGGCCGGGAAGGCCGCACTGGCTGCCGCCACGGCGGCATCGACGTCTTGACTATCGGCCAGCGCCACCCGCGCGCAGGGTTCGCCCCGCGCCGGGTTGTAGACGTCGGCAAAGCGCGCACTGCCGCCTTCCACGCCGCGTCCGTCGATGAAATGCCCGATCGTTTCCATGTTCATCCTCAGTCCAGGTTCTTGAGCACGTCGCGCAGCTTGCCGAACAGCTCGTCGATATGCGATTTTTCGAGCACCAGCGGCGGCGACAGCGCGATGATGTCGCCCGTCGTGCGGATCAGCACGCCGTCGGCGAAGGCCTTCTTGAAGGCGGCATAGGCGCGCGCGCCGACCTTGCCGGGAATCGATTCCAGCTCGATGCCGGCCACCAGCCCGACCGTGCGGATGTCGATCACGTGCGGCAGGCCGCGCAGGCTGTGCACCGCGTCTTCCCAGTACGGCTGCATCGATGCCGCGTGCTCGAGGATCTTCTCTTCCTTGAACACCTCGAGCGTGGCCAAACCGGCGGCGCAGGCCAGCGGATGGCCGGAATAGGTGTAGCCGTGGAACAGCTCGATGCCGGCCGGCGCATCCATGAAGGTGTCGTGGATGAACTGTTTCGAGAATACCGCGCCCATCGGCACGGTGCCGTTGGTGATGCCCTTTGCGGTGGTCATCATGTCCGGCTCGACCTCGAAATAGTCGGCCGCGAACGGCGTGGTCAGGCGCCCGAAGCCGGTGATGACTTCGTCGAAAATCAGCAGGATGCCGTACTTGTCGCAGATCTCGCGCAGGCGCTTCAGGTAGCCCTTGGGCGGCACCAGCACGCCGGTGGAGCCCGACACCGGCTCGATGATCACGGCGGCGATGGTCGACGGGTCGTGCAGCGCGACGATGCGTTCCAGCTCGTCCGCCAGTTCGACGCCGAAGTCCGGCTCGCCGCGCGAGAACGCGTTCTTGAGCAGGTTGTGCGTGTGCGGCAGGTGGTCGACCCCGGGCAGCAGCGGGCCGAAGCTCTTGCGGTTGGCGCCGATGCCGCCCACCGACAAGCCGCCGAAGCCGACCCCATGGTAGCCGCGCTCGCGGCCGATCAGGCGGGTGCGTCCGCCCTCGCCGCGCGCCTTGTGATAAGCCAGCGCAATCTTGAGCGCGGTATCGACCGCTTCCGAGCCGGAGTTGGTGTAGAACACGTGGCCGAACTTGTGGTTGGTGTACTCCATCAGCCGTTCGGCCAGGTCGAAGGCGGCCGGGTGGCCCATCTGGAAGGTCGGCGCGAAGTCGAGCTGGCCGACCATTTCGCTGACCGCGGCGACGATCTTCGGCTGGCGGTGGCCCAGCGGCACGCACCACAGGCCGGCGGTGCCGTCCAGGATGATGTTGCCGTCGACATCCTTGTAATACATCCCCTCGGCCGAGACCAGCAGGCGCGGGCTGGCCTTGAAGTCGCGGTTGTTGGTGAATGGCATCCAGAAAGCCCCCATGGACTCCGGTCTGGTCTCGTTCATTACGACTCCCCTCTACGTTATCGCCAAAAAGATTTACCAGTTGGCAAAATCATGATGCAATAATAGTCAGCAGTACCACGGCGGCACATATACACAACCAGCGAAAAGCGGCCAACCGTACAGGCAGCATAACCAGTACAGTTGCCGGGGGGCGCACCCCGTTCGCACCGATGGAGTGGCGATGGACAGTACGGCGGCAGGCGCAGCAAAAACAGGCAACGCAGCGGCAGGCGACAGCGGCAAGTCCGACTGGCCGATCCTCGCCATCGACCGCCAGCGGCGCGGCAGCCTGGTCGACCAGATCGTGGCCGCCATCGCCGACATGGTCAACCGGCGCGAGCTGCGCGCCGGCACCAAGATGCCCTCGGTTCGACAATTCGCAAAGTCGAATGGCGTCAGCACGTTCACGGTCGTCGAATCCTACGACCGCCTGCTGCATCTGGGACTCCTGTCCTCGCGCCGCGGTTCCGGCTTTTTCGTGGCGCGCGGCGGTCCGGATGCGCCGCAGCAATCGGTGCCGGTGGCGGCCGGTGCGGCGGCCGTGGATGCCCTCACCTCCGACCTGTATTCGGGCCAGTCCGATGCGCTGCCGGTCGGCGCCGGCTGGCTGCCGCCCGAGTGGTATGGCGAATCGACGCTGCTCGATGCCGTACGCCACGCGATGAAGATCCCGGCCGGGCGCCTGCGCGGCTACGGCCACCCGCTCGGCTTTCCGGCGCTGCGCCAGCACATGGCTAGTACCCTGTCCGACGAGCTGTTCGCGCTCGAGCCCGAGCAGGTCCTGCTGACCCACGGCGCCACCCACGCCTTCGACCTGATATTGCGCACCCTCACCCGCCCCGGCGACGTCGTGTTGGTCGAGGATCCCGGCTACAGCAACCTGCTGGCGCTGGTGCGCCACCACGGCTGCGTCGCGGTCGGCATCCCGCGCGGGCCGAACGGCCTCGACATGGAAGCGCTGGCCAGGCAGGCGGCGTCGACCCAACCGAAGCTGATGTTCGTCAACACCGTGCTGCAGAATCCGCTCGGCACCTCGCTGTCGCAGGCGCAGGCGCACCGCCTGCTGGGCCTGGCCGAGCAATTCGATTTCTGGCTGGTCGAGGACGACATCTACCGCGAACTGGCGGCGCGCGGCGACGCTTCTCTGGCGGCGATGGACGGGTTGCGGCGCGTGATTCGCATCGGCAGTTTTTCGAAAACCCTGTCGCCGGTGCTGCGGGTGGGCTCGATCTGCGCCTCCACGTCCCTCATCCCGGAGCTGGTGCGCGTAAAAATGCTGGCCGGGCTGACCACGTCCGAGATCAACGAGCGCGCCGTGCTCGACGCCATCAGCAGCCGCGCCTACCGCAAGCTGGTCGAGCGGCTGGTGCTGCAGCTGGACGCCGCGCGCGAACGGGCGCTGGAGCGGCTGCAGGAGGCCGGCCTGGTGCCGCTGGCGCGTCCGCGCGGCGGGCTGTTCGTCAGCGCCGGGCTGCCGGGCGCACGGTGCAGCGGGCGTGCCATCGCCGAGCAAGCGCTGCGCGCCGGCATCCTGCTGGCGCCGGGCGAGTTCTTCAGCTTGACCCCGCCCGGCCAGGCCTGGTTCCGCTTCAACGTTGCCTACGCCGCCGAACCGCTGCTGCTCGACTTCCTGCGGTCGCAGTCTTGAAGGAGGAAAGCCCCATGCACACCAGCGCCAGCCCGCGCCTGCTCAACCGCGACAAGGTGGAAAGAACGATCCTGCTCGAAGCCGTGCGCCTCTTCGCCGAATGCGGTTTCGAGGGCACCTCGATCGCCACCGTGGCCGAGCGCGCCGGCCTGTCCAAGCAGAACCTGATGTACTACTTCCCGACCAAGCAGGCGCTCTACCAACGCGTGCTCGACAACGTGCTGGACGACTGGCTGGCGCGCATGGCCAGCCTGGCCGACGGCGACAAAGACCCGGGCGGGGTCCTGCGCGCCTATGTGGCGGCCAAGCTGCGCTTCTCGCGCGAGCAGCCGCTGGCCTCGCGCGTGTATGCGCTGGAAGTGATCGGCGGCGCCAAGCTGTACGGCGAGCAGATCCGGCGGCGCGTGGTGCCGCTGCTGCGCGCCGACATCGCCGTTTTCGAGCGCTGGATCGGCGAGGGGAAAATCGCGCCGGTGAACGCGACGCACCTGCTGTTCGCGGTCTGGGCCATGACGCAATCGTATGCCGACTTCTCGGCCCAGATGGCGCTGGTGCTCGACCGCGACGCCCTGAAGCAGCAGGATTTCGACGATGGCGCCCAGCTCATCACCACCATGGTGCTGGCGGCCGTCGGCCTCAATCAACCTTAGGAGCAACCGTGCCCCAGCTGACCCCGACCGTCCTGAAGACCGAACGCCTGCTGCTGCGCTGGCTGGACGAAGGCGATACCGATGCCCATTTCGCCGTGTTCTCCGATCCGGAAGTGACGCGCTACTGGAGCGGTTCCCCATGGACCGAGCGCGAACAGGCCGTCAAGGGCATCGCCGACACCCTGGCCAACTATGCCGACGGCAGCGGGCTGCGCTTCGGCATCGTGCTGGCCGCCAGCGGCGAATTGATCGGCAACGCCACGCTGCACCACTTCTTCGAGCAGAACCGCCGCTGCGAGATGGGCTACGCCCTGGGCAGCCGCTACTGGGGACAAGGCTATGCCTCCGAAGCCCTGCGCGCGCTGATCGGCTACGGCTTCCGCGAGCTCGACCTGAACCGGATCGAGGCCGACGTCGATCCGCAAAACGTCGGGTCGATGCGGGTGCTGGAAAAGCTGGGCTTCAGGAAGGAAGGCTATATGCCGGAGCGCTGGATCGTGCATGGCGAAATGGCCGATACGGTGAATTACGGGCTGCTGCGGCGATACTGGGATGCGCAATCCGTTGAAAGCTGAGTGTATCTTTTGTAACCAGGTATTGCTGGCGTAGGATGACTCTCACTGGCACACGTCCGGCGGTCCGATGACTTCGACACGTGAGGCCGCTATTCTGAATCAACACGACGCCCATTGCTGCCGCGTTGGCGGCGATGTGGCCCATTTCAGAATAGCAAGACCAAGGAGAATATCATGCGTAAACAAATCATTACCGCCGCCATGCTTGCCGCCATGTCCACTCTCGCTTTCGCCCAGACCACCTCGGCCGGCCAGAGCGGCGCCGCAACCGGTTCGGCCGCCGGCAACGCGTCCCTGGGTTCTTCGTCGATGGGCAGCACCTCGATGGGCACCGGCGTGGGCGGCGCGCAGACCGGCACGATCGGCCTGACGCCATCCGCCGGCGGCATGGCCGGCCAGGCGACCGGCAGCAGCGCCACCACCCCGGTACCGGGCACCACGAGCACGCCGTCGGCGCTGCCGAACACCGGCTCGGCCCAGCAATCGGGCAGCCTGGGTTCGAGCGCCACGGGCTCGATGTCCTCGGGCAGCTCGCTGAACAACGGCACCGGCTCGATGTCGTCCGGTTCGGCCCTGCATAAGGGCAGCAGTGCCACTGGCACCAGCCGCAGCAGCTCGCAGCGCACCACGCTGCCGAACGGCACCGGCGTCGGCACCAACGGCGGCGTGGTCGGCGGTTCGGCGACCGGCACCGGTACCGCTACCGGCGGCATGAGCAGCAGCGGCGTACAGCGCTAATCGTTAGCACGGAACCCTAAAGATACGTCGTTCCCGCCTGCGCGGGGACGACGTACTGCTTTATCGTGCCACTTGCTAGTGCCGGTTACTTCACCCGCGCCTGCTGCAACCCCGGCACAAACTCCGCCCCCTGCTTCACCTGCGCCGTCGATGCCTGCAAGGCCGCGCCGATCGCTTCGGCCCGCCCGCCCAGGCAAGGCGCCAAGAAGTTCTCGGCGACCGCATTGAAGGCAATGCTGTTGACCGGCCGCGCAAAGCCATGTCCCTCGTCCGGGAACACGACATAGGTCACCGGAATCTTCTTCGCATTCATCGCCGCCACGATCTGGTCGGACTCGCGCACGTTCACGCGCGGGTCGTTGGCGCCCTGGCCGATCAGCAGCGGCCGCGCGATCCTGTCGGCGAAGTTCAGCGGCGAGCGCGCCTTCAGCATCGCGCGGCCGGCCTCGGTGGTCGGGTCGCCCATGCGCTTGTAGAACTGCTGCTTGAAGGATTCCCAGTACGGCGGGATGGTTTCCAGCAGCGTGAACAGGTTGGACGGGCCGACGATGTCGACGCCGCAGGCGAAGGTGGTCGGGGTGAAGGTCATGCCGGCCAGCGTCGCATAGCCGCCGTAGGAACCGCCCATGATCGCGACCTTGTCGCGCGTGGTGATGCCGCTCTTCACCGCCCAGTCGACCGCATCGAGCAGGTCGTCGTGCATCTTGCGGCCCCACTCCAGGTCGCCCTTCGAAATGAAACCCTTGCCGAAGCCGGTCGAGCCGCGGAAGTTCACCGACAGCACCGCATAGCCGCGGTTGGCCAGCCACTGGTGGTAGCTGTTGTAGCCGTAGCCGTCGCGGCCCCATGGACCGCCGTGCACCAGCAGCACCATCGGCACGGGACGCGCCGCCCTGGCGCTGCCGCCGCCATCGGCGCTGGCATCGACACCCTTCGGCAGCGACAGGTAGGACACCAGCGTCAGACCGTCGCGCGACTTGATTTCCTGCGGATGCATCGCCACCAGCGGCGCGCCTTCGAGTTCCGGACGCATGGTGAACAGCTTGGTCAGGCGCTTGCCTTTGCGCTCGTACAGCCAGGTCGAGGCCGGCGCCGTGACCGGGTCGGCCGCCACGATCCACTTGTCGTCGGCATCGCTGCGCGCCATTACCGAAAACTCGGCTTTCAGCTTCTCCTTCAGCGTCTTCAGGTCGCCTGCCAGCGCATCGCCGACCGGGATGTATTCGCTCTTGAGGTAGTCGAGTTCATAGGCCTGGAGGCGCCCGGTGCGCACGTCGAACAGGGCCGAGCCGATGTCGGCACGTGCATCCTGGGCCACTACCTTGGCGACGCCTTCGGCGACGTCCTGCGCCATCAGCGCCGCGGTGTCGCGCCCGCGCGCATCGGCCCAGTACAGGGTCTTGCCGTCGACCGTAAAACCGAGCGGCATGGTGGTCAGCGCATCGTCGAGGCCGACCTGCACGAAAGGCGTGGCCTCGGCCTTGCCCTTGGCCACCCGGAAGTAATCGGTGCCGCCGTCGCTGCGCGACTTGGCCAGCAGGCGCAGGTTCAGCTGCTCGTCGGCGACGAAGCTGGCGTAGCCGTCGTTCTTGTAGACCTGGGTCAGCTCGCCGCTTCGCACGTTCAGGCTGTACAGGTCATGCCAGCGCGCGTCGCGGTTGTTGATGCCGATGAGGATGCGGTCCTTCACCTGGCGGCTGACGTTGACGAGTTCCACGCGCGTCTTTTCGAACGGCGTGTACAGCGTCTGCTTGCCGCCGGCGACGTCGACGCCGTACAGCAGGAAGTTCTCGTCGCCGCCCTTGTCGTTGATGAACAGCAGCGACTTCGAATCCGGCGACCAGAAGGCGGTGCGGATCGGCCGCGTCTTTTCGGCCGTCAGCGGGCGCGCCTCGTCGGGCTTGTCGAAGGGCGCGACCCAGACGTTCAGCACGCCGTCGCGCGGCGCGATCCAGGACAGCCATTTGCCGTCGGGGCTGATGCGGCCGGCGGTGCGGGTCGGGTTGCCGAACAGCTTGGCGCGCTCAATCAGCGCGGTCTCGGCTGCGGGTTTGGCGGGCGCCTGGGCCAAGGCGGCTGGGAGGAAACTGACTGCTAACGATGCGACCAGGATGGAACGGAGCATGTTGACCTCGCGGCAGGGATGATGGCAAATACTAAACACATTGTTAACGAAGGTAAACATATGTATTGACAACTTCTTGTAATAACGCGGTCACGCCGCGGTGCAATCATCCCGGCACTTTTATCGACCGGAGTGCCGCACCATGCGACTTGCCCCTGCCCTAGTTCCCCTCCTGGCCCTGCTGTCCGCCTGCAGCAGCGACGACGCCAGTCCGCCGCCCCAATCCACGCCCCCGGTGGCGGCTGCCAACCCGAGCGTTGCCTTCATGACCGACGTCCACTTCGAAAACGTCTACGGCGACTTCAAGAGCACGCAGTTCGCCGGCATCCCGACCAAGGACGGCAAGAACGCGACCATCCGCACGATGTACGCGCAGCTGACCTCGACGCGCCTGTTCAACGAAAACTACTTCGCCTTCCGCGCCGCGCTGGACGATGCCTACGCCAAGGGCATCCGCCTGGTGGCCCTGCCCGGCGATTATTCCGACGACGCCCAGCCGATCAACATCAACGGCATCGCCGACATCCTGAAGGAATACCAGGCCAAGGGCATGCGCTTCTTCATCGCGCCGGGCAACCACGATCCGAACGAGCCCTACGACGACATGGAGGCGGGAAAAAGCGACTTCCTGACCAGGGACGGCAAGGAGCAGAAGGTCTACGCGACCGCGAACGCCGCCTGCAAATCCAGGGACCCGGCGGTGGTCTGCACCGACGAGCTGATGGAACAGGGCTACGAAAAACTGGTGACCAAGCTGGCCGACTACGGCTTCATGCCGAACAAGGCCGACCTGTTGTGGGAAACCCCGTTCACCAAATACACAAGCTACAGCTACGACGCCGCCGTCACCCAGGGCGGGCTGGCGAACCGCGTCTATGAAATCTGCGCCGAGGGCGAAGGCGGTGCCTACAAGGCGGCCGGCGAAGCGAAGCTCGGCAAGCCCTACACGCGCTGCACGTCGATGATCGACACCAGCTACCTGGTGGAACCGGTCAAGGGCGTCTGGCTGCTGGCGATCGACGCCAACGTGTTCGTGCCGAACGCGAATTTCGATCCCGCCAACCCGAAGAACTTCAAGGGCTACGACGGCGCCGGCAACGCCGGCTGGAACAAGGTGCTGACCCACAAGGCGCACCTGGTCGAGTGGATCAAGTCGGTGTCGGCACGTGCCAAGCTTGAAGGCAAGCAGCTGATGGCCTTCTCGCACTACCCGACCATGGATTTCTACGCCAACCAGACCGACGCCATGAAGGCCGTGTTCAAGCCGGGCGCCTTCCAGACCGCGCGCGTGCCGGAAGCGACCACCACGGCCGCGCTGGCCGCCACCGGCCTGCGCCTGCACGTGGGCGGCCACATGCACTTCAACGGCACCAACGATTACCTTGACGCCAGCGGCAACTATCTGGCCAACGTGCAGTCGCCGTCGCTGGCCGTCTACGGCGCCGCCTACAAGATCCTCACCTATAAAGACCCCGACACGGTCGACGTCCAGACCGTCCCCTTGACCAACGTCGCGCGCTTCGACGAGCTGTTCCCCTACTACCAGGTCGAGTACGACTACCTGCAGGGCAGCAGCGCCGCCGGCGACGCCGCCAAGCGCTGGAACCGCGCCATCCTCGACACCCGCAGCTACGGCGACTACACGCGCTACTACTTCGGCGAGCTGTCGCGCCTGCGTTTCATGGACGAGTACTGGCCGTGCGAGATGAAGGAGGCGGCGATGGCGCTGAACGCGAAGCAGATGCTGATCCTGTCCCAGCTGCAAACCAAGGTGACGCTGGCACAGCTGAAGGAGGTGCCGAACGTGGTGCCGTTGACGGCCAGCTGCGCAGCGGCCGGCACCGCCTCAGGTACCAGCGTGGCGGCCTCGCAGCTGGCGGCCGACTGGCTTGACGCCACCGTCCGCGCCGACAAGCTGGCCAGCGCCGCCGGCCTCAAGCTCGACGACTTCGCCAGGATCACGGCCTACGAGTTCTACGGCGATTTCCACCGCACCGTCTACGCCGGCGAACTGGCCCTGCGCGACATGGGCGCCGAGCGCGTGAGCCAATACAAGGTGCTGATGGGGGCCTTCTCGGCCAGCCCGGCGACTATCGTGCGCATCGGCGACAAGGTCTCGGACCAGAACCCGGTGCAGGTAGCCTTCCAGAACCAGTTCAAGCAGGTGTTCGCGATCTTCAAGGGCCTGGGGTCGGCCAAGCCGAGCGATCATTTCACGATCGATTTGAAGGGGAAGAAGATCAGCAATGCGAATGGTAACGGCCTGAGCTTCAACTGAAGCGCGGCCAGGGCGCCGGTGCCATCGCGGCCCGGCGCCCTTCCCACTCATCCCTTACCCGTACCGCTTGACCCTCGATTCCGGCAATTCATCGGCGCACGCTGGCAAGTACCCGAGCAAGCCATTACAGTGATCCCATCGACACAGGAGGATCACATGAACAAAGCTCCCTTCCGCAGACTCGGCGCCACCCTGAAAGACGCCGCCCGCGACATCGCCGTCATGCCCTGGCCGACCATGCTGGCCTGCTGCATCGGCCTGGCCATCGTCCTCACGCTGCTGGTCAGCATCCTGCCGCTGGCGCTGTTCCTGTTCGCCGCCTTCATGATCATCAAACTGGTGATCGTCGGCTTCGTCGTCCATACCCGCCGCGGCCGCCGCGAAAATTACGAACTCTGATAGCCAGAACTGCCATGCGAGCAAGCCAGATCAACTACGTCCTCGACTTTCTGCGCCAAGCCATCAATGAAGCCAGCAAATGGTGGTGGCGCTTCTTCGACTGGGTGGCGGTGGTCGAATGGCGACGCCTGTTCCTGACCTGGTTCGTGGTGCTGATGTGCTTCGGCGTGCTGAACACGCCGCAGCCGGCGGTCTGGTACATCTTCATTTCCTTCGCCGTGAAAGTGCTGGCCGGCGGCAAGCGAAAAGCCGAGCTGGTGGCGCGCGACGCCACGCTGCAGGCCAACGTGGCCACGCTCGAGCGGCGCCTGATGGAAGCGCAAATGGCGGCGTTGCAGGCCCAGGTCGAGCCGCACTTCCTGTTCAACACGCTGGCGCTGATCGGCCAGCTGATCGAAACCGACGCCAAGGAAGCGGCGCGCGTGCATGCCCACCTGATCGACTACCTGCGCTCGACGCTGCCGCAGATGCGTGCGCGCGACGGCGGCACCCTCGGCAAGCAGGTCGAGCTGTCGCGCGCCTACCTCGCGATCATGCAGGCGCGCATGAAGGAACGCCTCGGCATCCGGTTCGAGGTGCCGCTGTTCCTGCACAGCGCGCCCTTCCCGCCGATGATGCTGCAGACCCTGATCGAAAACAGCATCAAGCACGGCCTGGAACCGAAGATCGAAGGCGGCACCGTCACCGTGCGCGCCCAGGTGGTGGGGTCGACGCTGCAGGTCGAGGTATGCGACGATGGCGTCGGCATCGATCCGCACGCAGACGACGGCGTCGGCCTGGCGAATATCCGCGAACGGCTGCAGCTGCTGTATGGCGCGCAAGCCGAGCTAGTGATCGCCACCCCGCCCGGCGGTGGCGCCTGCGCCACGATCCGCCTGCCCTACAAGATGATGATGGAGGATGCATGAGCAATCCGGTCACCGCCCTGATCGCCGACGACGAAGCGCCGATGCGCGACCTGCTGCGCGCACGCCTGCACACGGTCTGGCCGGAACTGCAGATCGTGGCCGAAGCCGCCAACGGCGTGCAGGCCGTGGAACTCGGCAGCCAGCACAGGCCCGACATCGCCTTCCTCGACATCCGCATGCCCGGCCTGTCCGGCATCGAGGCGGCGCGCCAGCTCTACACCCATTCGCACATCGTGTTCGCCACCGCCTACGACCAGTATGCGCTGGATGCCTTCCAGCAGGGGGCGCTCGACTACCTGCTCAAGCCGGTATCGGCCGACCGCCTGGCGACCACCTGCGCACGCCTGCGCACGCGGCTGGAGACGCGCCGCGGTGCCAACCGGGAATCCGAAGCGCCGGAGATCGGCCAGCAACTGGCCCGGCTGACGGCGCTGCTGGAAAACAAGGGGCAAGCCAAGCCGAAGAGCGGCTACCTGCGCTGGATCCAGGCCCAGGTCGGCGCCAGCCTGCGCATGGTGAGCACGCGCGAAGTGCTGTTCTTCCAGGCCGACGACAAGTACACGCGGGTGCAGACCGCCACCTCGGAATTCCTGATCCGGAAGACGCTGAAGGAGTTATTGGACGAGCTGGACCCGGACGAATTCTGGCGCATCCACCGCTCGACGCTGGTGCGGGTCGATGCCATCGCCGAAGTGTCGCGCGACGTGCGCGGGCGCCAGATGCTGCGGCTAAAGAATTTCGACGGCGAGCAACTCGAAGTGAGCCGCAACCACAGCTACCTGTTCCAACAGATGTGAAGCGTGCCGGGTGCTGGTAGCATGAGGCCATCCATCCACATCGACAGGAGCCGCCCATGCCATCCATCGTCGTACCCTGCCTGCGCTACCGTGACACGCCCGCCGCCATTAACTGGCTGTGCGAGGTCTTCGGTTTCGAATGCCAGCTCGCCATCCCCGGCACCGGCGATGCTGTCGCCCATGCGCAATTGACGCTGGGCGAAGGCATGATCATGCTGGGTTCGGTCAATGACGAAGGCGAATACGGCCGCCTGCTGGCCCAGCCCGACGAGATCGGTGGCCGCGAGACCCAGACCGTCTACCTCCAGGTCGACGATGCCGACCGCGTGTGCGAGCGCGCGCGCAATGCCGGCGCCACCATCCTGCAGGAGCCGGCCGATACCGAGTTCGGCACGCGCGGCTTCCTGTGCCGCGATCCCGAGGGGCATGTCTGGAATATCGGGACCTACAACCCCTGGGATACGGACGCGCTCTTCAAATAAGCGCTTTTACGGGCTTCGTTCGTTAGCCGAAAAGACCCTCGTCCGAGCCGTCGCCATCAAAGAAGCCGCCGCTGCCTTCGTCGGCGCCGCTGTCGAACAGACTCTGCCCGCCGCCATCGCCGCCGCCGAGCGACTGGTCGACGTCGCCCAGGCCGGCCTGGTCGGCCAGGCCGCTGCCCGACTGGTCGCTGAACAGGTTGTTGCTGGTGTCGTCGCTGTTCAGCAGGTGATTCGCACCGCCGCCGCTCTCATGGTGGCCGAACATGTTTTCCAGGCCCTGGAACAGGAAGCCGCCGGCTGCGACGCCGGCCGCGGTGGCCGCGATCGAGCCTAGCGTGCCGCCGAAGCCGCCGCGCAGGAAGCCGCCCTGCGGCGGTTGCTGGTATTGCGGCTGATACTGGGGCTGGTATTGCGGCTGGTATGGGTCACGCTGGTACTGCGGCTGCCCTTGGTTCGGATAGGAGGCCGGACGGGAACCGCCGCTGTTGCCCCACTCGTTGGCGTCCAGGAAGCGGTCGTCGCGATCTTGCTGGCCAGAACGCTGACGGTTCACCTGGTTTTCCAGCTCGGCGATCTGGGTCTTGGCATTCTTCAGCGCGGTTTCCACCAGCAGTGCACGCTGCACCAGCAGGTAGGCGGCGTCGGGCTGCTGGGCGACCGCGCGCTGGATAATGGCGTCGGCTTCGGGATCTTTCTGGATGCCCCGCGCCTGGATCAGCTGGGACAGGAAATCGTGCAACATCTGTGATTCTTGCGGGCTCATGGCATGGCCTCCTCATTAATATCCGGATAAGACTTATGTTGAGGGCATGATCAGGATTTCAAGGCCAGCCGCATGCGCAACAGTTCCGGTTCCATCAAAAAACCCTGCTTTTCGGCCGGTTCGCCGCCGTGCACCGTCGCCACCGACACGATTTCGAAGCTGCCGAGCAACATCGTCATCGCCACCTTGATTTCCAGCATCGCCAGATACCGGCCGGGACAGGTGCGCGGCCCGCCGCCGAAGGGCATCGACACCTTCTTGTCGATGCGCTCGTCGAGCCAGCGCTGCGGGTCGAATTGCGCTGCGTTGGCGACCCGGGCTTCGTCGACGCTGCTACAGCGCATCACGCACCAGACCAGCGTGCCCTGCCCGATCTGCACGTCGCCGACCGTGGTATCGGCCAGCGCCTCGAACGGCAGGAAGGCGGCGGGCGGCTTCAGGCGCAGCGCTTCGCTGGCGCAGGCCTCGATGAAATCGAGGCTGTCCATCTGCTCGATCGTCAGGGCGTCCAGGTCCGGGGCCACGGTCTGCACCTCCGCGCGCGCCCGCGTCTGCGCTTGCAGGTGGGTGTGCAGCAGCCAGATCAGCCAGGCCAGGCTGTTGGAAGTGGTGTCCTCGCCGGCCAGCAGCGTGGTCAGGACGTTGCCGGCGACCTCGCGCGCGCTGACGCCGCTGCCGGCCTGCGCGGCGGCGGCCAGCATCGCTTCCAGCATGTTGCGCGGCTGTTCGGCCCGCGACGGGTCGGCGCGCATGCGCTCGCGGGCGCGTTCGACCAGGTCCGCGGCCGCGCTGCGCACCATCGCCACGCTGCGCTCCAGCTGGTAGTCGCGCGGCAGTTTTACATAGCGCCAGTAGGGAAACGGCGCCAGCGTGCGCCGCGCCACCGCCGGCAGGATGGCGTCGAGATTGCGCTGGATGGCGTTGTCGCCGGTTTCGATGGTGTTGACGTCGGTGCCGAAGGCAAGGCCGGCGATGATGTCGATGGTGTACAGGCGCAGCTCGGCGCCGAGGTCGAGGGCGCGTCCGGCCCGTGCCGCCGCTGCCCAGCGCCGCTGCAGGCGCCGCGCCACCTGCACCAGCGACGGAAAATAGGCTTTGACGGCGTGCGGCGCAAAGGCTTGCATAACCATGCGGCGCTGGTTGCGCCAATCGCTGCCTTCGGCCTCGAACAGGCCGTCGATGCCGCCCAGCTCCTCGGCCACCCGGGCGGTGGCGCTGGGACGGCGGAAGGTGGCGGGCCGCTCGCGCAGCACCTGGGCGATCAGCGTGTGGTCGGCCACCACCAGCATCGGCGTGCGGCCCAGCGCCACCCGGAACAGCGGGCCGTATTCGCGCGCCCAGTGTTCCATGTCCTGGTGCAGGCGCTCGCGGTGCAGCTGGTGCAGGTTGCCCAGCAGCGGTAACGGACGCGGTCCCGGCAGGTCTGCCAGGCGACGGCAGGGTTTGGCCAGCACATCGACATGGTCTTGCATCGGCATCTCCAGCGCGTGGGATGCCGCTAGTCTAGCAATAAATACAACTAATAAATACGCAGCCGCCACGCGGGTGGCCTCTACGCTCGGCTAGTTTACTTTTGCGATCGACTTCTGCCGAATCACTTTTGCAGATCGCGGCCGCCGAAAGCGTTCGGCAGCTGGGCGGCGGCGGTGGTTTCCATCAGATCGCCCTTCAGGTTGGTCAGCACGACCGGCAGGTCGTTGCCGCCCAGTTCGAGCACCACCTGGCGGCAGGCGCCGCACGGGGCGATCGGACCTTCGGTGTCGCCGATCACGGCCAGCGCCGTGAAGTCGCCCGGCTGGTAGCCGTGGGCGATGGCCGAGAAGAAGGCCGTACGCTCGGCGCAGTTGCACAGGCCGTAGGAGGCGTTTTCGACGTTACAGCCGCGGAAGATGCGGCCGTCCCGGCATGCGAGGGCGGCGCCGACCTTGAAGTTGGAGTATGGCGTGTAGGCCAGGTCGCGGGCGGCGCGGGCTTCGGTGATGAGATGTTCGTAGTTCATCGCGATAATAGTCGGAGTTGTTAACCCGTCGTTCCCGCGCAGGCGGGAACCCAAGTTTGCACGCGTTACGGCAGATCGCGCAACTTGGATCCCCGCCTGCGCGGGGATGACGTTGGTGATGTTACGGGCGGATCGTTTTATAGATCATCGGCTGCGCCGCCGGCTGTTCGAGCGCGATGCGGTAAGCCGCCTGCACCTCGCGCACCGCGCGCTCGGCCGCATCCTGCGTGCGCGCATGCACCAGCGCCAGGGACTGGCCGGCGTCGACCTTGTCGCCCAGCTCCACCAGCCCGGTCAGGCCGACCGCATAGTCGATCGGATCCTGCGGACGCACGCGGCCGCCGCCCAGGCCGACCACGGCCAGGCCCAGACTGCGGCAATCGGTCGACGCGGCGTAGCCAGCTTCGAGCGCCGGCACCGGCACCACGATCGGCGCCTTGGCCAGGTAGGCGTCCGGATTCTCCATCAGGTCGGCCGGGCCACCCAACGCGCTCACCATGCGCGCGAAGCGCTCGGCGGCTTCGCCGGAGTCCAGCGCGCGCTGCAGCTTGGCCAGCCCTTCCTCGGTGGTCGCAGCCAGGCCCGAGATCACCAGCATCTCGGCGCACAGGGCCATCGTCACCTCGTGCAGGCGTGCCGGGCGCGACTTGCCGGTCAGGTAGTCGATCGCGACGCGCACTTCGACCGCGTTGCCGGCCGCCGGGCACAGCGACTCGTTCATGCCGGTCAGGATCGCCGAGGTGCGCGTGCCGGCACCGTTGCCGACCTGGACGATCGACTCGGCCAGCTCCACCGATTTCTCGTAGGTCGGCATGAAGGCGCCGCTGCCGGCCTTGACGTCCATGACCAGCGCGTCGAGGCCCGCCGCCAGCTTCTTCGACAGGATCGAGCCGGTGATCATCGCCACCGATTCCACGGTCGCCGTGGTGTCGCGGATGCTGTAGAAGCGCTTGTCGGCCGGCGCCAGCTGGGCGGTCTGGCCGATGATGGCGACGCCGACTTCCTTCACCACTTTCTTGAACAGATCCGGGTCGGGGACGGTCGAGTAGCCTGGGATCGAATCGAATTTGTCCAGCGTGCCGCCGGTGTGGCCCAGGCCGCGGCCCGAGATCATCGGCACGTAGCCGCCGCAGGCCGCGATCATCGGTCCCAGCATCAGCGAGACCACGTCGCCGACGCCGCCGGTCGAGTGCTTGTCGACGACCGGACCCGGCAGGTTCAGCGACTTCCACTCCATGACCTGGCCGGAATCGCGCATCGCCAGCGTGAAGGCGACGCGTTCGTCCATGTTCATGTCGTTGAAGTAGACGGCCATGGCGAGGGCCGCGATCTGGCCTTCGGTGACGTCACCGTTCGGGATGCCGCGCACGAAGAACTGGATTTCTTCCTTGGTGAGCGTGCCGCCGTCGCGCTTTTTGCGGACGATTTCTTGGGGGAGGAACATGATGCTTCCTGTGTACTTAAGTGTGATCGCAAAACGTCATTCCCGCGGAAGCGGGAATCCATGCTGAGCTACCGAAGTCCGTGAATCTGCAATCACGCAAACTTTCCAACTTCGTTGCTTCAGTATGGATTCCCGCTTCCGCGGGAATGACGTGCCGGGGATGCGGGCACTGTCGACCCATCGACAGTGCCGCACCCGGCAATATGTTTAGACGCCGTACGGAATCCAGATGTTTTTGACCTGGCTCGCATGCTGCAACACCGCACGTCCGCAAGCCTGCTTGGCATCGAACCAGTCGCGGCCCTTCGCGCCGCCGACCCAGGTGCGCTTCAGCGATTCCGACGACAGGCGCTCGACTTCGGCGCAGCCCTCTTCCGAACCGTCGTGGCGCCACACGGCATCGACGTCGAAGTGCGTCGCCAGCGTGCGCGCCAGTTCGTCGCTCGATCCGGTGACGATGTTCAGCGCGCCGCCCGGCAGGTCGGAGGTGTCCAGCACCTGGTACAGGTCCAGCGCCGACAGCGGATACGCCTCGGAAGGCACCGCCACCACGCGGTTGCCCAGCGCCAGCGCCGGTGCCACCAGCGAGATGAAGCCCAGCAGCGGGTTCTCGTTCGGGCAGACGATGCCGATCACGCCGACCGGTTCGTTCAGGGCGACGGCGATGCCGTGCATCGGCGGCTGGTGCGCCAGGCCGTCGTACTTGTCGGCCCAGGCAGCCCAGTAGAACAGGCGCTCGATCGAGGCCTGCACTTCGCGCTCGGCGTTCTTGCTGCCGGTCTGCGCGGCGATGCGGGCGACGAATTCGTCGGCGCGCGCGGCCAGGTTCTCGGCGATGTAGTACAGCACCTGCGCGCGGTTGTGCGCGGTGGCCTTGGCCCAGCCGGACGCCTTGTGCGCGGCTTCCACGGCATTGCGGATGTCCTTGCGGCTGCCCTCGCCCACGTCGGCCAGGAAGCTGCCGTTGGCGCCGACGATGGCGCGGCTGTAGCCGCTGTCCGGACGTGCCTGCTTGCCGCCGATGTACAGCTTGGCGGTGCGGTCGATCTGGAACGGGTTGGCGCTGGCGCCGGCTTCGGCAGGCTTGGCCTTGGCCTTGTCGGCGCGGCCCTTGTCGGCCAGCAGCGGCGCTGCCGGACGTGCATCTTCGGCGCGCAGCGTCAGGTACTCGTACATGCCTTCCTTGCCGCCTTCGCGGCCGAAACCCGATTCCTTGTAGCCGCCGAAGCCGCAGGCCGCGTCGAACTGGTTGGCGCTGTTGATCCAGACCACGCCGGCCTTGATCTGCGGCGCCACGTCCAGCGCCAGGCTGATCGACTCGGTCCAGACGCAGGCGGCCAGGCCGTACACGGTGTTGTTGGCCAGCTGGACCGCTTCGCCCGGGGTGCGGAAGCTCGATGCCACCAGCACCGGCCCGAAGATCTCGGTCTGGGCCACGGTGGCAGTGGTCGAGGCGCCGGTGATCAGGGTCGGCAGGTACCACGAGCCGGCGGCCGGGGTTTCATGGGCCGGCTGCCAGACTTCGCAGCCCTCGGCGCGCGCCGATTCCACCAGGCCGTGAATGCGCTGCTGCTGCACCGGATCGACCAGGGCGCCGATGTCGGTGGATTTGTCCAGCGGCGAGCCGACGCGCAGGGTCTGCATGCGCGCCTTCACCTTCGAGATGAAGCGCGGATAGACCGATTCCTGCACCAGCAGGCGCGAGCCGGCGCAGCAGACCTGGCCCTGGTTGAACCAGATCGAATCGACCAGGCCTTCGACGGCCGCATCCAGGTCGGCATTGTCGAACACGATGAACGGCGACTTGCCGCCCAGTTCCAGCGACAGCTTCTTGCCGCTGCCGGCAGTCGCCTTGCGGATCAAACGGCCGACTTCGGTCGAGCCGGTGAAGGCGATCTTGCTGATGGTCGGGTGCTTGACGATGGCTTCGCCCACGCGGCCGTCGCCGGTGACGACGTTGAACACGCCCGGCGGCACGCCGGCCATCTGGCACATCTCGGCGAACAGCAGCGTGGTGAGCGAGGTGTACTCGGCCGGCTTGAACACGATGGTGTTGCCGGCGGCCAGGGCCGGGGCCACTTTCCACGCCAGCATCAGGAGCGGGAAGTTCCACGGCACGATCTGGCCGACCACGCCGACGGCGCGGTAATCGGCGAATTCTTCCGCCTGCAGCTGGGCCCAGCCGGCATGGTGGTAGAAGTGGCGCGCGGCCAGCGGGATGTCGGCGTCGCGCGTTTCGCGGATGGTCTTGCCGTTGTCCAGCGTCTCGAGCACCGCGAACAGGCGCGCGTGCTTTTGCAGCAGGCGGGCCAGCGTGTACAGCACGGTGGCACGGCCATGGCCGCCCATGGCAACCCAAGCCGGATGGGCGCTGCGCGCCGCTTCCACGGCGCGCTCGACGTCTTCATTGGTCGCCTGCGTCACCTGCGCCAGCTCGCTGCCGTCGGCCGGGTTGAAGGTGCCGAAGGTCTCGGCGGGTTCGGTCCACTTGTTGTCGATGAACAGGCCGAAACGGCGGCCATGCTGGTCCAGCCACGCTTGCGCTTCCTTGGTGCTTTCGGGTGCGGGACCGTAATCCATAGTTTGCAGAATCTCTTTAATTGTTGGCATGACGTGTCCGTGTGCTTAAGGTTGCGCGTGGCGATGGGCGGCCGAGTAGGAGCCGGTGACGTAGTGCTCCAGCTGGCGCTCGATGTCGGTCAGCAGGCTGGAGGCGCCGATGCGGAACAGGTGCGGCTGCAGCCATTCGTTGCCCAGTTCTTCCTTCATCACGGTCAGGTACTGCAGCGCGGCCTTGGCCGTGCTCACGCCGCCGGCCGGCTTGTAGCCGACCTGGAAACCGGTGCGCTCGTAGTAGTCGCGGATGGCGCGCACCATCGTCAGCGACACCGGAATGGTCGCGTTCACGCCTTCCTTGCCGGTCGAGGTCTTGATGAAATCAGCGCCGGCCATCATGCACACCCACGAGGCCTTGGCCACGTTGTCCAGCGTGACCAGTTCGCCGGTAGCGAGAATCGCTTTCACGTGGGCGTCGCCGCACGCCTGGCGGTAAGCGACCATCTCGTCGTACAGCGCCTGCCAGTTGCCGGTCAGGACATGCTGGCGCGTGATCACGATGTCGATCTCGGTCGCGCCCGCGGCCACCGACAGCTGGATCTCGCGCAGCTTGGTCTCGAGGCTCGACAGGCCTGCCGGGAAGGCGGTCGACACCGCGGCGATCGGCAGGCGGCCCTGCAGGATCTCGCCGGCCGGCTTGATCATCTCGTGGTACACGCAGACGGCGCCGGTGGTGAGATTGTCCAGGCCCAGCGCCTGCATCAGGTCGGAACGCAGCGGACGCATCGCCTTGCGGCACAGGCGCTCCACGCGGCCCGGGGTATCGTCGCCCGACAGCGTGGTCAGGTCGATGCACTCGATGGCGCGCACCAGCCAGGCCGCCTGGTATTCCTTCTTGACCGTGCGGCGGTTCGCCAGGCTGGCGGCGCGGCGGTCTGCGGCGGCACGGTTGACCGTCAGGTGGTTGATCCAGCCCAGGTCGAGACCCATGGCGGTATTACGTTTGAAATCCAGGTTCTGGGTCATAGCAGAGCGGTTCCGTTAGCGAGGGGTTTGACGCCGAGGTGCTTGGCCAGCGTGGCGCCGATGTCGGAGAAGGTGTCGGCGACCGGCAGTTCCTTGGCTTGTGCAGCCGGACCGAAGAACAGCACCGGGATGTGTTCGCGGGTATGGTCGGAGCCGGCCCAGGTCGGATCGCAGCCGTGGTCGGCGGTGATCACGACCAGGTCGCCTTCCTTGAGCCTGGCGACGAATTCCGGCAGGCGCGCGTCCAGTTCGTGCAGCGCGTTCGAGTAGCCGGCGACGTCGCGGCGGTGGCCGAAATGCATGTCGAAGTCGACGAAGTTCACGAAGCTCAGCGATTTCTCGGGCGCAGTGTCCGCGACTTCCAGCAGGCGGTCGAACAGGGCCATGTTGTCGGCGCCCTTGATCAATTGGGTCACGCCCTGGCCTGCGAAGATGTCGCTGATCTTGCCGAGCGCGATGACGTCGCCGCCAGCGTCTTTCACATGGTCCAGCAGGGTCGGCGCGACCGGCGGCACGGCGTAGTCGTGGCGGTTGCTGGTGCGCTTGTAGTTGCCGTCGGCACCGGTGAAGGGACGGGCGATCACGCGGCCGATGTTGTAGGGCTTGACCAGCTCGTAGGCCGCCTCGCACACCTGGTACAGCCGCTCCAGGCCGAAGTGCTCTTCGTGGGCGGCGATCTGCATCACCGAGTCGGCCGAGGTGTAGATGATGACCTTGCCGGTCTTGACGTGTTCGTCGCCCAGCTCGTTGATGATGGTGGTGCCCGATGCGTGGCAGTTGCCGAGCCAGCCGGCGACGCCGGTGATCTCCTGCAGTTTATCCGTCAGCTCTTGCGGGAACGAGGGCACGGTCTTCGGGAAGTAGCCCCAGTCGAACAGCACCGGCACGCCGGCGATTTCCCAGTGGCCGCTCTGCGTGTCCTTGCCGGTCGACTGCTCGCGCGCGACGCCCCAGGCGCCGGTGAAGCCTTCGCGTTTCTGGAAGCCGGCCGGCCATTCTCCGCTGGCCTTGTGGGCGGCGGCGCCGAGGCCGATGGTTTCCAGGTTGGGCAGGTACATCGGGCGGCCGCTGTCGGCGGCCCACTTGGCGATGTGGCCGAGGGTGTTGGCGCCTGCGTCGCCGTATTTGTCGGCGTCGGGCAGTGCGCCGAGGCCGAAGGAGTCAAGCAGGAGGATGAATGCGCGTGACATGAATGTCCTCGTCAAATTTAGAACACCCGTCATTCCTGCGGAAGCGGGAATCCATGCTGAGTCTCAGAATAAGTTAGCCTCATTTCAACTGAAGCGATTACCGGAACTTCATCATGGATTCCCGCGTTCGCGGGAATGACGGATCAACTTTCGCGGTGTGACAGTAATTAGGCGACAGTGGTCGAGGCAGTGCTGCCCAAACGCTCGACGAACCCATGAATCAGCGTCACCAGGTCCTTGGCCGCAATCGCCGCATACTTCAAGGTCTGCTCATGCGACAGCGGGAACGGCGACAAGCCCTCGGCCAGGTTGGTGATGGCCGACACGCCCGCCACCTTCAGGCCGCAGTGGCGTGCGGCGATCACTTCCGGCACCACCGACATGCCGACCACGTCGGCGCCCATGGTCTTGAAGGCGCGGATTTCGGCCGGGGTCTCGAAGTGCGGACCCGGGGTTGCCAGGTAGACGCCTTCGGCCACGGTGATGCCCTTCTCGGCGGCCACGGCGTTCAGCATCGCGCGCAGGTCGGCGTCGTAGGCATTGGCCATGCTGAAGAAGCGCGGGCCGAAGCGTTCGTCGTTCGGGCCGGCCATCGGGCTGCCCGGCAGCAGGTTGATGTGGTCGTTCAGGACCACGACGCTGCCGGCATCGACTTCAGGACGCAGCGAGCCGGCGGCATTCGTCACCAGCAGCAGTTCGCAGCCCAGCAGCTTGAAAGTGCGGACGGCGGAAGTCATCACGCCGGCGCCGTAGCCTTCATAGAAGTGGCCGCGCCCCTTCATGCACACCACCGGCACGCCAGCCAAGGTACCCAGCACCAGTTCGCCCGCATGGCCATGCACGGTGCTGATCGGGAAGCCCGGCAGCTCGGCATAGCCGATCGAGACGGCGTCCGTCATCTGCTCGGCGAGCACGCCGAGGCCCGAACCGAGGATCAGGGCAGCGCGCGGCGTGAAACCCGGCTTGCGTGCACGGATGACCTCGAGGGCTTCGAATGGAGTATTGCTGGACATGGTGTTCCTTGTCGAATGGTTCAATATGGAGGGGAAGTCGGTTGGTGACAGCCGGCGGAAGAGTAAAGCGGAGCAGCGGCTCGCACGCTTTCCGTGAAGCTGGCGCACCAAAATGTTCTAACTATGCATTATCGTGGATTGGTATGGCAAATACCATTTTTCTGGCCGATTTATATGACGAATGTATAAATCAGGGGTAGACTGCATTTATATATGGATAGGACGCGTGTCCAATAATCTTCAGGCAAAAAATTGCTGCGTTGACGCTCATTAAACATATGTTTAACATTATAAACAAATGTTTGAGTCCAAAACTGCTCCCCTGACGCCGTGACAGAACAACCAAAAAAACAACAATTGCTGCAGCTGATCCGTGCGAATCCTTTCATTTCGCAGCAGGAGCTGGCGACCGAACTCGGCCTGTCGCGCTCGGCGGTGGCCGGCTATATCGCCGGCCTGATCCGTGAGCGCAAGCTGCTCGGACGCGCCTATGTGCTGCCGGATCACCGCCCGGTGGTCTGCATGGGCGCCGCCAACCTCGACCGCAAACTGCGCTCGCTGGCACCGCTCTCGCTGCATACCTCGAATCCGGCCAGCCAGGCCGAATCCTTCGGCGGCGTGGCGCGCAACATCGCCGAAAACCTGGCGCGCCTGGGCACGCCGGTTGCTTTGTTAACGGCGGTAGGCAGCGACAGCTCGGGCGCCACCCTGCTCGCCCACGCCGAGTCGGCCGGCATCGCAACCCACGGCGCGCTGCGCCTCGACGATGCCGCCAGCGGCACCTATACCGCGGTGCTGGATGCGAACGGCGACATGGTGGTGGCACTGGCCGACATGGCCCTGTACGACCGCATGACGCCGGCCTTCGTGGCGGCGCGCGAAGCGCAGCTGGCCGCAAGCGCGCTGGTGGTGGCCGACCTCAACCTGCCGCTGGACACGGTCGAGGCCCTGCTGGCCCAGGCGCGCCGCAGCGCGGTGGCGCTGGTGCTGGTGGCGGTGTCGGAGCCGAAGATGGCGCGCCTGCCGCCTGCGCTGGCCGGCGTGCGCCTGCTGATCCTGAATGCCGGCGAACTGGCGGCGCGGGTCGGACGGCCTCTGGAGGACGAAGCGGCCATGGAAGCGGCGATGCGGGAAGTGCAGGCGCAGGGCGCGCGCGACGTGGTGGTGACGCGCGGCGCCGCCGGCGTGCTGCTCACCCAGGCGGACGGCGCCATCGCCCGCCTGGACGCGCCGCAAGCCGAGGTGGTCGACGTCACCGGCGCCGGCGACGCCTTTGCGGCGGCGGTGTGCTGGTCGCTGGTACAGGACGGCAGCGACGACCTGATGCTGGCCTGCCGCCGCGGCCTGCACCTGTCGAAGCTGACCGTCGGCACGCTCGACACCGTCCACCCGGGACTCGGACCGGACAGCCTGGCCGATGCCGATACCGACGCCGCGGCGTCGATGAAGATCAATACGAATTTTTTGGAACAAACCTGACCATGCAAGCCTTTCTCCAGTTTTCCCCCGAAGTGCAGGCCGCCCGCGCTGCCGGCAAACCCATCGTCGCCCTCGAGTCGACCATCATCTCGCACGGCATGCCCTACCCGCAGAACGTGCAGACCGCGCGCGAAGTCGAGCAGGTGATCCGCGACGCCGGCGCCGTCCCTGCCACCATCGCCATCATCGACGGCAAGATCTGCATCGGCCTGTCCGACGAGCAGCTCGAGGTGCTCGGCAACGCCGGCGATGCGTTGAAGGTGAGCCGCCGCGACCTGGCCTACGTACTGGCGCAAAAGAAGCTGGGCGCGACCACCGTGGCCGCGACCATGATTTGCGCGCAGCTGGCCGGCATCGAGGTCTTCGTCACCGGCGGCATCGGCGGCGTGCACCGCGGCGCCGAGACCAGCTTCGACATCTCGGCCGACCTGCAGGAACTGGCGCGCACGAGCGTCGCCGTGGTCTGCGCCGGCGTCAAGTCGATCCTCGACATCGGCCTGACGCTGGAATACCTGGAAACCCACGGCGTGCCGGTGCTGAGCGTCGGCCAGCCCGGCTTCCCGGCCTTTTTCACGCGCGACAGCGGTTACCAGGCCGACTTCCAGATCGACTCGGCCGACGAGCAGGCCCGCTTCATCCGCACCAAGTGGCAGCTCGGCCTGGAAGGCGGCGTGGTGGTCAGCAATCCGGTGCCGGCAGAGATGGCGATGCAGAACGGCGAGATCGACGGCATCATCGCCCAGGCCCTCGGCGACGCCGATGCGCAGGGCGTGAAAGGCAAGGCGGTCACGCCTTTCCTGCTGGCGCGCATCAAGGAACTCACGGGCGGGCGCAGCCTGGCGACCAACATCGCGCTGGTCAAGCACAACGCGCTGGTCGGCGCCCAGCTGGCCGTCGCGCTGAATGGGCTGGCGCGCGACTAAATCTACTTAGCTAGCAACTGAGAGAGCAATCATGTCGATCGACCTGAAGCAGCTGAAATACTTCCTGGCAGTGGCTGAAGAAAAAAGCTTCAGCCGCGCCGCCGAGCGCCTGCATATCTCGCAGCCGCCGCTGTCGCAGCAGATCATGAAGCTCGAAAGCGAGCTGGGGGTGCGCCTGTTCGCGCGCACCACCCGCACCTTCGAGCTGACGGTGGCCGGCAAGGCGCTGATGCAGGAAGCGGCCGACCTGCTCGGCCGCATGCGCATGACGATCGACACCATCCGCCAGATCGACCGCGGCGAAGTCGGGCGCCTGCGCGTCGGCATCGTCGGCTCGGCGATGTGGGGCCCGATCCCGGGCCTGCTCGAACAGTTCCAGAGCCAGTTTCCGCGCGTGACCTGGACCATCCACGAGCTGGGGCCGAACGACCAGTGGGAAGCGCTGCGCGCGCGCCAGATCGACGTCGGCTTCTGGCGCGAGCCGCGACTCGACGAGGACGTGCTGAAGCACGCCAACCTGCGCCAGGACCTGGCCTTCCGCGAGAACGTGTGCGTGGCGATCAATGCGCGCCATCCGCTGGCGCAGCGCACCAGCATCGAGCTGATCGACATCGCCACCGAACCCATGCTCAGCCTGCACCTGGACCAGTCGGCCGAACCGCGCTACCTGATCCAGTGCTGCGTGAACGCCGGCTTCCAGCCGACCATCTTCCAGGAAGCGGCCGAGCCGCAGACCCTGCTGGCCATGGTCGGCGCCGGACTGGGCGTGGCGCTGATGCCGGAAACCACCAGCCGCATCGGCTGGCCGGGGGTGCGCTTCCTGCCGATCCGCGAGAATGCGCCGTCGGCCAATTTGTACATCACCTACCCGTCGCAGGACGATGCGCCGGTGGTGCGGGCGTTCCTGAAGATCCTGCACCCGCCCGGCGAATAAGCATCAATGCGTGGCGCCGCCGGCCTCCGCCACGTCGGTCTCCACGCCCACCGCCACCTCGACCGCGATCCGCAGCCCGTCGATGATGTCGTTCAGCGCCATCGACGGCGCCACATCGGCGCGGTCGGCCACCTGCTGCGGCAGGAAAGGCACGTGGATGAAGCCGGCTTTCATTCCCCTGCCCTGCGCATGCTGCATCAGGCCGTAGAACACGTGGTTGCAGACAAAGGTGCCGGCGGTCTGCGAGACCCCGGCCGGGAAGCCGCGCAGGCGCAGCGCGCGCACGATGGCCTTTATCGGCAGCGTGCTGAAATACGCGGCCGGGCCGCCGTCGGCGATGGTGGCGTCGACCGGCTGCTGGCCGGCGTTGTCGGGAATGGTCGCATCGTCGACGTTGAGCGCGACCCGCTCGACCGAGATCTCGTGGCGGCCGCCGGCCTGGCCGACCGCGATCACGATGTCCGGCTGCAGCGCGTCGATGGCGTCGAACAGGGCCAGGTTGGCGCGGCCGAACACGCAGGGCAGTTCGCGTGCCGCGACCTGGAAGCCGGGGCCGCTCCAGCCGTCGAGCGCGCGCGCCGCTTCCCAGGAAGGGTTGACGTCGGCCCCGTTGAAAGGTTCGAATCCGGTGAGCAGTACGGTCTTGGTCATTCTTGGCCTCATTGATACATCACATCAGGAAATACAACAGCAGGATATTCACGCCCAGCAGCGGCAACGCGGTCGGCAGCTGGGCCTTGATCACGGCATTCTTGTCCGGCAGGTCGAGCAGCGCCACCGGCACCACATTGAAGTTGGCCGCCATCGGCGTCATCAGGGTGCCGCAATAGGCACTGAACATGCCGATCGCCGCCATCACGGCCGGATTCGCATGATACACCCCGACCAGCACCGGAATCCCGATGCCGCCCGCGATCACGGGAAAGGCGGCAAAGCCGTTGCCCATGACGACCGTGAACAGTGCCATGGCGCCGCAGAATGCGGCGCACGCGACCAGGCGCGAGTCCATCGGAATGGCACTGGTCGTGACCGCGGCCACCGCCTTGCCGACGCCGGCTTCGGCGAACAGCAGGCCGAGCACGGCCAGCATGTGCGGCAGCACCACTGCCCAGCCCATGGCATCGATCAGGCGCCGCGCCTCGCGCACGCCCTGCAGCGGCGTCGTGCGGGTGATGCCGCAGGCCAGCGCCAGCGCGGCGATGGCGCCGCAGCCCATGCTGACCAGGGTCAGGTTTTTCGGGTCCAACAGCGGCTCGGCACCGATGCGTACGTCCTTCAGCAGCGTCGAACCGATCATGGTCACCACCGGGATCGCCAGCGCCGGCACCAGGAGCCGGTGCCCCAGCCGCGCGGCACTGGCGCGGCGCGCTTCCTCCGGCACGGCCCGCGGCTTGCCCGGCCTGACCAGCTGGCATCCGGCCAGCAGCGCCATCGCCACCATCAGCACGCCCGCCACCAGCGGCGGCAGGCGCTCGCCGGCCAGGTAGACCAGCGCGTACAGGCCCCAGAACGCGGCCGTCGTGAAGCGCCGCGGATTGCTGCGGTCGCGCAGGTTCATCACCGCGGTGGCGGCGAACAGCAGCCCGACCAGCACATAGAAAAAGTCGAGCGCGATCACGTGCGCATCCCGGCTTCACGGAAGATGCGGCGGTCGAGCCGGCGCAGGTTCCAGGCATGGATGACAAACGCGCTGAGCGCAGTCGGGATACCCCACAGCGCCATGTGCAGCGGATCGACTTCCAGCCCCTCGGCGCGCAAAATCGTCTGCATCAGCACGATCGCGCCGAAGGCCACGAACACGTCTTCGCCGAAGAACAAGCCGACGTTGTCGGTGGCCGCGCTCATCGCCCGGATGCGCTGGCGCAGCGCGTCCGGCAGACTGCTCACCCGCGCCTCCGCCGCCGCTTCCGCCATCGGCGCGATCAGCGGGCGCACCATGTTCGGATGGCCGCCGACGCTGGTCAGGCCGAAGGCGGCCGCCAGTTCGCGCACGAACAGGTACACGGTCAGCAGGCGCCCCGTGGTGGCCGACTGGATGCGCGCGATGCTGGCCTGCGCATGTTCCTTCAGGCCGGCGCGCTCGAGCAGCCCGATCGCGGCCACCGGCAACAGCAGGATCAGCGGCAGGTTGCGGGTTTTCAGGAAGGCGGTGCCGAGCGATTCCAGGATATGGGTCACCGGGAAGGAAGCCGCCAGCCCGGTGACGGCGCAGGCGGCCATCGTCACCAGCACCGGATGGGCGCGCAGCAGGAAGCCGGCGACGACGACGGCGATGCCGAGCAGCGGCCACAGGTTGATGGCGTTGTGCATGGGGTTCCTGTCACGTTTCAAGTTGAACAATTGTTGTGGAGATATTACCTCAGCATTAGACGTGGGAAGGCCCTCGTTGTGCGCACTCCGCTCAGCCGACGGCGGCGTCGCTTTGCTGCGCCGTGATCGCCGACATGCACAAGCGCTGCCGGTGCGTTTTGCGTGTGCGCATGACGGCGAATGGGTGCGCTCGCTAAGCTGCGTACGGATTCCCACGCGAGGCCTTTGCCATGAAACCGTCCACCTCACGCACCCCCACCTGGGTCCGGCGCCTGCGCACGCTGCCGCTGCTGCTGACACTCGCGCTCGCCGGCTGCAACGGCGACGTCGGCGTCGGCATCGGCTTCGGCTGGCATTCCGGCCCCGATTACTGGCCGGATCACCCCGACTGGCCCAGCTGGCCGGACCGGCCGCAAGGCGCGACCGGGCTATTCCCGATCGCCGGCGACATCTGCGGCGTGTGCAGCGTCTCGCGCGACGGCACCGGTTCGCAGGCGCGTTTCGACGGTCCGCAGGGCATTGCCGCCGACGGCGCCGGCAACCTGTACGTGGCCGAGCCGGCCAGCGCCACCATCCGCAAGATCACGCCGCAGGGGGCGGTCACCACGCTGGCGGGCAGCGCCGGCGCGCCGGGCTATGCCGACGGCAGCGGCGGCGCGTCGCGCTTCAACGCCCCGAGCCGGCTGGAAACCGACGCCAACGGCAACCTGTACGTCACCGACACCGGCAACTCGGCCCTCCGCAGCATCACGCCGGCTGGCGCCGTCGTCACGCTGGCCGGCAACGGAAGTTGCGGCAGCAGCGACGGCAGCGGCGCCCAGGCCACCTTCTGCAATCCGAAGGGCATCGCGCTCGACCGCTGGGGCAACCTGTGGGTGGCCGACAGCGGCAACCACACGGTGCGCCGCATCGACCGCGACGGCCGGGTCAGCACGGTGGCCGGGGCGCCGGGCGTGTGCGGCAGTGCCGACGGCGACGGCCGCATTGGGAACGACAGTGGCGGGGCGCGCTTCTGCGATCCGCAGGACGTGGCCGTGGATTACTGGGGCAATGTGTACGTGGCGGATACCGGCAATTCGACGGTGCGCATGATCTCGCCCGAAGGCAGGGTGTCGACGCTGGCCGGCCTGCCGGGCCAGTGCGCCGCCAACGACGGCAGCCCCGGCGTCTCGCGCCTGTGCTCGCCTTCCGGCATCGACGTCGAGGGCAACGATTTATATGTGGCCGACACCGGCAACGCGACCATCCGCCGCATCAACCTCGACAACGTGACCAGCACCATCGCCGGCGTGGCCGGGCGCAACGGCATCGTATTGGGCGCCCTGCCCGGCGGCCTCGACCGGCCGATCGGCGTGACGCTGGCGCCGGACGGCTCGGTGGCCGTCACCACCCACAACGTGGTGCTGAAGCTGCTGGCGGCAAAATAAGCGGCAAGGCGCGCACGCCGTTCCCGCGCAGGCAGGAACGACGGGGTGTGTCAGGGACGAACCGGGTTGGCAGCGTCGGTACCGATCACCGTGTTCCACTGGCGCACGCGCCAGCTCGTCACCAGGCCCTGGGCCACGTAGGGATCGGCTTTGGCGAAGCGTTCGGCCGCTTCCGGCGAATCGCCGCTGAACAGCAGGATCGCCTGGTCGGCCGGATCGGCCAGGGCGCCGGCGATCACGATCTCGCCGCGCTCCTGGGCATCCCAGGCCAGCTGCAGGTGTTCGTCGCGGAATTCGCCGCGGCGCGCCAGGTAGTCGGGCGCCAGTTCATAGATCAGCAGGTAATGCATGTGTTAACTCTCCTCAGAATACTCGACCTCGAGCGAGCGCTCATGGTAGCCGAATCCGGCGCACTGCTCCGAGAAGCGTCGACTTCACATTATTGGCAATAATGTTGCTTTTAAGCCACCTTTTGCGCATTCGGGCAGCCTACGTCCCCCATTTGCGAAGGAACGCACAGAATTATGCAACATGCAGAGTTAAACTCGTCCCATGGACACTCGAAACAAGATTGCGGCGGGAATGGCTGGCTTTGCCAGCATGTTGTGGCTGGGCCTGACCGCCGCGGTCGCGGCCAACCAGCGCCGCCTGGTGTTCAACCCGACTGTCGAGCGTGAAGTTAAGAGTCCGCGCAGCAGCGGCCACCGCACCCGTCCCGTGGTCCTGCGTGCCAAGGACGGCACCCGCCTCTGCGGCTGGCTGATGACGCCGCTGGCGCCGGGCCAGCATCCGGCCGTGATCTATTTCGGCGGCCGTTCCGAGGAAGTGTCGTGGGTAGTGCGCGATGCCGGCAAGCTGTTCCCCAACATGGCGGTGCTGGCCGTGAATTACCGCGGCTATGGCGAATCGCACGGCGTGCCGGCCGAGATCCACATGATCGAGGATGGCTGCATGCTGTTCGACTGGATGGCCGGGCGCGTCCACGTCGATCCGCGCCGCATCGCCGTGGTCGGGCGCAGCCTCGGCTCCGGCGTGGCGGTGCAGGTGGCCAAGGAGCGGCCGGCGCACTCGGTGGTCCTGATCACGCCCTACGATTCGATCCTGGCCATCGCCAAGCGCAAGTTCCGCGTGATGCCGATCGAGTACATGCTGCGCCACCGCTTCGAGTCGATCAAGTATGCCCCCTCGCTCAAGGCGCCGACCTATGTGCTGCGCGCCGCCAGCGACGACGTGGTGCCGCACTCGCACACCGACCAGCTGGTCGCCAAGCTGGCGCGGCTGTGCGGCGACGACGTCGTGCCCGACTCGGACCACATGAACATCCCCTACCTGGAAGCGACCCAGAGCCGCATCGCCGGCTTCCTCACCGCCCAGTTCGCAATGCCGATCGCAGTGCCGTCGGTGGCCGACGCCATGCTGGCCGGTGCAACTGCTGCGACGACGGCCGATCTCGCGCCGGCATCCGCAGTCTCTGCCGACACGTCCGCTGCAGCGCTTGGTGCGACCGCTGCGCCGCGCCTCCCCGCATCTTCCCTCCTGCCCATCCTGCCACTCACCGCCAAGTAAATACGGCGTAGCCACGAGCACACAATGCTGTGGTTTTCGGTGAGAAATTGCAGAAAGTTGTCGCCATTTATATTTCAAGTAAATAAATTGCGAAGTAAAATCATATTTGCCACAAATAAACTGGGTAATGCATAGTTGCCAAGTTTGGCTGCGAACGTCTCCGTCATCCGGGTCTGCAGCATGTGGTCGGCATCCCCGGGCTGACACAGTCCGCCGGTAGCGTGCCATGCCCCCACGGTCTTTGCTTTCTTCCAGCTCGACCGTTGCGCCGGGTAGAATAGAGGATTCAGGAGCAATTGATGAGATTCAAGCGGAGTTTGAAGCAACTTGGTATGGCGATTGCGGCGCTCTGCGTGAGCGCCGGCGCGTCGGCCGACATGGCCGGTGCCAAGCTCGCGATCGTCTACGACGCCGGCGGCAAGTTCGACAAGTCGTTCAACCAGTCGGCAGCCGAAGGCGTGACCCGCTTCACGAAGGAAACCGGGGTCAAGGTGTTCGAAGCCCAGGCCAATTACGATACCCAGGCCGAGCAGGTGCTGCGCGCGCTCGCGCGCAAGAAGCTCAAGCTGATCATCTCGATCGGCTTTTCCCAGACCCAGCCGGTGCAGCGCATCGCGGCCGAATACCCGAACGTGCACTTCGTGATCATTGACGGCAATGCCCAGGGCAAGAACGTCAACTCGGTGCTGTTCAAGGAACAGGAAGGCTCCTACCTGGTCGGCGTCGCCGCCGCCATGGCCTCCAAGACCAAGACCATCAGCTTCGTCGGCGGCATGGACATCCCGCTGATCCGCGCCTTCGCCTGCGGCTATGCCCAGGGCGCGAAAGCCATCGTCCCGAAGATCCAGATCATGCAGAACATGGTCGGCACCACCAGCGCGGCCTGGAACGACCCGGCCAAGGGCGGCGAATTGGCACGTGCCCAGTTCGACCGCGGCTCGGACGTCGTGTTCGCGGTGGCCGGCGGTTCGGGCATGGGCGCCCTGCAGATGGCCAAGGAAAAGGGCAAGCTGGCGATCGGCGTCGACTCCAACCAGAACTACCTGTACCCGGGCACCATGCTGAGCTCGATGGTCAAGCGGGTCGACAACGCCACCTACGAAGCCCTGGTCAAGGCGAACCAGAACCAGTTCACGCCGGGCATCACCTACGAAGGCCTGAAGGAAGGCGGCGTCGACTGGGCGCTCGACAAGTACAACCGCAGCGTCGTCACGCCCGAGATCGAGAAGCGTGTGCTGGCGGCTCGCGAGGACATCGTCAGCGGCAAGATCAAGGTGGTGGACTATCGCGCCGCCGGCTCCTGCCCGCAATAAAGCCCGCAACAAGCCTCACCGTATTTAGTTAGTGACCAAGCGCGCCGCGCCGGAACTCCACCGGCGCGGCGCGCTTTTGAATGAATGTTCCTCTTGATTACTCTGCTTACCAAAAACGGAGCGCTATGCAGCCAGCCGTAGAATTCCGCAACATCAGCAAAGCCTTCGGGGCGGTGCAGGCCAATGCCGACGTCAGCTTCTCGATCGCCGGCGGCTCGATCCACGGCGTGATCGGCGAGAACGGCGCCGGCAAGTCGACCCTGATGAGCATCCTGTACGGCTACTACAACGCCGACAGCGGCCAGGTCCTGATCGACGGCCAGCCGCAGGACATCCGCACCAGTCACGAGGCGATCGCGCTCGGCATCGGCATGGTCCACCAGCACTTCATGCTGGTCGAGAACATGACGGTGCTCGACAACGTCATGCTCGGCAATGAAGGCGGCTTCAAGCTGGCCAGCCAGCGCGGCGAGGTCGAGGCCAGACTGCGCGAGATCTGCGCGCGCTACCGCCTGGAAGTCGACCCGCTGGCCACCGTGCACGATCTGTCGGTCGGCGCCCAGCAGCGCGTCGAGATCCTGAAGCAGATCTACCGCAGCGCCAACATCCTGATCCTGGACGAGCCCACCGCGGTGCTGACCGCCCAGGAAACGGCGTCGCTGTTCGAGATCCTGCGGCTGTTCAAGGAACAGGGCAAGACCATCATCCTGATCACCCACAAGCTGCAGGAAATCATGGACATCACCGACGAGGTGACCGTGATGCGCGCCGGCCGCGTGGTCGGCGCCGTGCAGACGCGCGAGACCTCGAAGGAGCAGCTGGCCAACATGATGGTCGGCCGTCCGCTGCAGAGCGAACTGCCGCGCGCCCCGTATAACCCTGGCGCCGAAGTGTTGAAGGTCGCGAACCTGCAGCTGCAGGACGCCAACGGCGTCAAGCTGCTGTCGGATATCGACTTCACGCTGCGCGCCGGCGAAGTGGTCGCGATTGCCGGTGTGTCCGGCAACGGCCAGAGCGAACTGCTCGAGATCCTGTCCGGCATGCGCCTGCCGACGTCCGGCAGTGTCGACTTCCTCGGCCAGGCCCTGCCCTACGGCGGCCGCGCGAATGCCGACGGCCTGCCGGCGACCTTCCGCGACCTCGGCATCGGCCACGTCCCGGAAGACCGCCTGCGCGATGGCGTGATCAAGGATTTCTCGGTCATGCAGAACACCGTGTTCGGCTACCAGGATCACGTCAAGAACCGCTGGGGGCTGTTCGACTTCAAGCGCATCGCCCAGCGCTGCGCGCAGCTGATGCAGACCTTCGACGTGCGTCCCAACAATCCGGACCTGCGCATCGGCCTGCTCTCGGGCGGCAACCAGCAGAAGGTCGTGATCGCGCGCGAAGTCGCGGCCAAGCCGAAGCTGATGCTGATCGGCCAGCCGACCCGTGGCGTCGACATCGGTACCATCGAAAGCATCCACACCCAGCTGCTGCGCCTGCGCGACGAGGGCGTGGCGATCCTGCTGTCTTCGGTGGAACTGGAAGAAGTGCGCGCCCTGGCCGACCGCATCATCGTGATGTCGGGCGGCCGCATTACCGGCATCCTGCCGGTCGACGAATTCGACACCACCCGCATCGGCCTGTTGATGGGCGGCCTGCACAAGTCATAACCGAGCTCACATGAAAAAGACTGAACTCCCACGCTGGGCCACGGGTTTCGTCCTGCCCATCCTGAACCTGCTGTCGGCGCTGATCGTCGCCGGCGTGGTCATCCACCTGCTCGGCGAAAGCCCGCTTGACTCGCTGCGCATCCTGATCGACAGCGCCATCCTCGATCCGGAAGGCCTGGGCTATACGCTGTTCTACGCCAGCACCTTCATCTTCGCCGGCCTGGCCGTGTCGATCGCGATGCAGGCCGGCCTGTTCAACATCGGTGCCGAAGGCCAGATGTACGTCGGCGGCCTGGGCCTGACGCTGGCCGTGCTGGCCTTCGACGCCAGCCTGCCCGGCTGGCTCCTGATCCCGATGGCGATGGTCGGCGCCGCGCTGTTCGGCGCGCTGTGGTCCTTCATTCCGGGCTACCTGCAGGCCAAGCGCGGCAGCCACGTGGTGGTCACGACCATCATGTTCAACTTCATCGCCGCCAGCCTGATGAACTACGCGATCCTGAAGCTGATCCCGGAAGGCCAGCAGAACCCGGCGTCGCGCGTGTTCGCCGACAGCGCCGCGCTGCCGCTGCTGAACAAGGTGCTGCCGGTGTTCGGCGACACGCCCTTGAATATCAGTTTGCTGCTGGCGATCGCCGCCCTCGTCATCTACGGCATCGCGGTGTGGCGCTCGTCATGGGGCTACAAGCTGCGCGCCACCGGCCTGAATCCGCACGCGGCCCACTACGCCGGCGTCAAGATCAGCCGCACCATCATCGTCACCATGCTGGTGTCGGGCGCGCTGGCCGGCCTGGGCGCCGTCAACTCGGTGATGGGTTCGACGCACTACTTATCCTTGAATTTCCCGGCCGGCGCCGGCTTCGTCGGCATCGCGATCGCGCTGATGGGCCGCCAGCACCCGGTCGGCATCTTCCTGTCGTCGGTGCTGTTCGGCGCGCTGATCCAGGGCGGCTTCGATCTGTCGCTGGAAAAGCCGAACATCCCGCAGGAGACCTTCGTCTTCATCCAGGGCCTGATCATCCTGTTCTGCGGCGCGATGGAGAATTTCTATGCACCGGCGATCATGAAGCTGCTCAACCTGACCCGCACCAGCACTACCAAGGAAGCATAATGGAAGACTTTCACATCGCCAGTATCGTGATCTCCACGATCCGCAACGCACCGGTGCTGATGTTCGCCGCGATGGCCGGCCTGTTCGCCGAACGTTCCGGCGTGGTCGACATCGGCCTGGAAGGCAAGATCCTGGCCTCGGCTTTCGCTTCGGCTTCGGTGGCGTATGCCACGCAGAACCCGTGGCTGGGCATCCTGGCCGGCGTCGGCGTGTCGGTGGTCCTGGCCATGATCCAGGCCTTCGTCTCGATCACCCAGAAGGGCAACCAGCTGGTGTGCGGCATCGCGATCAACATCGCGATGAGCGGCCTGACCTTCGTGCTGGCCCAGTTCTTCTTCCATGAAGGCGGCCGCACCCCGGACCTGCGCGAAGCGCGCCTGTTCGACATCGTCCTGCCCGGCACAGCTGCCCTGGACAACATCCCCTTCGTCGGCTGGCTGTACGGCCACGTGATCGGCGGCCAGTCGGCGCTGGTCTACCTGGCGTTCCTCCTGATCCCGATCGTGCACTGGGTAATCTACCACAGCCGCTTCGGCCTGCGCCTGCGCGCCTGCGGCGAGAACCCGCATGCGGCCGACGCCGCCGGCGTGTCGGTCGAGCGCACCCGCTACCTGGCGATGCTGGTGGCCGGCGTGCTGTGCTCGTTCTCGGGCGCCTACCTCGCCATCGTCCAGAGCGGCTTCTTCCTGCGCGACATGTCGGCCGGCGCCGGCTACCTGGCGCTGACCACCCTGGTGTTCGGCAACTGGCGTCCGCTGCACACCGTGCTGGGCTGCCTGATGTTCGGCCTGTTCGGCGCGATCCAGATCCAGCTCGAAGGCGTCGACCTGCCGGTGGTGGGCCAGGTGTCGGGTTCGCTGATCCAGATGATTCCATATGTGGTCACCGTAATCGTGCTGGCCGGTTTCATGGCCAAGTCGGTGGCGCCGAAGGCGGCCGGCAAGCCCTTCGTCAAGTCGCGCTGATCGACCGCCGGTTGGACGCGTGGACGGGAAACCCGTCCACCCACCCGTAACGCCGGCATCATCGTAGGGTGGACGGCTGCGCCGTCCACGCGTTCAACCTACTCCTGAATACTTCTATCTATTCCGCCGCGCGGGCCCGCGCCGCCGAACGCGCAAACGTCCACGCGAATCCGAGGCCGGCCGAGGTCCCGGTCGACTTCTTCATCAGCGGACTGTCCTGGTTCGCCGCCCCCGAATAGCTTTCGTAACGCACGAACCCGAACACGCGCACGTCCGGATTCATGCGCCACGTGCCAAACAAACCGGTACGCACCAGCAGCAGCCCTGAATCCGCGCGATAGGCCGGACGGTCAGCCGTCGCATACTGCGGCGCGACTTCATAGAAATAGCGGTTGATGCGGCGGTCGCCGAACACGGCGCCGAGCTGGCCCTCCAGGGTCCAGCGCGCGCCCTCGCCGCGCTTTTCCCACACCAGCCGCGGTTCCATGGTCCAGCCCTGGCGGCGCAGGCCCCCGCGCCCCTCGATCACCGCGCGCAGCGGCAGCTCGAAACGCATCCTGCCCTGCTCGCCCATGTCGGCGAACTTGTATTTCACGCGCGGACCGAATTCGACCAGCGTGCCCAGGTCCGGCATGCCGCGGCGCGCCTCCACATCCTTGGAGCGGGCCGGCAGCGAGCCGGAAAAACCGATGTCGAATTCGACCTTGTCGGTGTTCAGCAGGCGCGCGCCGACGCCGTTCTGGTCGGCGCGGAAGGTCTTGCCGCGGTAGATCACGAAAGGCAGCACCAGGCCGCGGTTGGAGCGGTCGTCGGCGCCGGGATAGGCCGGCGTGCTGAAGCCGGCCGCGCCAATGCCGGCTTCCCATAGCGGCAAGTTGCGCTCCGCCGGCTGGGCGGTCTCGACGGGTTCGGCGGCCTGGACCAGGCAGGCGGGAAGCAGGAAGGTGGCCGCAAGGGCGGCAGGGAGGCAGGTTCGCATTGGTGGCGGCGTCAATAACAGGATGGTATGTAAACGCGCCATTCTAACGATGCAGGTCGGCGCACGCCACGCGATGTTGTAAAAAAAGAACCGCCACCGGCTAGTCGGCCGGTGGCGGTCCTGGCGGAGCGACGAAGCGATCAGGAATTCGGCCAGATCGCCTGCAGCACCTGCGCCAGGTGGTAGCCACCCTTGATCAGCTGGGTCTTGGCGATCGCCGAGCTCGGCACCGGGTAATCGTTCGGCACTTCCAGGTTCCAGGTGTAATAGGTCTCGCCCTTCTTGCTGGTCTGCTGGGTCAGCTTGCCGACGGTGACGCCTTTATACGCTTCCTTCGACACGGCCAGCGCGTCGTCGGCCCACTGGTAGGGCCAGGTGGCCAGGTCGCCAGTGGCCGACACGATGGCAGGCTTGCCGTCGATCGCCGCCTGCGCGAACTGGTCCGGGGTCTTGGTGCGGATGCGGCGGAACGCGTAGTTGACGGTGGTGCTGTCCCAGTACGAGTGGAAGGGTTTGGTCAGCGCCTTGGGCACGCCCGGCTTCACCACCGGTGGCGTGTCCGCCGGCGGAATCACACCCGCGCTGATGCGCTCCAGGTTGGCGTCGTCCAGCAGCAGGTTGTTGCCGCCGCGCGAATCGAAGATCGCGGTCTCGTCGATCTCGGCCGGGCTGGTCGGCACCACGAACTTGCCTTCCTTCGACACGAAGGCGGCGCCCACGTGCAGCGGCTGGTGGATGTCGCCGGTCATGTGGGTGATCAGGATCAGGGCCTGGCGCTTGGTGAACTTGTGCGGGTTGGTGGCCGGGGTGTCCTTGCCCTGCAGGACGGCGATCGCCTGCTTCAGCGTCTGCACGATGTCGTCGTCGGCGGTGCCGACCGCGTGGTCATGGTAGTGATCCAGCTGGAACGGCACGTCGGTGTAGTGGTACTCGCTGTGCTTCGGGTTGGCGTTCACGTACTCGATCATGTCCGGGGTCTGCGGGCCGCAGTAGGTGCCCTTCACGCAGTCCGGCCAGTTGGCGATCGATTCCAGGGTCTCGCCCGGCTGCAGGATCGATTTGATCATCTTTTCTGCGGCGCTGCCCTTGAGCAGCTTGTCGGCGATGCTGCCGACGGCGCGGTGGCCGTCGTTGCCCCAGGCCGATGCGTCCATCGACGCGAATGCGCTTGCCAGCGCGATGACGAATGCCAGTTTTTTCATTGTCTTTCCTTGATGGGACACTTGATTATCCAATAGTCGCGCGCTCAGCGCACCTTCTTGATGCGCGGCTGTGGCGCCGCCAGCGCAGCGTTGCCGTCGGCTTGTTTCAGGTGCGCGATCAATGCATCCAGGTCGCGCATGCCGGTGTCGACGCGGCGGGTGCCGGCGGCCAGCGCCGGGAAGTTGTCGCCGCCGTCGGCCAGGAAGTTGTTGGCCGTCACGCGGTAGGTCTTGCCCTCCTCGAGCGGCTTGCCGTCGACCCTGACGCTGCCCGGCACCACGCGCTGGCCCGGCGGACGGGTGCTGTCCCACTGGTAGGACAGGCTGTTCGAGACCTGCAGCATGTAGCCGCGCGCTCCCTCGCGCTTCCACTGCTGCTCGAGCAGGTCGCGCAGTTGGGCGCCGCTCAGGTCCAGCACCACCAGGGTATTGCCGAACGGGAGAACGGCCTGAGCCTGGCCGAAGCTGACCACGCCGCCCTCGCCCACCTCCAGGTCCTTGCGGATGCCGCCCGGGTTCATGAAGGCCACCTGCGCGCCCTGGCTGCGGGTGGCGGCCAGCGCGGCGTCGGCGATCATGCCGCCCAGCGCCGATTCGCCGTCGTCGTTTTCCTTGCGCGCCACGGCGCCCCCGATGTGCGCGACCGGCTTGGCCAGCGCGGCCTGGCTGCGCGCACGCACATTCTGAAGATAGAGCGATAGCTGCGGATCGGGTGCAAAGGCGCCCGGCGCCATCACCACGTTGCGCACCTGGATGTCCTCGACCTTGCCCGATACCGGATCGACCGTCATCTTGATACGCGACAGCAGGTGGCCCATGGCGTCGGCCTGGGTGACCACGCGGCCGTCGACCTTGCACAGGTAGCCTTTATGGGAGTGGCCGGTGAGGACCAGGCGGATCGCCGGATCCAGCTTTTTCACGATGTCGACGATCGGGCCTTCAAGGCCGTCGCAATTGACCTTGTCGAAGGGTTCGCCGGTGTGGCCGCCCTCGTGGATCAGCACCACGAACACCTGTGCGCCCTGGGCGCGCATGGCCGGCAGCACCTTGTTGATCGAGTCGGCTTCGTCGAGGAAGGACAGGCCCTTGATCGCGGAACCGACCGCCACCGAGGGCACGTCCTGCAGCACCGCGCCGATCAGGCCGACCTTGACGCCCTTGACGTCGACGATGCGCCAGCCCGGCACCAGGTTCTTGCCGCTGGCCTGGTCGATCACGTTGGTGGCGAGATAGGTGAAGCCGGCGCCTTCGAAGCTTGTCGAGATCTGGCACGCCTTGCTCGGGCGCGGCGAATCGCAGCCGCCGTGCTGCTGGCGCAGCAGTTCCTTGCTGCCCTGGTCGAATTCGTGGTTGCCGAGCGCGCTGGCGACGAGGCCCATGCGGTTCATGGCGATGATGCTCGGCTCGTCGGCCCACATCGAGGACAGCGCCGGGCTGGCGCCGACCAGGTCGCCGGCGCCGACGAACAGCAGGTCCTTGTCTTCCTTGCGGAAGGCGGCCAGCGCGCCGCCCAGCACGTCGATGCCGCCCGCCTTGACGGTCTCGGTGCCTGGCTTGCCCTGCGGCGCCAGCTTGTAGGCGCTCGCTTCGAGGTTGCCGTGGAAGTCGTTGATGGAAACCAGGTTGAGTTCGACCGGCTTGCCGGCGCGGGGTGCGCCGGATGGCGTGGTACAACCGGCCAGCGTCAGGGCCAGCGCCAGCGCGCTCAAGCCGGCGCGGGCGGGACGGAGATGGATCATGGAATAGTACACCTTATCTTGTTGCGGACGTGCGCGTGCGCGTTCCAGCGCCCGCGATTATTGCATGTAAGCCCCGACCGGCGGTCTTTACGGACCCGCGATTCCGGCTTCCCATAAAAAGAAAAACGGCCGGTGTCGCCACCGGCCGTTTTGCACATCAAACCAACGCGTTCAGAAGGATCAGAACTCGTAGTTCAGGGTCACTTGCGCGGCCCACTGCGATTCGCCCTTGACCTGGCGGATGTTGTAGTCGTCGACCTGGGTGCGCACGTTGTACACGTACTTGCCGGTGCCTGCTTCCAGGCCGGCGTAGTCGACGAAGCCGCGGGTGTAGCCGCCCGAGGACGAGAACGGCACCTCGTTGATGTGGCCCCACTTCTTGTTCAGCAGGTTGCCCACGTTCAGGATGTCCAGCGACAGGCGAGCCTTGTTACGCGAGAACATGCCCGGGATTTCCTGGCTGATCTTGATGTCGAAGCTGTTGGTCCACGGTGCGAAGTCGCTGTTGCGGCCGACGACGCCGCCCTTGGCGTTGCGCAGCGCCTTGTTGCCGTTGACGACGTCCCAGAAACGCTGCTCGTTGGCGTGGCTGGTCGCGGTGTCGCCTGCGAAGACCACCTCGCCCGAACCGAAGGCGGTCGGGATGTACATCAGGTCGTTGCCGCTGACGTTGTCGCCGTTCAGGTCGTTCTTGTAGGTCCAGCTGTATGGCTTGCCGGTACGGCCTTCATAGAACATGCCGAAGCGGGTCTTGTAGGTGCCCCAGAAGGCCTTCTCGAAGCTGACGTTGGCGTTGATGCGGTTCTTCACCAGGTACGACGAGTTGGCTGCCACGTCTTCGTTCGGGTTGAACGAAGCGCGCGCGCCGTAGTTCGAGCTCGAGGTCGACGAGCTCAGGTTCGAGACTTCGGTCGCGTAGGTGTGGGTGGCGGCAACCGACCAGCCCAGGCCACGGGTCATCGGGTAGCTCAGCGAGATGGTTTCCAGACGGCTTTCGCCCTTGTCGGTGTTGGAAGCCATCAGCACGTTACCGAAGGCAGCGTTGTTCTGCGCCCTGGCGGTGGTGGTGCAGCCGCTGGTAGTGCTGACCGTGTTGTTGGCCACGGTGTAGCAGCGTGCCGCCAGGCCACCGTTCTGCAGGCCATTGGCGCCGGTGGTGAAGCCGTAGAACAGCGGACGGCCGTCGGTGCCGATCGCGCCCGGCGTACCCAGGTTCAGGTTCTGGTAGTAGATACCGTCCTTGGTCTTGATGTACAGCGCTTCGGCGCCGGCCACCAGGCCGTACCACGGCAGTTCCATTTCGAAGGCCAGGTTGGCTTTCCAGTTGGACGGCTGGCGCAGGGACGGATCCAGCAGGTCGACGTTGGCGGTCGGGCTCGAGCCGGCGACGTTAGGCTGGGTGTCCGGATTCGCGCTGAAGGTGCCGTCCACGTTCGGGCAGCGGCTATTGCCGGAGGCCGAGCAGGTGACGGTACGGGTCGCGATACCGGCGTTCTGGTACGGGTTCGACAGCCAGACAGCGGCGGCCGCACCCTGGAACAGGCCGGCGCCACCGCGCAGCTGCATCATGCGCTTGGTGTCGAAGCGGTAGTTGAAGCCGAAGCGCGGCTGGAACAGCTTCTGGCCGTCAGGCGTCGCGGTGTTGTCGACGCCGAAACCACCGGTATTCCGGGTGCGGGAGGTACCGGCGACCAGCGGCGCTGCCACGGCGGCATTGCGGATCGGCGACTTGTTCACACCCATCTGGTCGACACGGAAACCGTAGTTCAGGGTCAGCTGCTTGTTGACGCTCCAGGTGTCCTGCAGGAACAGGCCGGTGTTGTTCATCTCGAACGCGGCGACGGCGTCATCCAGCGTGAAGCCGGCGTTCGCCTGCTGCAGCGTGTACGACGACGGACGACCGCGGCGGAAGTTTTCCAGCACGGCAGCTTCGATCTGCGCCAGCGATGCGGTCGAGCAGTTGATCGAGTTCGAACCGATCGAGGTGTAGGTGAAGTTATTGTCGCAGGCGAAGGTGTAGTTGCCGTAGACGTTCTGCAGGAAGGCGTTGTAGATCTTGTTGTTCTGGTAGTCGGCACCGAACTTGATCTCGTGGTCGCCGACGGTCCAGTTGGCGCCGCCGTAGTAATCCTGGGTCTTGGTGCCCAGCACGTTTTGCTGGCGCGAGTTCTCGGTACCGGCGTTGATGAAGCGGTTACCGGTGCGGGTGCCGCTCGGCGCGCCGGCCGGCAGCGGGCCGCTCAGCTGGAAGCCCAGGGTCGGCAGGCGTGCATTGTTCTTCGGCACCGAATCATAGTCGCGCGACGATGCACGGAACTCGGTCGAGAAGGACGGGGTCCAGTCGGAGAAGACCTGGGCGACGATGGTCTCAATTTCCTTGTTCTGGTTGTACAGATAGGAATTCAGCGAGATGCCGGTGGCCGAGAAGCCCGGGAAGATCGGCTCGGACTGGGTGGTGCGCTGGTAGCGCAGGTTGGCACGGTGGTTGTCGCTGATGTTCCAGTCGGCTTTCAGCATCTGCTCGCGCGAGGTCAGCTGGCCGTTGCCGTTGACGGTGCCGCCCAGGTCGATGCCGTACTGGTTCTTGGCCAGGTTCGTGAACGCGGTGATCTCGTTCTGGGTGATGCCGACGGTGGTGCCCAGGCCCTGGCCCAGGTAGCCGAAGTCGGGACCGCTGCGGGTCGACTTGGTCTCTTCGCTCAAGGCGTAGAAGAACAGCTTGTCCTGGACGACCGGGCCGCTGGCCCACACGCCCTTGGTGGTTTCCTTCGACTTCGGCGGGTCGCTGTATTCGCCGCTGGCGACGTTGAAGCGATCGCCCGCGAGGCGGTCGTCACGGTAGACATAGTACACGCCGCCGCGCAGGGTGTTGGTACCGGACTTGGTGACGGCGTTGATGTTGCCGCCGGTGTAGCCCTTCTGGGTCACGTCATAGTTGGCGACGTTCACCTGCACCGACTGGATCGCTTCGATCGAGATCGGCTGGCGCGCGGTCGGGCTGCCGTTGGCTTCCAGGCCGAAGGTGTCGT
>Ga0308160_10000864_pt1 | contig 48997 bp, 44 predicted proteins | sample PhyFR1_FD_201036 | JGI IMG/M metagenome (GOLD analysis project Ga0308160, IMG submission 201036) | Phyllosphere microbial communities from UC Gill Tract Community Farm, Albany, California, United States - DLSLF.R1 | ecosystem: Host-associated > Plants > Phyllosphere > Unclassified | place: USA...
AACGCTGGCGGCAATGCGGTCACGTAGAGGGGGGCCCCCTTTTGCCTACGACAAGACAGGATTCTGTCGCACCATCCAGATTGGTATCGATCCCCAGCAGATTACCTTGGCCCGGACCATGCCACGCTTCAGGATCGATGCAGTCCAGTGCGATGCACTTTGGAGCTACCTGACGAGCGATAAGGAACACCATAATGGAACGCCAAAGTGATGTACCTGCAATGGAACGCCGCCGTCTGATGCTTGCAATGGGCGCATGCCTGTCGATGGCCCTGCCGGTCATGGCAAAAGCTCATGGCATCGGGATCGTCGACCCAGCGATTGCGATCCCGACGGGCTTTGCTGTCTTGCGCAACGATGGCAGACGTATGTTGCTGCGCGATCTGTTGAAACAGCGAAGAACGATCATGCAGCTGATGTTCACCGGATGCGGCGAAACCTGCCCACTCCAGGGAGCCCTGTTTGCCGCCCTCCAGAAGCGGCTTGCTTCAGATTCAAATGGCGAAAACCAGTTGCTGTCGGTGAGCATAAACCCCATGGATGATGCGCGCAGTTTAGCGACCTGGCTTCATCGATTCGGTGCCGGTCGTAGATGGATCGCTGCGGTGCCCGGGGCTAAGGCGATTGATAGTATTCGCACGGCGCTGCAGGATGCCCGTGCCACCATAGGTGGCCATTCGTCACAAGTTTATTTCATTAACGAAGCAGGTCGCCTCATCTGGCGCACCGAGGATTTTCCATCATCCGACATTGTCGTCGAGATCGCTAAGCATAACCGCTGGATAGACTGACGACCAGATTGACGGCATGGCCTCAAGCCTGAGGTCATGCCTACCTACTTTTCGACCATGTAGTAATTGCATTCTTTGATCCTCACCCCCACCATTCCCAGTGTCGCAAGGCACCTTGTGCACGCCAACCAGCAAGACTGCTATCTGTCGCGCTTTTCACGCCTGCGTCTATTCATCTCCGGTATAAGCTGGTATCAGGCCTGTCACCGAACACAGCCTGGCAACTACCCCGTAGTGAATCAGACGCGCATGAACGGCAGAGGTGTCGATCGATTGTAACTGCAAAGCTCCTTACTATCCGATGTATGGCAGTTCATTACGGCATCTTTCACCGATTGCCAGCGACATGTACGAACAATTACCAGTCATAAGATCATGACTGGTAAACGCTAACCTGCAATAGGGTGGGCCGAAATATTGCTGAGACCACTATTTACCAAAAGGGCTTTACGCTCGCACGCGGAAGCAGTTCAAGTCGGGCAACTTAACGCTAACCGCAACCGTAAGTGCCAGGCACGGAGCCATTTAGCTGTGTCCCTACTGCCCTGTTCTAGCAAGCAAACATTACATCAAATATATAATTGCGCAGGATATTGGCAACTCTGCTAGACTAAACATGGAACAATACCATGATAGAGTCTCATGCACTTAAGTACAGCTTCGTGGGACACACTGGCGACTTCAACCTCTCTGTAAGGACACAAGAATGGCAACGATCGATCTTTCAAACTACAACTTGAGTGAGCTTCGGGGGCTTCAACACGACATCGAGAAAGAGATCACTGACCGCCAACAGCAGGAGGTAAAAAAAGCACGCGAGCAAATTTTTTCGATCGCACAAGATTTGGGGATTCCAGTTGACGAACTGCTCGGCGATGTATCAAAAAAGAATACGAAAGCCAAGACAGGAAAGGTGGCAGCACAGTACAAGAACCCGGCCGATAGCTCACAAACCTGGTCGGGCCGTGGACGTCAGCCGAAGTGGGTCGTCGACGGACTTGCGACAGGTAAGAAACTGGACGACTTTCGAATCCAGTAAAGTCAGCTGATCACGTACGTTGGGTGGCTAGGCTGCCCACCTCTTAATTTCGGTTTTTTTAAATTAACACGAAGTTAATCATAGTTAACTTTGACATTGGACGCCGGCTTTACCGGAACCGGTTTCGTCTCGTACTTGCATGCAAGACCGGTGCTGTTCTTCCAGACTCATACAAGGCTAAGCATAGTGAGCTTTGGCGCTGGATGCCTGCTTCATCGGGACCGGTTTGGCCTGGCGCTTGTGCGCCAGGCCAGCGCCTTTCCCTCTACAGGCAGTGACGGTGGAAATGACCGCCATATCCATCAGGTTGACAGCCGCGTTGACATCGCGGTCGTGTAAGGCGCCCCAGCCTGGGCAAGTCAATTGCGCTGCGCCAGCGTCAGCGTTTCAAGCACATGACCGCAACCGGAACACGTGTTGCTGCTCGGGTACCACCGGTCGGTTACGATGACCGCCAGGTCGCGCCGGCTTGTCCATGAGCCGGCGCCTGAATTCAGACCAGCCATGTCGGCGATCGAACGCGCCAGCTTTCGGTCGCGCAGCATGCCTTTAATGTTCAGGTCTTCGATACCGATCGTCCGAAAGCAGCGTCAGCTCGCTAGTGAGCTGGGACAAGCCTTCGCGGCGAAGATGTGCGATCCACTCGTGCAGCCGAGCCAGCTTCAGCACGCCTTGGCCCAGTTGGCCGAGCGCTTCACCTTTCTGCTCCTGTGCATGAAAGGCGATGCATCTTGCCCAGCACGCGTGTCAAGTCTTTCGGTACGCGCTGGCTTCCAGCGCCTGAGCGTGCCCGTCGATACACCCAGTGGGTCTGCCGCCGCTCCAGCTTGCCCATACTGATCATAATCAGGCAGCTTTGTTTAAGTGCCGGCTTTGCTGTTAACGCCCTTATCTCTCCCAGTCCATGCCTTGGCGTATACAGTGGACAACTGAAACGGGTCATAACGAACGCTGTTCATATGGAGCATTCAACAAGCTTTGAAACCATCTTGCACAACGAGAACAAGTTTTTTTGATTAAACTAAGTTGTTTTCAGGACTTGAAAATTTTCCACCGCAATGCCCCGTGGGACGAGCGCTAACGCGTAGATGCCGCAGCCAGCCCAGCGCGGCTTGCCTGGCATTTCAAGTTATGTCACGCGTGCTCGAGCCTAACTTTCGAACATTCAAGTATCGTTGTTTGACATGTCTAAATAACTCAGCTTTGGCGATATCTACAAAATTTCTTATCAAAAAATAATTTTAATTAATAAAAACAATTTATTTTTTCAAATTTATATAGTTTTTCTTAAATTTACGCTTAAAACTAATAGTTAATTTCAATGATTTCCAGTGAACTTTTTCCTGGAGGGAGCACTCTTAGGGATTCCTTGCTTCAATTAGTTTCCCTACAGGAGTCTTCCTTTGTTTCAACACACTCAACGTACTGCACGTTCTAAAACCCTAGCACTGTGTAACGCTGCTGCAATCTCTGCCCTGTTTCTCGGCTGGAACATCCCACAAGAAGCGCATGCTGCCACCTGGCAGCAATGCGCAAGCGAAGGCGGCACTTGCCGCTTGTCTGGCACCAACCAGGTTCGCTATGGTCTGGATGGCCACTTCGTCAGCAAAACCGCAACGGGTAATGTTGCATGCAACAACGCCACGTTCGGCGATCCCTACCCCAACTACGACAAGGTATGTCAATACATGCCGGGTACGGCGTCGACGCCCACCCCGACCCCGACTCCACCTGCCCCCTCGGGGACGTGGACGAAGTGCGCAGACGAAGGCGGCAGCTGCGTTGTGCCAGGTACCGTGCAAGTACGCTATGGCGCCAACAATTCGTACAGCACCAAGACTGTAACTAACTCCATTCCCTGCAACAATAACAGCTTTGGCGACCCAGCCTATGGTGTCGCAAAGACCTGCGCGTACGCAGCAACGTCCGGTGCACCGAGCACCCCGGCACCGAGCGGGAATGGACTGGTAACCGATTCGATCTTCAACGCAAATAGTTTCTGGTACAAGCCGATCCCCGCAAACGTCACGCTGCATTCCAACTCGGCGAACTACGTAAAGGAGTTCCTGCGCCAGAAGAGTGCGTACTACGGTACGGTCACGGTCAACACCTATTCGTATGCCAGCCCGCTCTACGTTGCTGCAGCCGGCGATCAAACGAAGACGGTGAAAATCTGGGATTGTCAGGGTAAGGGCTATGCTGACAGCAATCTGGCTGCGCAATGGTCTGCGGTGCCGATTCCTGCGAACGCCCAGCCGTCCACCGGTACCGATGGTGAAATGACGGTCTATCAACCGAGCTCCAACACGCTGTGGGAGTTCTGGCAGGCCAAGAACGTGAACGGCCAGTGGCAAGCGTGCTGGGGTGGCAAGATGACGAACGTATCGGGTGGTAGCGGCCTCTGGCCGAGCCCCTACGGTACGACCGCGACCGGTCTGCCGTTCGTTGGCGGCCAGGTGACCGCGGAAGAGCTGCAGCGCGGCGAAATTCGTCACGTCATCGGTATCGCGCTGGTCGATCTGGAAAAGTCGAGCATCTTCTCGTGGCCGGCAACCCGTTCCGATGGCTCGAACCCGAACAATGCTGCAAATCGCATTCCGGAAGGCACGCGCTTCCGTCTCGATCCGACTGTGAATGTTGATGCGCTCAATTTGTCGGCCGCCGGCAAGGTCATTGCGAAGGCCGCACAGAAGTATGGTTTCGTGGTCTGGGACAAGGCTGGTGCCATCGCCCTCCGTGCTCAGAATCCGACTTCGTACCTCGCGCAGGGCAAGGCTGATCCATATCCATCCCTGTTCGGCGGAAAGGCCGAGTACGCCGTGCTTGAAGGCTTCCCCTGGGACAAGCTGCAGTTCCTGCCGAAGGACTACGGCAAATAATCACGCTGCTAGGTAGCAATCGGTAAGCAATCATGAAGGGGGCCATGCGCCCCCTTCATGCTTTCATCGACATGGCGGTCACTTTGTTAGGGTCCCGAAGTCATATGCGCCATGATCGGCACGCCCTGGCAAGCGACTGACCGGTGACCGAGATCGCCTTTGTTTCGCTAGACATCGTCGGTGCCCCAAAATCGTCCATCCATCCCACTTTGATTTTGCATTAATTGCTGTGGTCCAACCTACGTCGGGGGGGGGCAAGTATGACTACGCTGCAGTGCGATCCCATGGGCAGGCACATGCCGGCCGTTACACGATCAAGTGCGGAAGCGCCGTCCCCATTGGATCGCAGGACGCTCAATCACGACATAGGAGATCCCGGCCGCGAGCACGCACAGGCAGAAGCTGAGCATCAGCCCTGCCAATTCGGCGGCGATGCCGTCGCCGGCTACGCGTCTGGTGACGTTGAACGCCGCCCCGGTGATCGGATTGTGCAAAAGGTAGAAACTATAGGAGATCAATCCCAGGTTCGTCAGAAGCCGGATGCTCCCCGACGCGGCTTCGGGCTGCCAGCGGGACAAGCCGAAGAGAACGACGGAGGTCGCAATGCCTGCCAACGTGAACATGTTCCTGCCCACGATAGCTGCCACCGCAAGTACCACAACGTAGGCGATATAGAGTGCCGTGGCGGAGCGCCCGCGCTTCAATACGTGGTGAAGCGCTACCCCGAGCAGGAACAGGTGCCAGGTTGGCAGGAAGGACGTGTGCCAAGCTGCATTGTCTTCGGCAAGCCGGAACGGCCAAAGTGCGGCGACTGCGCATGCGGTACCTATGACGGCCAGCTCCGCATGGCCAGCCAGCGGGCCGCGCCCAAGCCATCGGGCAAGCAACATTAGCGCACAGAACACGAAGTAGAACTGAACCTCGATGCACAGCGTCCAATACACGGAATTAAGCGCGTGGATCCCCATCAGGTCTTGCATGAACAGCAGGTGTGCCGCAATCGCGGCTGGTTCCGGCAAGATAGCCCCTGCCGCCTCGGCTTTCATCTTCAGCAGCAGGAATGCGAGGGCGACCCCAAGCGATGCGTAATAAGGCGGTGCCAGGCGTACGAGCCGACGTGCAAGAAAGCTTGCGGCAGGCGCCAGGCCGTCGCCGCAGCGCTGTCCAGACATCGCGATCACCAGGCCGCTCAGCACGAAGAACACTGCTACGCCGAGGTGTCCAGCAGAAAAGACAACACTGGCCAGCGTTTCCGGCACCGCGCGGACGAGCTTGTCGATATGGCGTCCCTCGCTGGCATGGAACAGGAAAACCCAGGACGCTGCCAGCCCGCGCAAGATATCGGCTACGGGCAGGCGTGCGGTGCTGCTGCCATTTTGCCGTCCGATTGTCGGCTGGGGTGTTGCCAGCGCGTTGGATGAAGGGAAATCGGTCAATACCACTGGTTCGGACTGCTCCATGCTTAGCTCCAAGTGAAAGATCGGCGAACCCAAACGCACGAGCGCCGAAACACTGCTACTTCTCGGGCGTGCACAGAAACTTGTTTCCTAGACACGATCCAGCCATGCTGACCCGCTAGGTACGCAAATGCGTCGCCACTTTGAAGGTCAACGGGTTCCTGGTATCGAAACCCGGCTTCCAGCATGGGCGGACGGCGTTGCCAACATGGCGCTGTCCGGACAAGTAAAAATGATAGTTCTGTCATTGGCGCGCCGACCGCTATCGCACATGCTCGGCCATGCTGGCGGCACTATCGGAAAGCGTGTCGACGATCACGATTTGATGGCCTCCACGCAATCATTTCGACACCGTTTTCGTGTAGCCAAGTCAGCAGCGACGGTGCAGACTTCCCTACAGATCCATCGTGGTAGTTCATAAGATTGATTTCAGCAAGAGACGTAACCAGCAGCATGCGGCGACGCCTTGCACCGCTCGGCCACGCTACCGGTATCGGCCGTCGCCCACATCCAGTCCGGCAGCCGCAACTGCCGGCCGGTTTGCATGCGCGACTCTAGGATCATCAAGAGCCGACGAAAACCCAGCAGTGCCTACCCTTGAAAGACAAGTGTTTTTGGCTGCCAAAACCGGCGCAATGCTGCGTTGCCACGTGCTTGCAGTGTTCGCGCTGCAGCGTACTCGCCGCCTTGCACGGCATCCAACGCCGCCTGCCAAACCCACAGTTATCTCCAGTCGAGTACTTAGACCGCCGTGGGCGCTACGACCTTGGTTTCGTCTCTTGCCTTTTCGTCGAGCAGATACTCGACACAATGAGCACGAAAAATCCGGCGGAGCTTCGGATCGATGCTCTCGAAGACAAGCGATCGCCCAATCCTGAGCTGATGCCCGTACAGGACCAGGCACAATCCCAGAAAAGCGCTATCGACATAGTCGGCATATCGAAAATTTATTACCACATCGCATTCCATGCTCGTCGCTTCGCGCATGGCTTCACGCACCGGAGACAGGTTCGCCATACCGCGCGGACCGCGTAGCTCAATATAAGTCCGCCCCGGAAAACGTCTCACGTTAATCGAAGCGCTGTCGAATCGATGCCGCTCGGGCGCAATCCTCGCATAGACAAAGCAAGGGAGAACGTGCAACACAAACAGCTTGGCCAGCTCGAGGCCGTCGCCAGCATACCGTCGCCATAACGCGGGCTCCTCCTTTATCCTCCACAGCCATTCAAGCCCGGCCCTCTGCATCCAACGTGGCGCGCGTGAAATCGTTCCCGCGGCTATATTGATGACAGCGCCAAGATGACTGATGATCGGCACGTTGAGGTTATTCTGATTCCTCTGCAGCCAAGCCTGCCCCTTCCTTGCGCCCAGTGCGACGACCAGAAAATCGGGAGAGCAGTGATTGATTTCTTCAATCGTATCAGGATCACTCATCTCATCAATATTTCCGAATCCCGGATACTTGAACCCGACGCAGCGAATACCTAATTGCTCCGCGTTCATTCTAGAAGCAGCGAGCTGACCTGCACCGCTCCCGCCACCAAAAAAGTATACGGACATGCTACGGATCGTGTCCCTGGCCAATTTTTCAAACAACGTCGCACCTGCGACGCGCTCGATCGCACGGACACCAATTGCTTTCGCAAGCCATACGACAGGCATCCCGTCTGGCAACGACATGTCGCTGCAAATTACGGAATTTCGAAAACCCATGTCCTGGCGGCTATTTATCAAGAAATTCAAATTAGGTGTGGACAAAAAACACCGAACGCGTCGCGATGACGCTTCACGCAACTCGAACAAAGCATGCTCAACCGACATCACGTCAATGGGTAGTCCAAAGACACAATAGACATCACGATCGAAATTGGGGGACGGCCTCGACAGCAACGTATTGATGTCCTGCTCAGCGACGTCGTCCGGCGCGTTACTGCGCAGTGCTTCGATTTCGAGTTCCCTCACCATGACTCCTTTCATTTTCATGCGAGCGAGTGCGCCTGGATCGGCCTCTTGAAAGACGAACACGACCTCCAGCATTGCCATCGCAACTGGTCCAATTGCACTGTGTGGAAAAATGTGCACGCGATTTCTGGGCGATTCTAAGAGGCACTTGGAGTGAAAACTTTGCGCTTCGTCACTCTTTTTTACTTTTGCTGAGTGCGTTTGACTGCCAGCAAACGCGGCCACAATTGCCCTTTCTTCTCGAATACGTACAGGTATATTTTGCAGCGCAAGGTAAACCGCCCTGCCCGAAGTAGCACTACGGGCAAATACGATTTCTTTTGACGCAAACGGGTCCAAGAACGCTTGCGCCCGGAGACTGAGGGGAACAAGATGCAGGATTCGATGGATAGGAGCCCAGCCAAGATAGAGCTGACGCTCCGCGCAGGTGATCCGATACTCTTATGGGCGGCTGGCATTCTCGCTTGCTATATTCGGTTTGGCAGTGACACTGGCGACCTGACGTCGGTCTACGATATTCTGCTGTATCTGGAATGCTTGCTTGCATATCTGCTTTTTCCCAATCTCGGGGCTTACAAGGCGTGGCACGGACGCAGGCTGGATGCAGTTCTGATTCCGCTTGCACTGTCGTGGGCTGTAATCCTCCTGATCGGGGTTTTTGCGAGTTTTGCTTTTCATTTCACTAGCAAGCTGTCGCGTCTTTGGCTCGCTTACTGGTATATCCTGGGGCTACTCGCACTGGTCGCGTCAAGGCTGGTCTGTTTCGAAGTAACCCGATTTCTTCGCAATAAAGGCCTGTACGGAAAAAAAGTGATCATCATCGGTTATGGTAAAACTGGGCAGGAACTACACCAGCGCGCCATTGATAATCCCTGGTATGGCTACGAGGTTTCCGCAATCTTTCTTGGGCAAGATCAATCTTCGCAATATGAAAGAGGACAGCCCGAAATGCTGGCGTCACTCGACACACTTGGCAGCTATGTGCAAGCGAACCAGATTGCGGAAGTCTGGCTTACTTTGCCACTTTCGGAAGTAGAACAGCTCATCAGGCTGCGCCAGCTGCTCCGCAACACCCTGACCGATGTTCGTCTGATACCGGACGTCGATCACGTCGAAATCCTCAGCAAGAAAATGGTGCATTTTCTTGGGTACCCGACAATCGATCTGAATCGTCCTGAAATCGCAGGCTTGCAGGCTGTGGTGAAAGAACTATTCGACCGACTATTTGCTGCCGTGGCGCTGGTCGTGTTTTGCCCGGTTTTAGTAGGCATTGCCATCGCAGTCAAGCTGACCTCGCCGGGCCCGGTCATTTTTCGACAGCGTCGGCTCGGACTGAATGGCAGGATTTTCAACCTGTATAAATTCCGAAGCATGCGTAACGACATCCCCGACAACGCGATGCAGGCGACCAGCGATGACCCGCGTATCACGCCATTGGGCCGCATCCTGCGACGCACAAGCCTTGACGAGTTACCTCAGTTCTTCAATGTCTTGCTGGGCGATATGTCGATCGTGGGGCCGCGCCCACATGCAATGCAGCATAACGAACTGTATATGCAAAAGCTCGACCTCTACATGCTTCGCCACCGCGTCAAGCCCGGCATTACCGGCTGGGCTCAGATCAATGGCTATCGGGGAGAGACCGATACCGATGACAAGATGGCGATGCGGGTCCAGTACGACATTCACTACATCAAGAACTGGTCATTCTGGCTGGACCTCAAAATTATTCTGCTGACGGGAATTAAGGGGTGGTCAGGTGCAAATGCATATTAGATGGACCAGCGTTCTTAATTAAATGAAGAATTGCGATAAAAGGCAGCGCAGGGATGCGCTTCACCACGGTTAAGCTACCGTTGCTGCAATACAATGAAATGCCTGGTGCAGCACGCCTATTCATCAACGTTCGCATCATTCTTTCTTTTATCCCTGGATCCAGTCGGGGCTGCGTCGGCCGGCAGCGACACCCCCATCGTCAGACAAATCCCAAGCCTGGCGCTAGCACGTAAGCACCCCAGAACCCGGCATCACGACATGAAATTGAAGGGTATCCATTCGCTACCAGGGTCACTCGGGGGGACTGGCGACCTGCAACAGCAGCGCGGGACAGGCCTGGACCAGGAACCGCTAGCGGCGGATTTTCGTTGTTCAATTAATCTCGATCAACATCCTTCAGATACGTCCTGGTAATCATGTCGATATGTATACCGGCTTACCATGCCGAACCAACAGCGACTGTAACCGGCCGCCGCTGCCGGGATATGCGTTTCCACCTATTTGCTCACTTCAGGAAAACGAAGATGTTCTTTGCATGCCCCCAAGCCACCTTTCGAGCCAGCCTGTTCGCCGTCTTTTTGTCAGGTTGTGCCGGTACGTCCAGCCTTCCTGGCCCACGAGAGGGTGTGCCGGACAATGTTGCCGGTGCGGAGTTGACGATGATTACCCCGGAGCTGCTGCACCAGCAAACGGCCGGTAAGGACCGGCAAACAGAACCCGGGATAAGCCAGTTGCTCTCCAAGGCATATGAGCCTTACAAGCTCGGTAGCGGCGACATTCTGTCGATTGTCATCTGGGGGCATTCCGAGCTGGCCAGCAGTTCCGTAGGCGGAGATGACGTACCCACGACCGGCAACACAAACGCGGACTTCGCGGGGCCGGCCGGGTTCGTCATAGACGAGCGCGGCATTATTACCTATCCTTATATCGGTGAAGTGAAAGTCGAGGGCTTGACTGTCGAGCGCGCGCGCGGTCTCATTGCGAAGCGGTTGGACCGCTACATCAAGAAACCCAACGTCCTGGTTCGGGTGAAGTCGTATCGTAGCAAGCGCATTTATGTCGACGGCGAGCTGAAGACGCCTGGGCTGCTGACCATCGATGACATACCGATGTCGATCGTCGAGGCCGTAAACCGTGCGGGCGGGCTTCTGCCTACGGCCGACCAGAGTCAGATCCGTCTGACGCGTGCCAGTATCACGTATGTCATCGATCTGCCTGATCTGATAAGGAAGGGTATCAATCCGACCCGGCTGGTCCTGTCCAACGGTGACGTACTAAGGGTACCTTCGCGAGACGAGAGCAAGGTATTCGTGTCCGGCGAAGTCAACACGCCGCAGGCGATTGCCATGCATGACGGCCGCCTGTCACTGAGCGAAGCGATTGGCGTATCTGGCGGCATCAATCCGATCAGCGGCAACCCGCGTCAGGTCTACGTCATCCGAAAAGCTGAGCCAACGCCGCGCGTGTATCTGCTCGACGCGCGCGATCCAAGTGCGTTCGCAATGGCCGAAGAGTTCATGTTGGCGCCCAAGGACGTCGTGTACGTTGCCTCGACACCACTGACCAACTGGCACCGTACGATCAGCAGCTTGCTGCCCAGTGCCCTGTCATCTGCCGTTGGCGCTGTCGGAACTCGGCAATAGACGCGCCGAACACGCGGCGCTGAAATGCCTGGTCACCACGACGGTCGGAAGGTGTGCACCGGAACGCGGGGACGATGCCACGGTCGCGCCTCGAATCGATTCCACATGCCCTACCGGACAGCGGGACGCTCATGCGGTCGTCGTCGGCTGGATTGCAGCGATACGACAAGCTCCTCCATAAACACAGTGCAATTGAGATTGGTCAATGGTTAGAGCTGCTGGGTCCGATATCGTGAACACAGCATGCCGTCACCGTCATCCGAGCCATACTTTGTTGGAAGCAAAATGAACTTTAGGGAACTTCCTGCCATACTCAGGGCACGCGCCCGTACGATTGCAATCATTGCGGTGCTGACGCTGTTCGGTGCCGTCGTGGCCAGCGTGCTGATTCCAAAAAGCTATAAAGCGTCCACAACTCTTATCCTGAACTACAAAGGTGCAGATCATGTGACTGGCAGCGGCACGCCGGCACAAGCAGCAACTGGCTATTTCTCGACCTACGTTGCGACGCAAATTGACATCATAAGAAGCGAGACCGTCGCAGTCGGCGTGGTCAAGCGGCTGCGCCTCACGGAATACCCGATATACCAGGTGCTGTACGCCAAGAGCCCGAATCATGGTACAGGCAGCGCTCGTTTCGCCCAGTGGATCGCAGCGCGCCTGCTGGCCGAACTGCAGGTTAAGCCATCGCACGACAGCAGTGTCCTGACGATTTCCTTTAGTGATACCAATCCACAATTTGCGGCGACGATCGCGAACGCATTTTCTTTGGAATATCGGTCGGTCAGCGTGGAACTCGACGCCAAGCCGGCGATTCAAGCGTCGGATTACCTGCAAGCGCGTCTTGACGACGCACGGAAGCAAATTGAAACGTCCTTGACCGAAATGGCGAACTTTCAGCAAGCAAACAACATCATCAGTCCGGAAAGCGCGGGTGATGTCGAAAATGCCCGGCTCAACGAATTGTCAACCCAGCTGGTCGGTGTACAGGCCCAATTAATGGAAGCCGATTCGCGTCGTACTCAGGCGGTAAGCGGTAACGCATCCGAATCGCCCGATATCGCGAACAATCCGCTCATCCAGAGTCTTAAAAGCGATCTCAGCAAAGCTCAGACGAAGCTGAGTGCAGTAACCGAGATAGTGACCGTAGAGCACCCCCGTGCAATCGCTGCGAGGGCCGAAGTTGACTCCATCAAGAAGGAACTCGCTCGGCAGACAAAATTATTGTCGGGCGCGCTGTCTGCAAATAAATCGATACTGGCAAAACGCGAAGCCGAACTACGCGCCGCCGTCGAAACACAAAAGGAAAAAGTCCTCAATATCAACATAAAGCGGACGACACTCACATTGCTGTCTAAGGAAGTCGAAAACCGCAAGCGTGTGTATGACGCACTGTCACAGCGGTTAGCCCAAACCAGTATCCAGGGACAGGCGCATCAATCCGATGTTGCGGTACTAGCCCCTGCCGTCGCTCCAATACTGCCAAGTAACCCGCGCAAACTCGTCATCCTGGGAGGTGCCGTATTTCTGGGCCTTTTATTGGGCATAGCCACAGCATGTATTCAGGAATTCCTCGACACCCGAATTCGCTCCAACGACGATCTGGTGCGTCTCGCAGGCGTGCCCTTGTGTCTGGAAATGGGAAATCTCCACACGAGCTCTGAACGTCGTATCGAGAACGTCAAATCTGCACCGAGACTATTAGCGAGATGATGAGGAAACAAATGGACAGTTTCGGTCGAGCGATATTGACCCGAGAAGACCCGCATATTCCGCCAGACGTCCGGATTCATTATCCGATTGGCGTGCATATCCGGGACGCAGGTTTGTTAACGCAGGAACAGGTCGAAGAAATCCTGATATCACAACGCCAGTCTGGCCTGAAATTTGGCGAGGCAGCCATGGCGCTCGGGCTGCTCACGACGCAGCAGGTCAGCCAAATGCTGCGCGAGCATTTCGATATTCATTCGCTTGCGCCGGGAGAGAGCGCCATCAGCAATGAAATCGTCGCCGCATACCAACCAGAATCCAGTAGCATCCAACCGCTTCGCGCGCTGCGGACGATTTTGGCTTCGCAACATATAAAAAGCGATTCAAAGGGCTATACCTTGGCAGTGACCAGTGCCGACCGTGGCGATGGTCGAAGCGTCGTCGCGGCGAACTTGGCAGTTCTGTTTTCGCAAATTGGCATGCACACTATTCTTGTCGACGCCGACTTGAGATTCCCTCGTCAAAAAGACCTCTTTGGATTGTCAAGCAAATCCGGCCTGTCGAGTGCGCTAGCTCGGCATTCACTGAACAACATGATCGAGAAGGTCTCCGGGGTAGGTCCGTTAGCGATCCTGCCAGCCGGTGTCCGGCCACCGTCACCAGAACAATTATTGAGTCGTACAGTCTTTTCCGGTTTGCTTGGCGAACTCAAAAAACAGTTCGACGTGATCATCATGGATAGCCCGGCTACCCATGACAACGTCGATGCCCTGTTGATTGCGGAACAGGCAATGCACACACTTGTCTTGTCCCGAAAAGGCAGGACCACTACTGCGCGACTGGATCGATTGCTATCGCAACTTCAAGCGGTCAAGGCCAATGTGATCGGAACGATACTTCGAACAGACTGACATCTCGGCCACGCATTGGACAGCGCGACCGACACGAGGGTGACATGAGCGAAAAACGGCCAACGATATCTGTGATTGTTCCAGCTTACAATGTTGAGAAATATATCGAAGCCACAGTCGAATCGATCTTTGGCCAGACCGAACCATTCCATGAAGTCATCATTATCAATGACGGCAGTACCGATAAGACACGAGAAAAACTCGAATCTTATACTAAGCAGGATCGCATCACGATCATTCATACCCCAAACCGCGGCTTGGGACTTTCACGAAATGAAGGCCTGCAATTTGCGAGCGGCGATCTCGTCTACTTCCTGGACTCGGCTGATCTGATTCCATCGAACTTCGTTGAACAGGTCGTTGGAATTTTCCGCGAACGTCCGAACATCGACCTTTTGTTATTTTCAGGAGAAATATTTTTTGACGATGGTGATGAAGACGATCGCGTCGAAGAACGATGGAAGGCCAAGGGGTTTTATCGGCGCGTAAATGGTATATACCCCTCTGGACTGGATGCTGCTGCAGCCTTGCTCGAAACCGGAATATTCGCACCAAACGCCAGCCTGTATGTGTCACGTCGTAACCTCTGGAATGAAGAGTTGCACTTCCAGCCGACCGTTCATGAAGACGATGCTGTAATAACTCAATTATGCTTCAAAGCAAAGACTACGTGCATTGCAGATCAGGCTTTTTATAAACACCGGATCCGGACTGGCTCAACCATGAATACCAAAACAAGCCGGCGCAACAGTGATGGCTATTTCGCTGCCCTGCGTTCGACCTGGCGAACCTACCGCGCGGCCAGCAATCCGCCGCATCGATCCATCATTTTGCATCAATTTCGCGCGCAGGCCTCGCAATACCTGAACGCCTGCAGGCAGGCTGGAATTTTGCCACGGCCAGCCGAGCTCCTGTTCCTGCTGAAGCGCTGGAAAACCGTTCCAAAGTCTGACTTCTTGCGTACCGTGGTTCCAACACGTGCCTATAAGTGGATACGAAATGGCAAAAAGCTGCTCACTTCCGGAGTAACCCGATGATGTATCTACGAACTGATAAAAACCGCGGTATGGACGAAAGCAAATGAAATGAGCCTGACCTCGAGTGTGCGCTGGGTCGTGCTGTCTCAATGTGCGCGGATCGCTTCCCAGCTGATCAGCGTTACCGTCTTGTCGCGCCTGCTTCCGCAACAGGCCTATGGGCTGATTGCGATGACGATGACAGTGACAAATCTTGCCTTCCTATTCAGGGACCTCGGCACATCAACCATTATCGTTCAGAAAAGGGAACTGACGAACAGCCTGCTTTCAGCGGTCCACTACGTCAACATTCTGTCTGGTGTATTAATCATGGGACTGCTGTTGGTGCTGGCGGTGCCGGTGGCACGCGCATACGACGTGAGTGAACTGGCAAGCATGCTGGCGGTCCTTTCCGTGATTTTCCCTATCTCCGCCTTCAGCTTGCTCTACCAGGCACTGATTGAACGTCGGTCAGGCTTCCGACTGCTAGCGCGCATCGAAGCCGTTTCCATTAGCGTGGGATTGGTTACCAGCATATCGTTGGCGTTCGCCGGTGCTGGAGTATGGAGTCTGGTCGCGCAGATGCTGGTCGTGGCAATCACGACTAACCTGCAGTTGCGCGCAAATACGCTGGACAAGGTCAAGCCACGTCTTTCACTCGAGGAAATCAAGTCGATATTTGGACATGGTGGACGAATATCGCTATTTCGGTTCCTGCTGTATTTTGAACAGAACGCGGACAGCATGATCATCGGGCGTGCACTGGGGCCTGTTGCGTTGGCCACATATTCAATGGCATCCAAAATAACGCTGTTCCCGCTACAAAATATAACTGGGCCCATATCGAGAGCACTTTTTCCGGAGTTCAGCCGTAATCAAGGAAGCATTGCCGCGCTGAAATGGACATATCTTCGATGTGTGAACCTGATTTGCGTTATTGCGGCCCCGCTCATGGCAGGCGTTTATTGGCTGCGCGCTGATCTCACATTGCTCGTGTTCGGGCCAAAATGGACCGCGATACCCAATGTTTTGCAATGGCTGGCCCCAGTTGGCTTTCTGCAGGCGCTAACGGCCACGACGGGCGTGGTCTTCCTGTCGCTTGGGCGGACCGGCCTTCTGCTCAAACTTGGCGTGTTCGGCTGCGTGTTACAAGTGTCTTCGTACTTCATTGGCGTACGCTGGGGCATCGATGGCGTTGCAGAAAGTTTTTTTGTAGCCAACCTCGTCAATTTCATACCTTGCTCGCTCTGTGCGATGCGATGCCTGGAGATCAGGTGGCGCGATGCCGTCGCATCGCTTTTCCGCCCAGTGGCGGCCTGCTGCGCCATGGTATTTGCGCTGGCATGCTTCCAGCACTTTACCGCGCTATCGTCGCTGCCACTGCTCGCCTCGATTATTGTCCACACCGTTTGTGCGGCCTTTGTCTATTTGCTGGTACTTGGGTTCGTATTCAAACAGGACCTCTCAAGCCTGTATTCGTTTATTAAACCGTCGCGTGTCTAGGATTGCGTTCGAGGTGAAATCATGGATGAGATAGAAATGAATAACGGCGTCAGTGTCATCATTCCAGTTTATAACGGTGAGCCTTTTGTCGCGCGAGCGATCATGAGCGTCCTGAATCAAACCTACCCGATCGCTGAAATCATCGTCGTCAACGATGGCTCAACCGATCGGACGCTTCATGTCCTGCAATTGTTCGGTAAGCGCATCAACGTGATCAGCACCCCCAACCGCGGCGTATCCAGTGCACGCAACACCGGCATTGAGGCGTCGACAGGCAACCTTATCGCATTTCTCGATGCTGATGATGTGTGGCATGACGATAAGATCGAGCGGCAGGTTGCATGTCTGGAGCAGGATCCAGCTGCAGGCTTGTGCTGCTGCGACTACCTGATCGACGACGGCAAAGCAATCAAGCCGGCCTCGCATTTTGAAGCGCTCCAGGATAAACACGGCATACCGATCGAGGACTGGAAGCAAGATCCGCTCAGGTTATTAATAAAAGGAAATTTCGTTGGCACGACCTCAGCAGTGCTGATCAAGCGCGATGTACTCGATCTGGTTGGACTATTCAAATCGCGCTACAAACAGGCGGAAGATTACGATTTGTGGCTTCGCTGCGCCCGCGTGGCCAAGCTCGCGATTCAACCCGCAAAGCTCATGCGCAAAATCGCGCACGAAAGCAACCTCACCAACAACCAGCTGGAGATGTACGAGTACCACGAAATGGTTCTGGAAAATTATGCCATGGGTCGGGCGTTCCGCCGCATACCAGATATCCAGAAAGAATCGCGCCTGGAGTTGGCTGATATACGCTATCAGATAGCGAACATTCATTTTGAACGTGGCCACTATGCAGACAGTGTGCAGTATTTCATCAAGGGATTGAATACCGATCACTCGACCAGGAACTTTTTCCGGTTTGTCTACCATGCATCCCGCAAGTGTGGACGGATAATGTCTCTTGGCATGATGAGAAATCGTCTGGCATAACCCTTTTTTGAATAATCAAAAAATCATGGCAACTTTCGACGTTCTGCTTCCGGTAAAAAACGGTCTGCCGTATTTGCGTGAATCCATTGAGAGTATCCAGCAACAAACTTTCTCTGATTGGCGTTTATTCATCCTCGACCATGCGTCGACCGATGGCAGTCTGGAACTCGCGGATCGCTATGCCGAGCGGGATCCCCGTATCGTTGTCAAGAGCTGCTCACCAGATCTGACATTTTCCCAGTTACTGAATCTGGGCCTGGCGTTTTGCGATGCCAGATATGTGCTGAGGCAGGATGCCGATGACATTTCCCTACCCTATCGGATGGCAACGCTTGCGCACGCGTTTTGTGAAATGCGCGACATTACCCTGTTGGGATCACAGGGTTTTGTTATCGATGCGTATGGAAAGAAGACAGGTCGATTCGATATGCCATTGTCGCCCGAACGCATTGCTGCGATAAGTTTTTTCAGGATCCCCGTGCTCCACCCTTCTGCAGCCCTGCGTTTCAGCGATATCGCCCGCTTTGGCATTCAGTACGGAGAGGATTTTACTGGAGCCATGCCGGACGCCGATAGGTTGAGTGTTCCAGCGCTGGCTGAAGACTATTTCTTGTTTGGACAGTTAGCGCTTTCGAAGAAGTGCCGGAACCTGGAGCAGCGCCTTCTTGCGTTCAGGTGGCATCAAAATAACATCAGTATCGCCAAGGAAGTTGACCAGACAACAATTGCGATCGGGATTTCAAGGTATTTGGCAAAGACGTTTGCGCGGATCCACAACACTGAAGAATTCGACCCTGCGCCCTTCTGCAATCACGGCCATAAGCTGGTTGACATGAAGGAGCAGACGGACTTCCGGGACCATTACTCACGAATGAAAACGAGCCTGATAGCTGGTTTGTCCGATTCTCCTGAATTGCGTCGTGAGCTCGCTTTTCGAAATTGCCTGAATGAGCGTGCGACGCCGCCCATCTTGCGTAGATATGGGGTGCATGCATTTCAAGCCGGAGTCGATCGCTCCGAATGGTATACGGTGAAGTCATGGCTGCTCAGCGCAGAGATGCCGCGATATTTCGCCGTGCCGACCCGTCCCCTCGTAGAAATTGATTGAATACCTATAGGTACCATCGCGCTGTCGAAATTTCCATGGCAACCATATAATTTCCTGATTGGTTCATGAACATGCAAAAACCGGCTGATGCTCGCATTGGACAGGCTCGCGGCGCGCAAGCCATCTGGCTGGTGTGCGCTTTCAGCGCCATTTTTGCCGGAGTGGGCTTGCCGTTTTACCTCGGATTACTGGATGGAAACTTGCTTTCCCTTTTGGTGTTCCCGCTAGGATTATTCCTACTTGGCATTTTTTTTGCGGCACCAAAATTGTTCTTCTACCTGATCATGGTGGTCAGGTCCGCATGTGATCTCGTATTCGAGTCGGCGCGCATGGCAACGGGCGGCGGCGGGCCCGGGATTGGCGCGTTGGTCAATGCCAGTGTCATCGCGCTGGCCTTGTATATATTCTCGAAAGACGAATTTCAAAAGAGAAAACCGATGTTCATGGCCTGGGCAATCTTCTTTGCCACGGCAGGCTACGGCCTGTTGTTGTCGCCGACGAAAATCGAGAGTGTTCGTCTGATCCTGGCCTGGGTCTCCAACCTCGCGGTGTTTTTCTGCGCCGCTCATTTTGTCCGGTCGATGAAGGATTTCGTGGGTCAGCTTCAGGTTATCGTGCTGTCGTCGATTGCACCGGCAGTCTATGCGTTTTATGTGATTGCGAATGCTGGTATAGGATCGATTGGCAGTCTACGCATAGAAAGCACGTTTACCCATCCTAATATCTTCGCATTTTATCTGGCGTTCGTAATTAATATCGTGTTCTACCTGATCAAGGCGACATCACGCACGGTAAACGCCTGGGTACGTCCAGCCCTTTTCCTGTGGATGATGGTTCTACTCGGCCTGCTGGTCTGCACGCAGACACGTAGTGCCTGGCTGGCATGCATGCTGATGTTTCTCGGCTTCGGTTTATTGATTGAAAGACGATATCTGTTGTACATGGTTGGGGCATGTGCCTTGGCGCTCACGTTCGAGCCAATTCGAGATCGCTTGTTCGATCTGAATGCGCCGGAAGTCGAAACGAGCCAGACCAAACTCGATTCATTTCGCTGGCGCGTCGAATTATGGACGGCCGGCTTGGGATGGATGGAAATCAAGCGTTACTTCTTTGGCTATGGGATTGGCGCTTTTTCGGAGAACGCACCTGTTTTCTTCCCGCGAGGCGATGGTATTAAATGGGATGCTCACAACGTCTATGTTCAGTGGCTTTTCGATGTTGGCATTGTCGGCCTCCTGGGCTACGCATGGATTCATGTACGCATCTTGTATCTGTACCGCCGGCTTGCGGAAATCGACAGGCCCTTGGGTTTTATCGTGTTGGTCACGGTCATCAGCTACCTGACCGTATCGTTCTCCGACAACATGATGTTTTATCTCGCGTTCAACTGGTACTACTGGTTCTTTCTGGGTGGCGCTGGAGCTCTACTGTTTGGCGTGGCCCGAACCGGTACGAGGCCAGCCACAGGGGTGATGGGACAGCGGCCGATTTTGTTGCCCCGGGATTAGCGTGTCGCTGTCTTACGGATTGGACAGCGGAGGACATATGCGCGGCTAACGCGTGAGTGACTGGGCCGCCCTACGCCAAAAAATGCGCTTTTCGCCTGCTACCAAGCCTCCTGCCTGGTACAACTTGCTTCGCTGCAGGCCAGCGGCGCCTGGGCGATGTTGCTTGTGGCAAGTAGAAGCTTGGAGATGACAATGATGAATGAACGAATTGGATCGGTTCGAATTGGCTATCTGGTCAATCAGTATCCTGCAGTAAGCCACAGCTTCATACGCCGCGAAGTCTTGCAACTTGAGCAACTCGGCATCCCCGTGGTGCGGTTTGCATTGAAGGGCTGGGACAACCAGCTGGTCGACGAGGAAGACATGAGGGAGCGTGCCAAGACTGAATATGTCCAGCAGCTTGGCATTGCGCGACTGCTCGCATGTACCTTGTCCGCAATAACGAGAATGCCGGTTCGGGTCGCGCGCGCCTCCAAGCTGGCGTTACGGATGGCGAAGCAGTCGCAGCGGCGGCTAGGTGTCCACTTGTTCTATCTGGTGGAAGCCATCGCCATCGCGGCTTACATGAAGCGGCACCGAATCGACCATCTGCATGCCCACTTTGGCACCAATTCGGCCGAAGTCGCTATGCTCGCGTCGATCGTTGCCGATCGCCCCTACAGTTTCACGGTCCACGGTCCGGAAGAGTTCGACAAAGCCGAAGCAATCGGACTGCCCGAGAAAATCGAACGCAGCCAGTTCGTTGTCGCAATCAGCTCGTTCGGCCGTAGCCAGCTGTATCGATGGATGCAGCCGTCGCACTGGCACAAGGTGAAGGTGGTTCACTGCGGCCTCGAGCGGGCGTTTTATCGACAGCAGCGGGTAGCGCCGGCGGGACGCCGGCGCCTTGTCTGTGTCGGTCGTCTTTGCGAACAAAAAGGGCAGCTGCTGCTGATCCGTGCGATGGACACGCTGGTGCGCAAGGGCATGGTGTTCGACCTGGTCCTGGCTGGCGACGGTGAAATGCGTCCGCTGATCGAGCACGAGATCGCGGCCTGTGGCCTCGGCAAGTATGTCCACCTGACCGGTTGGCTCAGCGGCGAGCAGGTACGCAGGCAGATCCTCGAGGCGACTGCGCTCGTGTTGCCCAGTCTTGCCGAAGGGCTGCCAGTAGTCATCATGGAGGCGATGGCACTCAAGCGTCCCGTATTGTCGACATACATCGCGGGGATACCTGAACTGGTACAACCTGGCGTGAGCGGTTGGTTGTTCCCATCCGGCTCCGTGGAAGACCTGGCATTGGCGATGGAGGAGTGCCTTGGCCTGTCAAGTGCCGAGCTCGAACGGATGGGGGACGCCGCCTACGACATGGTCTTGCAGCGGCACGATATTGCATTGGAGGCGGAAAAGCTCGCCAACCACTTCTTCAGTGCCCTGGGCGAAGTGAATGCGACGAGGAGCCCCGCATGATCATTGATCTCGCCTTGCAGACAATCTTGCTCGCCGCACTTTGCGTGCTCGGAGTCTACAATCTGCTTTTCGCCGTTCAGGCGCTTTGTGCCGTAGCGCCCAGAGACCTGCCATTAAGAAGACCCAGGGACGAACGTCCATCGGTCGCGGTACTCGTCCCTGCCCATGACGAAGAGAGCGGCATAGAAAAGACGCTGCTCTGTCTTTTGTCGCAATTGCAGTCACGCGATCGCCTTGTCGTGATAGCTGATAACTGTACGGATTCGACGGCCACTGTCGCTGCAGCCTGCGGTGCCGAAGTTTGCGTGCGCCAGGATACAAGCCGCAAGGGTAAAGGCTATGCACTCGATCATGGACTCCGCTATCTCAGCAGCAACGCGCCGGAAGTTGTCGTCGTCATCGACGCCGACTGCATCGCGACCAGTAGTCTGATCGAGGTACTGGCCTGGAAAGCCTGCTCTACAGGACGACCTGTGCAGGCGTTGAACCTGATGCTTGCCCCCGCCGGGTCTGGCGTATTGGCACGTGTCGCGATGTTCGCATGGACTGTCAAGAATTACGTACGTCCAGTCGGATTCAAGCGACTGGGTTTTCCTTGCCAGTTGATGGGTACGGGGATGGCATTTCCGTGGCAGCTAATTGTTTCGGCTTCGCTGGCAAACGGCGAGCTTGTCGAAGACATGAAACTCGGGCTCGAGCTGACTGAAGCGGGAAGGCCACCTCTATTCTGTCCACAGGTCGCCGTGTTGAGCTACTTCCCCTCATCGACTGACTCCCTGAAATCACAACGTTATCGTTGGGAACATGGCCACCTTGGCATCGCATTCGGCGCAGGCCCGCTTGCCATGGCTCGCGCTTTGCGCACGCGCAACTGGATGCTGTTGGCCTTGACGCTCGATTCGATGGTGCCGCCGATGACCTTGTTGATACTGGCGACTACCGCAGCATCGTTTGCTTGCCTGGGTATGTTCTATATGTTCGGTCACGGCTATCTAATCGTCATGGCACTGGCGCTTGCTGCCCTGATGGCAGTCGCGCTGGGTACGGCCTGGTGGCGATTCGGACGATCGCAGTTATCGTGCTGGGATCTCGTCCGTAGTGTTGCCTATGTATTTTGGAAGGTCCCGGTATACATGCATTTCATTCTGGGACGTAAAATCGGATGGCACAGATCTGCTCGGGACTAAGAGTCGCTAACACAAGTCATCAATAAAGCGCGAACAAATGATGGCAGCGGCCAACGAAAGTAAAGTATGAATGTCGAGTCTTCGCTCGAAACGGATGCGCAGCTTGCCGGACCCTGCGAACCATGCGTGGGTTCGCTCAACCACCCAACGATAGCAGCCGAGGCGCTCCTTGCTCTCGATGCCCTTGCGGACAAGATGTGCGGTGATACCGCGTTTTCGCACGTCATTGCGGCAGCGCGCATGATTGTTGCCTTTGTCCGCGTGCAGCCTGCCGGGTCGCTTCCTTGGCCGTCCATCCAGCCGAGGTGTCGTCGGGATTGCATCGAGCGTGCTTTCGAACGCTATCGAGTCGTGACGGTTCGCTCTTGTGATCGTAAAGGCCAACCGGACACCTGTCGCATCTATGACGACGTGACGTTTGCTGCCGACCTTTCCTCAGTCAGTCGGGTTGGGCCAGCGTGGCCCGCGCTGGCCACGCTGGCCCCGCATCAATACTGGCGCGGCTCCGGTCGATCTGGTCGTGCTCGCGGCTGAAGCACGACTAGCCACCCGGATACCGGCGATCTTCGACCGTAATGAAGCTTGGAACGGTATCGCGGATGAACTTGGGACGCTTAACCATTAGGATCTTGCCCCATCAACTGAATGGCTTCGGTAAGCGTGTCGATCTCGTGCCCGAAGCTGATGTAGCCAGTCATTTCATTGATTTGGATTTCCAATCCGTCAATCATGCGCATCGAACGAATTGCCCGGCGCATGGCAGTAACCACCTGTGCATCTCGATCTGACGCTTGTACGTGTGCGGAAGTCATAGATGTGTAGCCTCTCTGGTGTAAGGGTTGTAGGACTTCAGATTCCCAGGCTTATCTGTACAGTGCATGATGCTTGTCATTCGCCTGTCGATATCGCGGGATTGAAAACGCGGCGGATCGGCAATATCGCACTCGACTCCCTACGATAGCAGGCAGGTCTATTGCGCGAAATTCGTCCAGGATTGCGATATTATGTATCATGTTCCTGCATCAATTCTCGACCGTTTCGTTCCTCCAAACAATGCTGGCGGCGCTACACTTTGACGTTGATCAAGCTTAGCGGCGGGTGGGGTCCGTGGCTGAAACGCGTACTGGTCTCACATAAACCCTCGCGCACAAATGGGTTTTAACAGCAAAGTCGGAACTTAAATAAAGCTGCCCGATCATGGCCAGTATGGGCAAGCTACGATCTATCGGAGCGACCGCAGAAGCCTGGGTTGTATCGACGGGTGCGCTCAGGTGCAGGGAAGCAATCGGCCGCCTGCGCAGGCGCGACCCTCAAGGGACCGAAAGCCTCGAAAAGCATGCTGGGCAAGATGCGTCGCCTTTCATGCACAGTGCGCCGAAAGGTGAAGCGCTCGGCCAACCAGGCCAAGGCCAGCTGAAGCTGGCTCGGCTGCACAAGCGGATTGTGCATTTTTGCCGCGAAGGCTTGCACCAGCTCACCAGCAACCTGACGCCGCTTTCAGACGATCGGTATCGAAGTCCTGAACATCAAAGGCATGCTGCGCGACCGAAAGCTGGCGCGTTCGATCGCCGACATGGCTGGTCTGAATTCAGGCGCCGGCTCGTGGACAAGCCGGCGCGACATGGCGGCCAGGTCATCGTGGCCGACCGGTGGTACCCGAGCAGCAAGACGTGTTCGGAATGCGGTCATGTGCTTGAATCGCTGACGCTGGCGCAGCGCAATTGACTTGCCCAGGCTGGGCGCCTTACACGACCGCGATGTCAACGCGGCTGTCAACCTGATGGATATGGCGGTCATTTCCACCGTCACTGCCTGGAGGGAAAGGCGCTGGCCTGGCGCACAAGCGCCAGGCGAAACCGGTCCCGATGAAGCAGGCACCCAGCGCCAAAGCTCACTATGCTTTAGCTTTGTTTGAGTTTGGAAGTACGGCTGGCTGGCTTTATGTGGACTTCAGTTCATCAATTGACTTTCCACCTGCCAGGAGTTCTTTCATCCAATTCGGATATCTCCCCCGTCCAGTCCATGCCACGCCAGGAACACTCGGATGCTCAATCCGTATCGAGGTCTTCATCGGTCGTGCAAAATTATCTTCACCTTTGATCAATTCCGTCAGCGGGAGACCAGCATCCTTTGCTATGACAAGGATGTCCCGGCGCGCATTGGCGACCCGTTGCGCGCGTTTGATTGCGAGCAGATCGTCGATCTGCATGCGAAGATGCCCAAGTTGCTCCAAAGTAAGTTCTGTAAGATCAAACATGTCAGTCTCCAATGCTTACCCGAGCCTGCCAGTATGTCACCGGGCCTCAAGAATGGGGCAGTGCGGCAGGCTGCCGTAAAAAATCTTGTATGACACTGCTAACTGGATATTAACCACCCTTGGTTCGGCGCCAAGATTTACTCATTGATTATTTGATCTTATGCCGTTGCGACCGGTAGAGCGCTGGAACGCAAGCATTACCGTCGATTGCCTTGATCCGCGATTGCCGCCTGCCGATGAGCAGGGCGCGGCGGGCGTCGACCAGGACCTCACAAGGCGCGCTACTCTGTCCACGGGCGAAACCATCGACGGAACGAAAGCCCTGCGGAGTAGGCAGGGCAAGATGTGCTGCCTTTGACCTGCATTGAGTCGCAAGCCGTGGTTCGGCAAATGGGCCACGGCGAGCCGGAAGACTTGCGAGGCTGCACAAGCGGATCATGCATCGTCGCGGCAATGGCTTGTACGGGCCGACACGCCAGCCTGCCACAGCGCTTTTATACGATCAGCATCGAAAACCTGAACTTCACAGGTATACTGCGCAACCGAAGGCCAGCGCGCTCATTCGCGAACACGGCCATTCCTGGATTCCAGCGTCGGCGCGAGTACATACATTTCCGCACGGTCATCGTAATCGACTGCTGGTATCCGAGCAGCAAGACGTATTCTGGCTGCCGCCATGTGCCTGACATGTCGAGGATCGTGCCGCGCGGCTTGAACGGCCCAACCCATGGTCGCCAACGACCGCAACGTCAACGCGACCGTCAACGTGGTGCATCCGGCCCATGATTTCAGGCATCCCTATCTATGCAGGGCGGTGTACCCCAGTCGTGCTGCACAGTTCACGCAAGCGTTCAACGTGTCGCTTCCGGTACACGTGCCATCAGTGCACAGCGTACTGAGGAATGTCCAGCTCTAGCGCCTGCCCGGGTAATGGCGCCGATACCGGCTCGCGATTGTAGCCGCGCGGTCCAGCTTACGGCTTGACTTGCGTATGAACATCGTGGTCGTCGAGCAATGTCTACACAGCTTCTCAATCTTGCAATCACCTTGATTTATCACAATGACTTTATAAATACAATTGGTATTATAATATTTCTTACTATAAATTGCACGAGTGAATGGCGTATACGGCTCCGGTCCAACTCAGCCATAAAACATAGCGGCCTTTCTTAAATGCATGCAATTTCGTGGTCACGACTTATCGGTCAATGATCTAATGGCGAGCGGCACAAGAGGAAACTTGCTGAAATTTGTGAAGAATTGTCAAGAATTTACATACCGTTTGGAAATTTAGTGATAAGGGAGATAGTATGAACCCAGGTGCTAGCGATGTTGCAATGCTCCCTGACGTAGTCAACCACGTCCATGAAAATCAAGAGGCACCACCTAACAGGCGTCTTGCTGGCTTGAAAAATTTGTGTCAGGTACTTGGGATTCACGAAGAGGCGCAGGACACGCTTGAGTACAGTTGCTATTACCATGTTGTCCAGCGAGGCGGAGTCATCTTTAACGCGGGCGCTTATCTGACGCACATCTATTTCGTGGTTTCCGGAACCGCAAAGACCAAGATTGAACACGAAGGGGAACTTTATATCTCGGATTTCGCGGTCACCGGAGATATTATTGGTCTTGAAGGCATGGACAATCTAACCTACGCTACGACAGCGGTAGCCGTTTCAAATGTCGTTCTTTTATGCGTCCCGCATCCTACATTCATTTCGTACAGCCAAAAATTTTTCCAGGTCAATTCTGCAATTATGCGGAAGATCGGTGAGCGAATCGCCCGGACCACAATGTTCCTTGAGGTCATGGCACGTGCAAGTGCTGAGACAAAGGTCGCGTTCTTTTTAGCATATCTGTCCGTTAAGGCTGGCGACGAAAGCGGACCGGCCAAACAGATCAACCTTGGCATATCACGAGGTGAGATTGCATCCCATTTGGGGCTCGCGTATGAAACGACGGTTAGGATTTTAAGCAACTTTAAAAGCACCAGGATTATCGTCATGAAGGGACAAATAATTATCATCAACAATCCCACCAGGCTGCACGACCTGTGCGGTGCCTACATCAAGCGTTTGCTGCCGCCAAAATGACGCTGTCCTGCCCCGTACGTGCTGGCAGACTCGGCTTTGAATACGGCGCAGATACAACATCAAAAGCGCTTGCGCAGAGGACCAAATTTTAGATAAGAAACATAAATTTAATCAAGGAAACCCCCTACGATTTAATAAAGTTTTCGAAATGCATTTTTTATAGATCCTGTTTCTGCCGCTTTGAAGAGCACCCCTCTTGTCTCCAAGTCGAAACACTTAGGTCGTATGTTACCAGTCATGCCGTGCATAGTCGCGTACTCGCTTCGTGTTTTCCTGACGTTCCTGCTCTCGTGTTCGCACGGCGTCATCGATGAGGTGATTAAGTTTGACTTGATCATCGATTACGCCATTTATTTCACATTTTGATTCCGCAAATAGGTTACAACTCAATCAAGATAAGGTTTTCTTGCATAAGCAAATGCTAAAACTGACAGTTGTTTTTGTCAAAAAAACTAAGAAAAATTCTTGTAGACCCTTTATCTTATAGATACAATCTAACCAATTTTCACGGCCGGTCTAAACGTGTCACGGTTGAACTGAAAGCGGTGGCAGCAATATTAATTCTAGCCAGAGCTGCCGTCGCATGTCATGGCATTTCGAGTTCACAACTTAACCATGGGGTGCCAGTTGATCAGTGTTTTGGTAGCGGACCGCGACGATGCAGTACGGGCAGGAATCGGTGCCGTACTCGATCGTCATGCCGAAAGGTTTTTGATTGATGAGGCCCGTACGGCCAATGAACTCATACAAAAACTACCCGCGCGACAATATGATCTTGTTATTTTGGAGCCATTGTTCGGCAGACAGAACAGCGAGGAGCTTATCAAGACGGTGCGGGAAATCGCTCCCCATTCGAATCTTTTGGTATTCACCGTGCTGGACGAACTCACGCACGGCATTCATGCTATTACTTCCGGTGCTAAAGGATTCTTAGTAAAGACCTGCTCGATTGACGAGTTTACGACCGCTGCTCAACGGGTTCGAAGTGGAAGAATTCATATAAGTCCGTTACTGGCAGAAAAGTTTGCCTTGCAAATCAGAAGCGGCCTGGTAGCATCGCCTTATGAAAGCCTCACCGAAAGAGAGTTAGAAGTGTATGCAATGCTCGTCTGTGGGAAACGCACAAGCGAAATCGCCTCCCACTTGCAATTGAGTCCGAAAACGGTAAGTACCCACAAGTCGCGCATTTTTTCGAAGTTCGGCCTTTACACATTGACTGGACTTGTTTACTACGCTATCTCGCACGGGCTGATGGCTGACTGCCGTTCGAGGCTGGAGCGGCTCGGCAAAGATAAGCTGCAATAGTGCTGGCGGTGTGGTGAAGGCACAAGCGACGATATATGCGCTGTCGCTTGAACGCGCGCCATGTACCTCCATGTACCGGTGCCAGGCCCAACGACGTTGGGCGCCATGCTGTCACGATCGGTCTGGCAAGGCCGGGCTTCCTTGAAATCGAACAGGACGGTCCACGTCGCCGAGTTCGTTACTGGGCTCCGCGTTCACGTGCGGGCTCATGCTCTTCGATACCTTGACTGCCATCGAATTCGCTGCATCAAGATCTGGAATTCGACTAAACCGGTAGGTCAGAGTCCGCTTCAATTCCTGCCCCTGAGTCTCGAGTGGTGGCATTGCGTCGACAAATGTACGGATCTGGTTTGCCAGCGTCCGGCTTGTCCATGGATTTTCGCTCAGCCTGCCATTCACTCCGCCACAGTTTCCGGTCCCTGCTGCAATTGCAAGAGGGCGAGTTCGCGGCCATCGCAGGTCATGATTGGAGGAACTGTCTCGTCCCAGACCATCACGTGCATGCGCGTGCAGAAGCACTTGAGCTGGTCGTTGGTGTTGAACCACATCGAGGCGGGACAGGTCTCGCATGCGGGCGAGGGCGATGGCCGGTACACGCTGGCCAGAGTGCGCAAGACCGGACTGATATACAGCGGCTGCGCGCTGGACGGCGCGCACGCGCGCGCCATCGAGCTTGTCGTAATCGGGTCGCTCATTTGCCTGCTCCTTGAACTTGTCAGCGGCTTCCTCAAATTTCGCGGCTGCGGTCAGCCAGGCCTGCCGCACAAGCTCTTGGCGCTGCTGTATGCAAGCTTCCCATGGTTTCGCGGTTGCCGTCATCTGCCCTTCCGCCGCCGCGAGCATGTCATCGGCGGCCTCCTTGACGCGCGTTGCCCGTATCCGTGATACACGCGGCGCTCGCCGCTCGTCGCCCAGTTCAATGTGCCGCACCACGCTCCGTTCCGCCTTGCGCACCACACCTCGGACTGCCCTGGACGTCGCTTCCGCCTCGATGCCCTGGTCGCGCAATTCTTGCGCGAAGACCTCGCGCCAGGCTTGCAGGTCGGCCTTGCGCGGATTCAGTCTTTTTCCATCGAATCCGCGCATTTTCACGACCAGATGGACGTGCGGATGCGGCTCGTCCGTGTGTAGCGCGAACACGTATTCATGATTCTCACCGAAGGCTTTGTTGGCATACTTGCGCGCTGCATCGCGTACTGCCGTTTCCGGCGTTCCCTCGGGCATTGAAAGAACCATGTGCATCGTATCGCGTTGATTTCTTTGCCTGGGAATAAGGCTGAGATCCTCGTCCCACTGCCTGAATAACGCCACGATGTCTTCCCTGTCGCGTAAGTGATCGCCACATTCGGTTTCCAGCTCCAGCTTGCCATCGCGGGTGATATAGCTGAGGTGGGCCCTGACATGATCTGCGCCCTTGCCAAACCCGGTGATCTTGACCATGACTTCGGGACAGCCACAGGCGACCTGGCCCCCTCTTGACCGCAAACTTCCGGTGGTATTTTTCCTGCGTCGAACTTGCCCGCCATGCAGCGCTGCCTCAAGCGCATCTTCGGCTTCGATCAGCATCATGTCGCGCCCCATGCGCTGTAGCTCGCCCGTACCAGCGAGCTGATGGCATCGTGCGTTTTTGCCACTTGCAGCGATAACTCGGCCAGCTTGTCCAGTCGTATGCGTTCGGTCTGAAAGTAGGCTTCCCCGACCGTCCTCGCGATCTGGTTGACATGGCGTCCGATCGCTACCAGTTTGCGGCTTCCAGCGCCAGTAGTTCTCGCTCTGTCAACATGGGAGCGTGCATCACGTTTGCCTGCACCAGCGAGCTGATCCAGCGACTGAACGACATGCCTTGCGCATCGGCTCGATCGAGCGCCGCCCTCATCAGGAGCCCTGGCATCCATACTGTCTTGCGCTCGAGCGCGGACGCTGCACGGTCTGGCTCGACGGATTGCCGGACGTGCGCAGGCACGGTGCCAGCCTGCTCTGCCCTGTCCCGTGAACTCTCGAACTGGTTCAGGGCCAGCCGCAGCAGTTCCGATTCCGAGAGCTTGCGTGCTTCGCACTCGGCCTGGAATCTCGCGTGTACTGCGCCTTTCAGGCGCGCTTTCACGATGGGACTGGAGTCGGGCATGGCGTGAAGATGTCGAGGGGACGGAAGTGGGTCGTGCCACACATGCAGCGTTCATGCCTATCCTGCCCTAGACGCACTCAAGAACCTTGATCGGCCTCATGCCTCCACGCTCATCCGTCTTCAAACTGCACAAGTAGGCCAAGCCAGGAAGAGTTTCTATCATATGACCCACCTGGCATGCACCTCAGGCCAGTTTCGATACATGTTCGGTACATGCTCGGTACATGTCTGGGACGACCTCAGGACAACAACGCCCCCAAGGAAGAGAGATGGACAAACAAGCGATAGCGGAGCGTCTCCAGCTACTTGCAACCGATGACACCAAGCGATCAAAGGCGGCCCGCCTGCGCGAAATCATCGAGGACGTGGAGCGGGCGCTCGCCGCAGGGGCCCGGCGTGCCGATGTGCTCGCAACCTTGCGAGCCCACGGCCTGGAGATGTCGCTCTCGACGTTCGAAACTACGCTCAAACGGCTGCGTGCGCAGCGTGGCCGCGGACCCGCCGTCACACCTGCCACGCCGCCGGTGGCGGCAACCTTATCTCGTCCCGCTGCTGCGACAGGCGCGACCGCGGGCGACGCCCTCGATCCGACACTGGGTCGGGATGGACTTGATCGCATCATCCAGAGCAAACCTGACCTGGTAGCGCTCGCCCGCTACGCCAACCGGAGTCCGAAATGAAAGTCGCGGTCATCAATTTTTCTGGTAACGTCGGCAAGACCACCGTCGCTATCAGCCTACTTCAACCACGTTTGCCGGACGCATCGATCTATTCCATTGAGTCGTTGAACAGCGACGCGGCTGCCGATGGCGTTGTTGTCGAAAAAATGCGTGGTCGAAAATACGGCGATCTGCAGGATCGCTTGATGACGAGTAGCTCGGCCATTGTTGATGTTGGTGCGTCCAACGTCGAGGACTTCCTTAAGCTCATGCAGCAATACGCAGGGTCGCACGAGGAGTTCGATTACTTCATCGTCCCGGCCGTCAAGGAAAAAAAACAAATGGCCGACACGGTCAATACGATCCGCGCGCTCTCCCGAATCGGGGTGCCGCATCGGAAGATTCGCACGCTCTTCAACAAGGTCGACGTCGACGATGTGGTGGAAATCGAGTTTGCTCCACTTTTCGGCCTGGCGGCGCTGGAAAAATCGTTCACGCTCAATCCTGGTGCGCTAATCCATGCGAACGAGGTATTCGATCGCTTGAAGGAAGTTGGCAAATCCCTGGGCGAGGTTGCCGCTGATCCGGTCGACTATCGCGCCAGGCTGCGGGAAGTCGGGACTGACGAAGAAAGGGAGCAATGTGTCAGGATGGTTGCCATCAAGCGACTTGCGGTGACCGCGACGAGGAATTTGGACGACGCGTTCAAGGCCGTCTTCAAATGAACGCGAGACGACCATGAAAGACCCTCGCACGGCGCGCGAAGCATTGATTGCCGAAATGTTGGGTGAGCTGGACGAGCTGTTGAGGCGTGCCGAGCACCTGCCGGGAACTATTGCCGATGCCGAGGCGCACCTCGCACGCACCATCGACGCTTTGAATGAAGCAGGTGACAAGTACCGCATGGCCGTGACCGCATTCACGGAACAGGCTCGTACCGAGCTGACTGGTTACCTGCAGCTTAAAGCCGCCGAAGTGGTTGCAAGGACCGTGGAAGAGCAACGCGCTGCATTACAGGAGGCCGCACGGGCAGCGCTGCGCCATGCGGTGCGCTCAGGTATCGTACGACACGCAACCGACGAGCACCAGGCCAGCGAATTTTCACGCCCTGGCTGGACGTGGCTGTTCGCGCATGGACTGGTCGCCGTGCTCACATCGCTGTTCACTGCAACCTTCGTGCTGCTGATCACCAAGATTGGCTGATTCGCAAACCAATTGCACGGCTTGTTAAGTACTGGCAAATGTCATCGCCCGGACGCCGATTTCGTTCAGTTGCCGCTGCAATACCGTATGTCAATCGCAAGCGAGCCGCCTAATCCTCCAACATTTCGGAACGCGTCAAGCGCCAGATCCGCTTGTGGAAGGGCTTGGCCGGGGTTGCCTCGTTAATGACGCCACTGGCTGGCGCCATGATGCGCAGCCCTTCTCCTTATCGATATTCCCGAAGCCGATGCGGGCGGCCGCGTTGGCCACCGGGTGCGCGGCCTGGACCTGCAGGCGCAGCTTGCCTTCGACGTTCGCAACATCGAGGTCAGCCGCCTGATTGGAGGCGCAGCATGGCCCGCTGCCGGCCACTGGTCTCCAGCCCCGACCTCGCCAGCATCGATTCCAGGCTATGGCGCGCTGCCAGCTTGTTCATGCGCCTGCGCTACGCGCACCGCATTGTCAGCAACCTCGATGTTGCCGAAACAGCCGTGCTGGCTACCGTCCAGCATGCGAAAGCGCATCTGAACACGGCCGTCGCGGCCGGCATCGACCTCTGCATGCGTGACTGGCCCATCGTTGGGTCTCACCACAACACGATCTTGTCGGGCTCGACGAAGACAGCGAAGATGGATGCGGAGCGGCGCCTCGATGACATGGGCGACGCGCAAGCTAAAATGTCCACCGCCCTCTTCCTGCGCCGAACGATGCTGCTGACTGTGCTCGTGCCTGGCAGGCGTCACTTCCCCGCCCTGCCGTCGGATGCATTCGGGCGGCAGTGCACGGCGTCACGGCCGGACTTGCCTCGGGTCGCGCCGGTCGCGCCACGAGGGCACCGGTGGCGGGCCATTGCAGGTTGATGGCCGCATTGACGTCGCAGTTGTGGACGAAGCCTGCTCAACCGGCCCTACGCAGCAAACCGCGCACGCGGCCGACGCGGAATCCGGGCACGAACGCCGCACCCAACAGCATAGCAATCTTGACGTGTTCATGCTATTTCCTTCGGCAGAGGCCATTGCAGGCAAGATACGACACGCCTGAAAATCCATTTCAGTTCACGCTCGTTTTCGGCCCATCCCAAATTTACTGCAGAGCGATAGGCTGCCTCGACAATATGCACCTCCAGCAGCGTTGGCGCAGCGGCCTTGATCGCTGTCAGGTCATCGCAAAGACTTTCAATGCACTCGCTGCGAATTGCGTTTTCCTCAAGTTCTCGTTGTTTGTCCATCCCGCCACTCCGGTCTGTGAACACCGAATATGCTGTGTAAACGTACAGTAATCAATCGCACAATCGCATTGAAAAAAATATAATCTCAACTGGCTTGGCCAGCTTAGCGGGCCATTCGCGGACGAGCACCTATCGTAGTGCTGTTGGTATGGACTGACCATTGGCGAACTCGTCAAGATCGCCAACATATCCGAGTGTCCCATAATTGAAATAGATCCGGGTACTGACTGGATCAGCAGCCACTGCAGGAAATGGAGCATACGCATTGCAAAACCAGGCCTGCTTTTCGAAGGCACATGTAATTCGACAATCTCATAAGCAATATCTTTGCAATAATTTCGATGAACAAGGGCCCATGCACAGCAGGAACACGGCATTCAAGAGCGTTCTCACTGCACCTTGCCAGACGGTCCTTTGAAATGGATACGAATATGAAGTCGCATTGCATGCGCACGCAAATGAATCCATATCGGCACACTCTCCTTGGCGGCGTGGTCAACGGGCATGCCTTCATAACCCAAAGGCTTTATATTAGGAAATGCATGCTTTCGAGAAATGCGTGCCCGTCGCACGTAAGGCGCAATCGATAACCAGCATGCATCTTTGCGTGCGATCAAAGTTTATTAGACAAATGCCTGTAAATTACGGAGTGCTGCCGGCACGTGCGCTGTCGCAGAAGTCGTCGGGCGCTCGCAGGGCAGTTATCGTTCAACCAACCAGCGAAGGCAAACATGTTTCCATTCCCACATGAAGTGAACCCGGCATTGCGTTCCCACGTCGATGCCCAGACCGCGTACCTGAACGACATCTCGAAGTCCTTCTTCCGCTCGTTCCAGCAGGCGGTCGACCTGAACATCCAGCTGGCGCAGACCCTGCTGGAAGAGTCGAGCCTGGCCAGCAAGCAGGTCATCGGCACCGATCGCCATTCCGAGCTGCTGAGCGCCGCGACCGCACGCGTCCAGCCGACCAGCGACAAGCTGCGTGCCTACCAGCAGCACTTCACGCGCCTGGCAGCCGATACCCAGGCTGACCTGACCCGCGTGACCGAGCAGCATGTGCAGACGACCGCCCGCACTGCGCGCGCGCTAGCGGACGAGGTATCGCGCGATGCGGCCCAGCAGACCGAACGCGGCCTGCGCGCCCAGCAGGAAACCATCCGCCAATTCTCGGATCCGTTCGTGAATGGCGGCGATGACACACGATCGTCGTCCCAGGACAGTGGGCGCGACGGCGCCGCCGCGGATTACCAGCATCCGCAGTCGAGCCGCAACCATCCGGATGGCCAGTCGCAGCGCAGCGGCTTCGCGGGCTGATCGGCCCGGCCAGGCGCGTAACGCACGGGCGCGCTTTCAGCGAGCCTGCCTGTGCCAGGCCGGGTAGCCACGCGGCGCGGCCGGCGTGGTACCGGTCGCCGCTGCCTCATGCCGGATGAACGGTCGGCGGTCGCTGCCAAGGTTGAAAAGCCGCTCGGACGACGACCTGAAGAAGCAGGCAAACATTGACCATACAAATGAAGGGCCGTCATGCCGGCCCAGTAATCGCAATCCGGTTTCCACAGGCATGCCCGCCAAATTGCCTTATATGGCAGATTTATTCAAATCACGCAAATTGTCGCCGGCGTTCCGGAAATGGGGCAATATAAGAAGGCTGGGATCCCCATCCATCAATTCCGAATTCTATGATTCGGCGCAAGACATCCAGCGAAATAGGGCGCTGGATCAGCGCGCTTGTACCGAGATAGCACCCGGACGGCATTTGTTCGTGCCAGTGATTATTCTCGGCGACCTGGATAATGGCAGCATTCGGCACGGAACGCTTAAGCTCGCCTGTGAACGAGCGGCGGTCGTCCGGTTTGAAGGACGTGCACGTCACGATGACATCGAATCTGATTGATCTGGTCGCGTTCAATGCCGCGCCCGGTGTATGGACCTGGACTACGATGTACCCGAGCCATTCCAGTAATTGCGCAGTATGGCTGCATGAGTTCAAGTCCCGGTCGAGTACCAATGCAGCTTTCATATCTGGCTCCATGATTGGGAATGAATAAACTCAGCCACAAGCATAGCTTCCTAATACTCCGCAATATTGCCAGCGTACATCGACAACTTGCGTAAGAGAATTCGTACAAATCCCGCCAGCATGCCAATTGGGCTATTGACGGAAAACGAAAAACCGTAGAATCAGGTACCTTGCATAAAGGCGCGATTTTCATTACGAAAAATCCAAATTAATTGCCTTTCAAGCTTTATGACAAGCATGACCGATAATGACTGGAGATTGCTTACGGAGATACGCGATATGGGTCAGCACGCCAGCGAAGGATCGTTCGAGATGATCCCGCAGCTTGTCGAAGCGCGCTTAATCGCGCGTGGCAGGGATGGACGATTCGTGCTGACGAAAACCGGTAACCAGGCACTGCTGCGACGCGCCTGCGTGCTGGAATTACGCCAGCTTCTCACCACCGACACGCGCGCGATACCGGACACCACGGCACGCGCCTGGTTAATCACGCAGAAATTTGTCGAACCGGCGAGAACGTTGGATGAGCAATTTTCGATTACCCGACGCGGCATCGATTGGCTCGCCACGCTGACCGGCGACTACGGCTGATCGCCTGTGCCGTGATCGCGCCGATGGCGGTGTTCGATCGCGGCCCCGGTGCATGCGCTGTACCGGCGGCGGCGCCGGTACAGCGCAGCCGCCGCGATCGCGCATGCCAGACCACCGCGACCAGCGCACATGGCCGTAAGCTGGTACGGCCCCGCCGGGCCCGACACGCCTACGCAATCTGGAGCTGGTGCAGGAAATCGGTCGCGCGTTGCGCATGTCCGGCGGCCGTGAAAATGGCGCGCTTGTCGGCTTTCAGTACTTTCAGCCAGTGCGCCAGGTAGGACGCGTGGTCTGCCCTGGGTTCGGGCGTGATGCCCAGCGCCACGCACAGGAACGCAGCGCCGAGCTCGGCAACCAGTTCCTCGGCCGCATAGGCCTCGTCGCCGAAGCGCTTGCCGAGCATGCGGTTCAGGCGCGACGGGTGCGCGGTCCAGTGGGTCAGTTCGTGCGCCTTGGTTGCGGCATAGCTTTCGGCGTCGATGAATGCGGCGGGCGGCGGCAGGTGGATGACGTCCAGTCCGCGGCTATAGTAGGCGCGGTCGCCGCCGTGGCGGAAGGTAGCGCCTGTGGCGGCAAAGAAGGTTTCGGCCGCCTCGATCAGCGCCGGCTTGTCGTTGGCACCTGGCGGCGTGCCCTGATCCCCTTGCGCCAAGCCGTCGATCTGGTCGGCGTTGAACACGGTGTAGCCCTTCATGAACGACACCTGGCGCTCGATCTCCTCGCCATTTTCGACGGCTGCGGTCCTGGTCACGGTGTCGGCATACACGACAAGCGTGCCTTGTTCTCCCTTGCGCACATGCGCGCCCAGCTTTTGCGCCTGTCCAAAGGTCATCCAGCGTGCCGAGGCATAACCTTTATCGGCCGCTGCGCCCCACAGCAGCAGGACATTCACGCCCCGGTAGGGAGTGCCGTTGTGGCGTAGCGGCAGCGCGACCCGGTCGGCAACATGGGCGCTGCTCCAAGGTTTCAGCCAGGGCCGGGTCCCCTGCTCCAGGTCGGCAATGATCCGGTCGGTGACACGGGCATACACATCGTGCTGCTTGGTTGCGGCTTGCATGATCGGTTCTCCTGTAGGGCGTTGGGGTTGTGCGCTTGAAGTCGCGCATAACCCTGCCCGCTGGCGAAGCCGGGGAGGCAAACGGAAGGGCAGGCTGGCCGGCGGGGATCACCCACCCCAACGGGGCGGCGCAGCCGTCTTGCAGCGCAGCGAAAGATGGGGAGACCGACCAGGCTGGGCGCAGCCTTTACCCTGGAGTGCGCCAGGGGCTGGCCCCTTAGCACGTACTGTCTGACCTCGTTTCCAGGATCTTGCCCTGGCTCGCGCCTCTGGACCTTGACGTTGCGAAAAGGATCGTTACCGAAAGGCCGGGACGTCAGGCCCGGTGAGCGCAGCGAATAGAGCCTGGCCGGCGCCAGCCGGATTCGCCCGGCACCTGGTTCATCCACGCAGGATGGCTGGCTGCTTTCGGCATGCCTGATGTGACTTGAGCGGCGGCTCCGCGCCACAAGGTCCTGTTCACAGCCGACATCGCAACTCCATGCGCATTACGCGATCCATTCGATGTCACGCCTGTGCACGCGTTACATGGCATGGCCCGCTGAGCTCTTCATACAGCAAGGCATTCAAAGGAATGCCGGCCGCGACACAACGTTGCGAGAAAATGTCGACCTTATCGATCGTCCATTCGTCCCTGCCCCAGACAAGCCGCTGATGGCCGTTCGACGCCAATTCGACGTTCGCATGCAGGAGCCGGTTTCGTTCGATGACGATGATGCTGAACTCGGCGGCAAATGGAACGATTTTCGTCCGCACTTCAGCATCTGAAACGAGGGAAAACAGGCAATACAGGTCGGTTGCGATGGTACTGGTGGTTTTCCTTTGCTGTTCGATCCTACTGGTGTAGCCTGGCTTCAATCGCTCGCAACACCGGATGGCGTCCCATTCCAGTCTTGCAAATGCCATGGTAGCCAAGCCGACCGCGTGCAGGTAAGCCGCGTCTTGCGCAATCCCGAATCGATTATTACCCACGATAATTTCCTCGTTCATTGTTCTCTCCGTGTGCGGTTTGATGAGCGCTATGGGGGCGTCTTGACCAGTCACAGGCGTTTTTCAAAGTCTAAACTTTATTAGCCTGACGAGCCGCTACCATCGATCCGGCACGGTGTCGTAGCCGACATACTGCTAATGGCTGAGTTCAAAGGCGCGCCATGCTGGCCCTGGCCGGTATGGCGGATGACGGCACGCGCCGTGGCCTGGAGAGGATCCGGTCCGGCGATCGGGCACCGCCTTGCACCTGGCGTCGCGGTTCATCCCGTGCTTTGCACAATCAGGCCCAAGACCTGATCAAGGATGCCGCCTCGTCGACAATGAACGCCTTGAAAGCCAGCGCTGCCGGAGACAGCCGCTTGCCGGCCAGATGCGTGATATGCCAGTGGCGCAGGATCGGCAGGCCATCGATATCGACCAGCACCAGGTGTCCGGACGCGAGTTCCTGGCGAGTCGTCCTGAGCGACAAAAAACTCATGCCCATGCCTGCCATGACCGCCTGCTTGATGGTTTCATTGCTCGGCATTTCCATTGCGATCCGTGGCTGGATCCGGTGTTCGCCAAACAAGCGTTCCATGGCGTGGCGCGTACCTGAACCGCTCTCGCGCACGACGAATACCTGGTCATTGAGGATCGACAGCGGCGCCTGGCGCCGTCGCGACAGCGGATGCTCGGGCGCGCAGATGACGCCGAGCGGATTGGTCGCGAACGCGCATGCGCTGCAATCGTTCGTGTCGGGTGCACGGCCCATGATGACCAAGTCGACCTCGTTACGCATCAATAAGGCCATGATGCTTTCCCGATCGTGGATCTGCAGAGTGATTTCGATGTCCGGGAATTTCTTGCGGAACAGCACCAGCAGACGCGGCACGAAGTACTTCGCCGTGCTGACGATGGCCAGCGCCACGCTGCCCTTGCGGATGCCACGACGGGCGGCCATGGCGTCGTCCAGCTGACGCAGCTCGGCTGTCGCGGCCAACGCATGCTGCAGGACCTCCTCTCCGGCATCGGTCAGGCGCACGCGGCGCCCGATTGGCTCGTATAGGGGCGTGCCGACGATCTCTTCGAGCTGGTGCAGCTGCATCGACACCGCCGGTTGCGAGACGTCCAGGGCGATTGCCGCGCGCGAGATCGAGTGCTGGCGCGCGACTTCAATGAAGGTGTCGAGTTGACGCAGCGTGTACCGGCGCATGGCAATCCATGAGGAAGTTCGAAAATCGACAGCGCTGCGATCGCTTCGGTCTGGTCCCTGGCATTCGTATCGTTTTGTGCATCAAGAGTGGAACACGACGCCCGGCCCGTCAAGCAGGTATATCATGGAGGCGGGCGGGATGGTGCAAGGTCCGGGATGGGAGCAAGCGCTACTCGACAGCCGTATCGACGTCAGACAGGCGAGCGGGTTTAACTGTAAGGCCAGAACTTAATCATATCTACACCGTCTCATCCAGGTTGAACACGTTGATATTGGACGCAGACGATTTGGCAGCCATGATAATGCGGAACTTACGCCATGGTGGCGTTCGATGTGTGTCATGCTGCTAGCGCACCAGATCCGACTCGACCCGAATAATGTGGAGCGCACCTACTTCGCGCGGGCGGCGGGCACGGCACGCTTCGCCTACAACTGGGCACTGGCAGAATGGGGACGCCAGTACGCGGCGTCCAAAACGGATCCTGCCTCGACACCACCGAACGAGGCAGCGCTGCGGCGGCAACTCAACAGCATCAAGCGTGAACAATTTCCCTGGATGCTGGACGTTACCAAGTGTGCGCCGCAGTTGGCGATCATGCAGCTGGGACGTGCGTTCGAGAATTTCCTAGCCCGCCGCGCACGTTACCCGGCGTTCCGGCGCAAGGGCATTGATGACCGGTTTGCCATCAGTAACGACCAATTCGAGGTCGACGGCCGGCGCATCCGTATTCCAAAGCTGGGCTGGGTACGCATGCGCGAAACCTTGCGTTTTACCGGCCACATTGTATCGGCCTCCTTCTCACGCAAAGCCGATCACTGGTACGTCAGCATCGCTGTCGACTGTCTGGATCCACCTTTGCCACCTGCCGAAAACCAGGGCGTGGTCGGAGTGGACCTCGGCATTACGCACCTTGCCACCTTGTCGACAGGCGAAACCGTGGATGGACCAAAGGCGCTGCGCCGTCTACTGGGCAGCGTGCGCAGGCTGTCGCGTGCCCTGGCACGCAAGGTCAAGGGTTCACGCAACCGGGCGAAGGCAAAGTTGAGACTGGCCAGGCTACACGAGCGGATCGCCCAGATCCGCCGCGATGGCCTGCACCAGCTCACCACGAATCTGACCCGGCGCTTTCCTACGATTGGCATCGAAGATCTCAATGTCAGCGGCATGCTGAGAAATCGTCGTCTGGCACGGACGATCGCCGACATGGGTTTTGGCGAGCTGCGGCGTCAGCTGCAGTACAAGGCCGAGCGTCGTGGCGGCCAGATCGTCGTGGTCGATCGGTGGTACCCCAGCAGCAAGACGTGTTCTGGCTGTGCTCACGTACTCGCGATGCTGGACTTGCACCAGCGCCGCTGGACGTGTCCTGGCTGCGGCGTTTCACACGACCGTGACGTCAACGCGGCCATCAATCTGAAGAACATTGCGGCGAGTTCCGCCGTGACTGCCTGTGGAGGGGATGGCGCTGGCCTTGCGCGCAAGTGCAAGGCGAAACCGGCCCCGGAGAAGCAGGAATCCAACAGCAAAGTTGACTATGATTAGCTTTGTGTAAGTTTAGAAGAGCGGTATTACACATCCTGCCAGCCCTCATTGATATATACGTTCCCTTGCCGGTGTGGTATCGCCCAGCGCCTCCTGCATGTCGGGCGCCCGTTCGTGAGGTGAGCCGCACGCTCGAGTAGCCTGGCGCCGCGCTAGAGTCGTCGCCCGAATCCGGATGGGGCGCCTACGGAAGCGCAGCGTCAGGACAACGGCGCCTTTGGATGAGTTGGCAGAATTAATAAGACGCATCTGATCAAGATCAATACTCAGCATTTCGTTGAACCAGCGAGGTCTAGTGTCGTAATGGCACGGTCTACATTGGTGCAAGCCGCGCCACGTTGACACACTGTCTGCATCGTGCCGACATGTTCCCAAAGGACGCGGTGCCTACATTGGAGACGATGATGACACAACGTGTTTCGCACCGCGCCGCGCGCCAACTGCCTGGACGCCGGCTCTGTACCACCCTGTTCGCCATCGGTACCGGTACCCTGCTCATGGCAGGGTGCCACCGGGACCGTGACGATGACCATGGGCACGACGTCGACCAGGGCGGAACGGTCGTCGTAAGCCAGCTCAACAACCTGAAAGGAAAGACCCGCGATGTGACCGTGCGCTTCACGGAAGGCACCAACATGGCGGCCGCGCCGTCTCCTGACGGCAAGCAGATCGTGTTCAGTGCGCAAGGGGCACTGTGGATCATGCCAGCCGGCGGTGGCGAGGCGACCCGCATCACTAACTTGGAGCTCGAGCCGACTGCGCCGGTGTGGTCACCCGATGGCAAACTGATCGCTTTCCAGAACTATGCGCCCGAAGGGAATTTCCACATCTGGACGATCACCCCGGAAGGACGCAAGCCAACCGAAATCACGACCGGTCCCAACGATGACCGCGAGCCTGCCTGGCTGCCCGATGGAAGCGGACTGGTGTTCTCGTCGGACCGCAGCAATGACGTCCAGTACAAGATCTGGAAAGTCACGCTCGGCAGCGGCGCCGTGTCCCAGCTCACTCGCGGGCCTGGCGCCGAAAGCAACCCGGTGGTGTCGCCGGACGGGCGCCGGCTGGCCTACGTCGACACGGCCAATGTCTATACTGTCCCGATCGACGGCGGTGGTGCGCCAGCACTGGTGGCGCCTGGCACGGCGCCTGGCTGGACGCCGGCCGGTGACTTGGTCTACCAGAACGCCAACCGCGCGCTCCTGGTCGGTGGTCGCGAAGTCGCTGGCGGCGAAGACCTGTTCCCGTTCCCGGTGCGCTACCTTGCCGACGGACGTTTCATGTACACGGCCGATGGCAAGATCCGTGTGCGCAGGGGCGACGGCGGCAGTGCCAGCGACATCCCCTTCACAGCCGCGCTGCAGGTGCGCCGGCCCGTGCTGAGTGCCAAGGATCACGGTTTTGACCAGGCGGAACCGCAGCAGGTGATGGGCATCAGCGCCCCCGCCCTTTCGCCGGACGGCAAGCGCGTTGCCTTCGTCGCCCTCAACGATGTGTGGGTGATGACGATCGGCAGTGCGCCGCAGCGCCTGACCAACGACGTCGACCGTGACGGCAGCCCGCAGTGGACCCGGGATGGCCGCGCAATCTACTTTTCATCCGAAAAAGGCAACGCCGGCCAGCTGGCGGTCGACCAGATCGACCTGGAAAGCGGGGTCCGCACGCGTCTGGCGGCCATCCCCGGCAAGTCGATGGTGACGCCGAAGATGTCGCCGTCCGGCGACCGCATCGCCTATACCACGCTGTCGGGCCAGCTCGAAATATGGACCGTCGCCAGCCGGTCGGCCAGCATCATCCTGCCATCGGTCAGCACCCAGGTCAGCACGCCATCGTGGACACAGGACGGCAGCAAGGTCATGGTGGTCGACAACGAGCGTATCAACAACCGCTTCCGCGAAGGCTACAACAAGCTGCGCGTCATCGACCTGGCAAGCAGGACCGGCACGTTTTATGCAGTCGCGCCAGCCCCGCGCCAAATCGCCGAACGCGACGAAGGCGCCGCGGTCCTGTCACCCGACGGTACGCGCGTCGCCTTCATCATGGATTCGCTGCTGCATACCATGCCGGTCGATAAGAACGGGGCGCCAACCGGGCCGGCCGTGGCCGTGACCAGCGAGCCGGCCGACCTGCCATCCTGGAGCGGCGACTCGTCAACCATCCTGTACAAGTCGGCAAACCGCCTGCGCACGGTGGCAGCTGGCGGCGGCAGCGCCAGCGATGTCGCGGTCGACCTCAAGTGGACGCAGGCGATCCCCAGCGGCACCACCCTGATCCACGCCGGCAAGCTGTGGGATGGCGTCAACCAGGCATTGCGACAGGATGTCGATATCCTGATCACGCGCAACCGGATCACATCGATCACGCCACACCAGGCCGGTTCCGAGACACGTGCCGACCGCTTCATCGATGCCTCCAACCTGACCGTCATGCCTGGCATGTGGGATCCGCACATCCACCCGCTTACGCTGTACCAAGGCGGCCAATTCGGCCAGATCGCGGCGCTGATGCTGTCGTATGGCTTGACCTCGACCCAGTCGGTGGCCGGACCACTGCACCAGAGCATCGAGATGCGCGAGGCACTGGCCGCCGGCAACCTGGTCGGGCCGCGCCTGTTCGTGTCGCCGCCGCTGTGGGAAGGCAACCGCCTGTTCTACAACTTCGCACGTACCCTGCGCACCCCGGAGGTGGCCGATATCGAGATCGCCAAGGCCAAGGTCATGGGCGTCGATTTCCTCAAGTCGTATGTGCGCGCACCAATTCCGATCATGAGCAGGATCGCCCAGGCCGGACTCGACATGGGCGTGCCGACCGGGACCCACATGATTTCACCGGGCGTGGCGACCGGCCTGGCCGGCACCACCCACCTGTCCGCGACACAGCGCATGGGGTACGGCTGGTCGAAGTCGTTCGTCAATGCCATCAGCTACCAGGATGTCGGCGCGATGTACGGGCAAGCAGATTTTCACCTGATCGATACGCTGTTTTCGGCCGGTGCGCTGTCGGCCGACGATCCGTCGATCCTGTCCGATCAGCGTTTTGTACTGGTGCCGCCGAATTTCATCATGGGCCTGCAGAACGCCACGGCGCCCACGGCTGAAACACTGGCCACCATCCGCAAGGACGCACAGCAGCAAACCAAGGTCCTCGCCGCCGGCGCGCTGGTGGCCAACGGTACCGATTCGCCCCTGGTGGTACCGGGCATTTCGCTGCACCTGAACCTGCGTGCGGCGGGCCTGGTCATGAGTCCGTTCCAGGCCCTGCAGAGCGTGACCATCAATGCCGCCAGGATGGCGCTGGTCGACAAGGACCTTGGCTCGGTCGAGGCGGGCAAGCTGGCCGACCTGGTCGCGGTGCGCGGCGATCCACTGGCAGATCTGAAGGCGGCCGCGAATGTCGAGCTCGTGGTCAAGAACGGCAATGCCTACACCCAGGCCCAGATCCTGGCGCCATTCCGCACGCCGCTGGCCATGGCGGCGCGGCGCACAGCCATCCTGGCCTACAACCGGGCGTGCCGGCGCGATGCGACGCAGTGCGGAGAAAACGGCATGCACGCCGACTGAGCCATCAGCGCCGCTGCGGAATCGTGATGACAGGTCCGCATCCCTGCGGGGCCGGCCCGCACCGGCCCTGGGGAACATCGGGCCGGTTGCCGGGCGGCAGGCGCCAGGTGACATCGCGTAAACTTTTCCCCTTAGGGTGAATGCCTGGCGCAGCGGCCGGATTCCAAGCGTGAATCCGGCCGCATCTTTTTTTGTGGTCCTTGTAGGCGGGTCGCGGCGTGCGCCCCCAGCACGGTCCAATACCGGAGCATGCCGGCACGCCTGCACACCGGGTGTGCGCAACTGCATGCGCGGCGTGTGCTGAACCTGATCCAATTGCTGGTTTTCAGGTCCGATTGAGCTGGGTCATCCGTCAGCAGCCCGTCAGGCCTAAGCTGATCAAGCCGATTTGCTTCAAGGAGAATGCCATGCGCACTCTGATTCTCGTGGGATTGAGTGGGTTTTGTTTGCTCGGTTGCGCCAGTCCTCAGCAACAGGCGCAAAAACAGCAAGCCGAGATGGACCGGATGGTGACCGAATTTGGTCCTGCGTGCTCGAAACTGGGTTATGCGCCAGACTCGGACCCCTGGCGTAATTGTATCGTCCAGCTGGCCGCGAAAAATGAGGGCAGGCCAGGCGCCGTATCGACGTCGATTTTTGGAAGCTGGGGAAACTGGGGCCGCTGGGGCCGTGGCTCAAGTGTGGGTGTCGGCGTCGGGCTGGGACGCTGACGGCGAGGATGCCGCCATCGTGCAGCAGAACATGCACCTGCGCGTGTGCCATCACGTGTGAGCACGTTCGTCTCCAGCCAACGTTTCGCTTGTCGAGCCCAGCTTTGATCTGGTGCTTTTCAGGTTGGCTTTTACACCCGGGAATGCCGTTGCGACATCTTCATAAAGGACACCTATGCCAACATTTCGTATCAGTTACAGTATCAAAGGAAGGCAGGAAAGAAAGGAAGTCATATGGACCGCCGAGCCAAGTGAAGCCACCATGTCAGCCCTTGCGCACTGGATCATGCGAGTGGAGTTTCCAAAGCGACTTTATTTGGTGAACAAGGACATGGAAATGGTTTTGCGCAGTCACGGCATTACCGAAATTCGTTCGCCCGTCCCCATTGCCTGATTTGGCCAGGTTACCTCGTCAATCCCGTCGTAATGCCAGCCACAAAAAAGCGGACCGGTTTGGAAAGTGCGCTTTTGCCCGTCACCTCCTCACGCATTCATGTACACAGCAACAGACAAGGGCGATCCTGAAACCCATGTCGTCCGGGTGCGTGCAACGCAACGGTACTGCGTAGGTCCTGCAACACCCTGCACATGTGCTCAAGGATGGTGCAGGCCTTGTCCTGTGCCTTGGGCTGAAAGCACTCCGGGAGAACCATATCCGCCAGCTGCCACAGGTTGGCTGGCGTCGCTGGTTTTCGACGATTCAGTCGGGAATATTTACAGTTATTCAGGGCAAGCGCCAGGTGTCACATGTAACCATTTGATTATCAAGGGATGTCTACTGTTGGTATGGTAGTTGCTTCCCGGATGAGTTCCCCTAACCACGATGGAACGACACAAAATGATCAAAAAGCTCTTGGTCCTGGCTGCTGGCGTCGTGTTTTCCCTGCATGCACACGCCGGGTATGTCCAATACTACCTGGGTGGCCGTCTTACCGGCTATCTCATCCAGAACGATGCAACGAACCGCATCGTCGGATACTCTTTCCTTTTGTTTATCCCGAACGTCAACCCGCCATTTGGCCAGAATATCGGTTATGGGGGCGTGGTAGGTACGAGTCCGGGCGGGCTTGTTTCCATCAGCACCTATTTCCCGGATGGCGGGCCGACGAATTTCACGCTGTTCGAGGACACCCCGGGACTTGTCGTCTCGCTCGACGCCAATTTCGCCAGTGCGGAAAATGGCGACTATACCTATGCCGGTAATTTTTCTGCGTTACTGACGTCTGGTTCGCTCGTCCAGGAATCCTCCGGGGCACTGAGCGGCACTGCGAGGCTGGGTGACCCAGTCCCCTCGTTCATGGTTGACTTCCTCGACCAGCATGGGGGCGCGAACGGTCTTCCAGTCCCTTATATCAATCCCGCTGAAGTGCCCGAGCCGGCATCGCTGGGCCTGGTCGGACTCGGCGCGTTAGGCATTGCTGCGCTGCGACGCAGGCAGAAGGTCTGACACAGCGACGAGGGCGGCGCGGCATTCAGCTGGCTGCACCGCCTTGTCACCACCATGCGCGTATTCGCGATTTCTCCAACGTACTCGGCCGCGAAATCCGGATTTGCCAGAATTGCCGAGTGGAATCCAGCATGCGGTGAAGCGCGTCGCTTCCCAACGCTGTCGATGCCCGGTGCCGCGCTCGCTGTCCTGCGGCCCACATGGCACCACTGCCAGAGTGAACCGTTTGGATATCATGGTTGCTACCGGGTTTTGCGAAACGCCTGCTAGCGCGAGCCTGTTGTGCGTGCCGGTACCGTGTGCAGATAGACATACAGGCGCGCATGTCGACGTCATTCATCTGCCGCAGCGACGCGAATGGCATCACCGGACTGATCGCGTCGCCATCGGGTCGTCGTCCGCTACGCATCATGACCATGAAGGCTTCCGGGTTTTAACTGTAAGGCCAGAACTTAATCATGTCTACACCGTCTCATCCAGGTTAAACACGTTGATATTGGACGCAGACGATTTGGCAGCCATGATAATGCGGAACTTACGCCATGGTGGCGTTCGATGTGTGTCATGGTGCTAGCGCACCAGATCCGACTCGACCCGAATAATGTGGAGCGCACCTACTTCGCGCGGACGGCGGGCACGGCACGCTTCGCCTACAACTGGGCACTGGCAGAATGGGGGCGCCAGTACGCGGCGTCCAAGGCGGATCCGGCCTTGAAACCACCGAACGAGGCAGCGCTGCGGCGGAAACTCAACAGCATCAAGCGTGAACAATTTCCCTGGATGCTGGACGTTACCAAGTGTGCGCCGCAGTTGGCGATCATGCAGCTGGGACGGGCCTTCGAGAATTTCCTAGCCCGCCGCGCACGTTACCCGACGTTCCGGCGCGAGGTATCGATGACCGGTTTTCCATCAGTAACGACCAGTTCGAGGTCGACGGCCGGCGCATCCGTGTTCCAAAGCTGGGCTGGGTACGCATGCGCGAAACCTTGCGTTTTACCGGCCACATTGTATCGGCCTCCTTCTCACGCAAAGCCGATCACTGGTACGTCAGCATCGCTGTCGACTGTCTGGATCCACCTTTGCCATCTGCCGAAAACCAGGGCGTGGTCGGAGTTGGACTTGGGCATTACGCACCTTGCCATCTTGTCGACAGGCGAAACCCTGGATTTTGCCTCGTCCTCGTTACTGCGACCGGGCGGCTGTCAGGCTGCGGCCATGACGACGACGGAACGCACGACCTGCCTCAGCCGGGCCGCAGTGAGCTGAGCGGATTTGGCAATCCACGATGGTTGTTGGACGGGCGCCCGCCGCTGCGTCGATATGTGCAACGTGTCTAGCGCAGCGAACCCAGCCATGATCGAATCGGCGTCATCGGCTGGGAAGCCAGGCTGCGAAGCAGTTGCAATTGGTGACGACATTGACGAGTGAGGCAGTTGCGAACTGCTCGAGCGTACGCGCAGCTGGGTCGTAGAAGGCGACCGGGGCCACGCTTGTAACCTTGCTTGACATGAAGGCGGTTCCTGCGTGCTCAGCACACAGGCCTGGCTGCCTTGCGGCGCTCCTGCTTGCGCAAGTAGTCGGGCGAGCACAACACCCTGATCGCTACCGGTCGTGGCACTCCAGTCTGCTCCATGAGCAGCAGGGCAGGGTGGATACCCTGGCGTGCGCACAAGGCCAGCGCTTCGTCGACGCGGCTGGCTGTAGCACGATCGGTACGAATGTCATTTCTACTCTGTTCGCGCATGCCCTCCTCCATACAAGCAAAGGATGCTAGCAAAGCCATAAACGCAACGTGAATCCGTTTTTTATTATGGCTCTCCAACTTGACCTGGACTGTGCGGCTGAACTGGCACCGCATGAGTTCGAACGTTTCGCCAGTCTGATCGATCCATCGTGGATTGATGAAGCCCTGCGACAGACAGGAACTGTGTCCTTGCGTCGACGACGTTTGCCGGCCGAGCGGATGGTTTGGCTGGTGATCGGCTTGGCTCTATTTCGCGATGAGCCGATCTGGCACATCGTCCAGCAACTCGATCTGGCCGATGGACCGACAGTGAGCACACCTGTGCCGAGTGCCGCGGTGGCGGGGCGTGAA
>Ga0308160_10000865_pt1 | contig 48971 bp, 46 predicted proteins | sample PhyFR1_FD_201036 | JGI IMG/M metagenome (GOLD analysis project Ga0308160, IMG submission 201036) | Phyllosphere microbial communities from UC Gill Tract Community Farm, Albany, California, United States - DLSLF.R1 | ecosystem: Host-associated > Plants > Phyllosphere > Unclassified | place: USA...
ACCGCTTGCCCTTGTCCTGCACGGAGATGTTCTTGAAGCGGTCGCGCAGGTCGGCGATCACGTGGGTGACCTCGTCGAGGGTCTCCTCCGTGCGGAACACCTGGGCGTTGCGGTCCATGCTGTCCTGGAGCTCCTTGCGGAGGGTCGCGATGCGCTCGGTGCCGGTGGCGGCCCGCACGTCGTCGACGAGGCCCCGCACGAAGCCGGCCGGGTCGTCCGGCAGCGGCACGAACTCGGCCGTCTTGACGAACTCGACCGCGTTGTTGCCGGCGCGCTTGCCGAAGACGTTGATGTCGAGCAGCGAGTTGGTGCCGAGCCGGTTCGAGCCGTGCACGCTGACGCAGGCGCACTCGCCCGCGGCGTAGAGCCCGGGCACCACGGTCGTGTTGTCGCGCAGCACCTCGGCGTGGACGTTGGTGGGGATGCCGCCCATCGCGTAGTGCGCCGTGGGCAGGACGGGCACGGGCTCGGTGTAGGGCTCGACGCCGAGGTAGGTGCGGGCGAACTCGGTGATGTCGGGCAGCTTCGCGTCGATCACGGCCGGGTCGAGGTGCGTGATGTCGAGGTAGACGTAGTCCTTGTGCGGCCCGCCGCCCCGCCCCTCGCGGATCTCCGTGGCCATGCAGCGCGCCACGATGTCGCGGGGCGCCAGGTCCTTGATGGTGGGTGCGTAGCGCTCCATGAAGCGCTCGCCCTCGCTGTTGCGGAGGATGGCGCCCTCGCCGCGGGCGGCCTCGGAGAGGAGGATGCCGAGGCCCGCGAGGCCGGTCGGGTGGAACTGGAAGAACTCCATGTCCTCCAGCGGCAGCCCCTTGCGCCAGATGATGCCCACGCCGTCACCCGTCAGCGTGTGCGCGTTCGACGTCGTCTTGTAGATCTTGCCGAAGCCGCCCGTCGCGAAGATGACGGCCTTGCCCTGGAAGACGTGGAGCTCGCCGGTCGACAGCTCGTAGGCCACGACCCCGGCGGGGCGCTCGACCCCGTCGACCTCGCCCATGATCAGGTCGAGGACGTAGAACTCGTTGAAGAACTCGATGCCGTGCTTGACGCAGTTCTGGTAGAGCGTCTGCAGGATCATGTGGCCGGTGCGGTCGGCCGCGTAGCAGGCGCGACGGACGGGGCTCTTGCCGTGCTCGGCGGTGTGCCCGCCGAAGCGCCGCTGGTCGATCTTGCCCTCGGGCGTGCGGTTGAAGGGCAGGCCCATGTTCTCGAGGTCGAGGACGGCGTCGATGGCCTCCTTCGCGAGGATCTCCGCGGCGTCCTGGTCGACGAGGTAGTCGCCGCCCTTGACCGTGTCGAAGGTGTGCCACTCCCAGTTGTCGTCCTCGACGTTCGCGAGGGCCGCGGCCATGCCGCCCTGGGCGGCTCCGGTGTGCGAGCGCGTCGGGTAGAGCTTCGAGATGACCGCCGTGCTGGCGTTCGGCCCGGCCTCGATGGCCGCGCGCATCCCCGCCCCTCCGGCGCCGACGATGACGATGTCGTGCTGGTGGTAGTGGATGCCGTCGACGACGGAGCTCTGGGCGGAGGGTGCAGGTGTGGTCACGGTGCTTCCAGGTGGGACGTGGTGCAGGTGGACGGGGTGGTCGGTCGTGGGGCGGCGGCGCGGCGCCCGTCGACGGTCAGCGGGAGCAGATCGACGGGAGCAGGTCGGCCGGGGCGCCCGCGGGGCAGGGGTCGAAGGTCCAGATGACGAGCGAGCCGAGCAGCAGCAGCACGGCGCTGGAGACGACGAGGGCCCCGAGGAAGACCTTGCGGGTCGTGGGCCGGCCGACGTAGTCGTTGACGATCGTGCGCATGCCGTTCGAGCCGTGGATCAGCGCGAGCCAGAGGAGGAGCGTGTCGTAGACCTGCCAGAAGGGGTCGGCCCACTTGCCCGCCACGAACGCGAAGTCGATGGCCTTGACCCCGCCCTCGCCGGCGAGGAGGTTGATGAAGAGGTGGCCGAAGATCAGCACGACGAGCACGAGCCCGCTGGCGCGCATGTAGATCCAGCCCCACTTCTCCCAGTTGGTGCTGCGCTGGGCGGTGCGGGCCGACCGGGGGGCCTCGATGGTCTCAGTGGTCATCGCTCTACTCCGAGAAGACGTTCATGAGGTGGCGGGGGGCGAAGCCGAGCATGAGCACGGCCCAGAGGCCGATCACGACCCAGAACATGACGCGCTGGTGCTTCGTGCCGGCGCTCCAGAAGTCGATCAGGATGATGCGCAGGCCGTTGAGGGCGTGGAAGAGGATCGCAGCGACGAGGCCGGTCTCGCCGAGCCCCATCACCGGGTTCTTGTACGTGCCGATGACCGCGTCGTAGGCCTCGGGGCTGATGCGCACCAGGGCCGTGTCGAGGATGTGCACCAGCAGGAAGAAGTAGATGCTGACACCGGTGATGCGGTGGAGCACCCACGACCACATGCCCTCACGGCCGCGGTAGAGCGTGCCCTGGAAGCGCTTCGCGCGCTGCGGCTCGCTGATGGTGGGTGCACCCGGTCGCCCCGAGGGCGTGCCCGGTGACGCCAGTGTTCCCGTCGACTGCTCGGCCATGAGCTGCCCTCCTCGCGGCTGGGGCGGTCGGCTGTGGTCAGGGAGGACAGCCGTGTCCACCGTGTGTTCTCAGAACACCCCGAGCATACGGAACGCGCGGTGGGCACCGCTGCCGAGGCTGCCCTAACTAGTTCGATGTCGAGAGACGGTCAGCTCGTCGCCGACAGCTGCCGGGCCCGGGCGGAGGCGCGGGCCGGCACCGCCGGGGCCGCCACCGCGTCGGCGTAGTGCCCGAGCAGCTCGTCGCCGAGGCGCTCCCAGGTGCGGCCGACGACGGCGCGGCGCCCGGCCTCGCCGAACCGGGCCCGCAGGGCCGGGTCGTCGACCAGCAGCCGGACGGCCCGGCGGAGCGAGTGGTCGTGCAGGGGGTCGACCAGGAACCCGTCGACGCCGTGCCGCACGAGGTCGAGGGGCCCGCCCGCGGCGGGGGCCACGACCGGAGTCCCGCTCGCGTGCGCCTCCTGGACCGTCTGGCCGAAGGTCTCCGTGACGCCGGTGTGCACGAAGACGTCCAGCGCCGCGTAGGCGTCCGCCAGCTCGTCGCCGTGCAGCGCCCCGGTGAACACCGGGTCGAGGTGCCGGAGGCGTCGCCGCAGCGACGGCAGCGCCGGCCCGTCGCCGACCACGACGAAGCGGGTGCCGGGCGTGCGGTGCAGGGCCGCGAGCCTCTCGACCTGCTTCTCGGGGGCGAGGCGTCCCACGTAGCCGACCAGCGCCTCCCCGGGGGCAGCGCCGAGCGCCGTGCGGAAGGCGGCGGACCCGCCCGCGCCGCGGCGGTTCGGGTGGTAGCGCACCGAGTCGACCCCGCGGCCCCAGGTCGCGAGCCGGTCGACGCCGGCGCGTCGCAGGTCGCGCAGCGAGGCCGACGACGGCACGAGCGTCACGGTGGCCTGCTCGTGCAGCCGCCGGACCAGGCGCCAGGCGACGGCGGCCGTGACGGGGCCGAGTCCGCTGGTGCTCGCGTAGCGGGCGACGTCGGTCTGGAAGACCGCGACGCTCGGCAGCCCGAGGCGGGCCGCCGCCGCGATCGCGTGACCGCCGAGGAGGAAGGGCGAGGCGACGTGGACGACGTCGGGGCAGAAGTCCGCGAGGGCCCCGGCGACGACGGGCGAGGGCAGCCCGACGGGGAACTGCCGGTAGGCCACGCTCGGCACGCGGTGCACCCTGGCGGGGCCGTAGGAGTCGTGGCCCCGGCCCGCGGGAGCGATGACGATGGCCTCGTGGCCGCGTCGCTCCAGGTGGTCGAGCACCCGCAGCACGCTCGTCGTCACCCCGTTGACGGTGGGCAGGAAGCTCTCGGTCACGATGGCGACCCTCACGGGGACCTCCTCGGCTCGGCGTCCTCCCAGGGTCCGCCCGCGGCGTGGCCGGGGCGGGGACCTGCCGTGGCCGGGCCGTGGCGGCCTCGTGAACGGGCGGGGACGGCGGGCGGCCACGGCCCGCGCGCCGCCGGTGCCCGCCCCGGGAGGCGCGCCCCGCCGGCTCCCGACCCTCCCGTCGCTAGGGTGGCCGTCATGAGCATCTCCGAGAGCGTCGAGCGCTTCTACAGCATCATCCCCGCCGGCGGCATCGGTTCCCGGCTCTGGCCCCTCAGCCGCGCCGACGCCCCCAAGTTCCTGCACGACCTGACCGGCAGCGGCTCGACGCTGCTGCGCGGCACCTGGGACCGCCTCGCGCCCCTGGCGGGCGAGCAGCGCATCATGGTCGTGACCGGCAGGGCGCACCGCGCCGCCGTCGAGGCCCAGCTGCCGACCCTGGCCGACCACAACGTCGTGCTCGAGAGCGAGCCGAAGGACAGCACCGCGGCGATCGGCCTCGCCGCGGCGATCCTCCGTCGCCGCGAGCCGGACGTCATCATCGGCTCGTTCGCGGCCGACCACGTCATCGCCGACACCCGCGGGTTCCAGCGCGCGGTCGGCGAGGCCATCGTCGCCGCCGACGCCGGCTACATCGCCACGATCGGCATCACCCCGACCGAGCCCGCCATCGGCTTCGGCTACATCCACGCGGGCGACGCCCTGGCCGTCGAGGGCGCGCCGAGCGCCCTGCGCGTCGAGTCGTTCGTCGAGAAGCCGGACCTCGAGACGGCCGAGCGGTACGTGGCCGGGGGCGACTACCTCTGGAACGGGGGCATGTTCATCGCCCGTGCCGACCGCCTCCTCGAGCAGCTCGGCGAGACCCGCCCGGAGCTGCTCGCGGGCCTCGAGGAGCTCGCCGAGGCGTGGGACACCCCGCGCCGGGGCGCCGTCGTGGACCGCATCTGGCCGGGCCTCGAGAAGATCGCCATCGACTACACGGTCGCGGAGCCCGCGGCGGCCGCGGGCCGCCTCGCGGTCATCCCCGGCGCCTTCGACTGGGACGACGTGGGCGACTTCGCCTCGATCGCCAAGCTGCACTCCGGCGGGCGCAAGAGCGACCTCGCCATCCTCGGCGAGAACGCCCGCGTGCTCGCGGACGCCTCCAGCGGGATCGTCGTCGGCCACAGCGGCCGGCTCATCTCGCTGATCGGGGTGAACGACATCATCGTGGTCGACACCCCGGACGCCCTGCTGGTCACCACGACGGCGAACGCGCAGCGCGTCAAGTCGGTCGTCGACGCCCTCAAGCTGAGCGGTCGCAGCGACGTCCTCTGACGGCCCGACCGGGCTGTCCTGTTACGAGCCCGTTACGCGACGGTCGCGGTCGTGTAACGCCTCGGTCTCACTCTCCCGCAGCGGTCGGAGGGGCTCCGCGCAGTAGGTAACCTGTCGCCATACGTGCCCGGCGTCTCGTGCCGGGCAGCACCTTGGAGGACAACTTGACTACAACTGCGCGCAGGGCCGTCTTCAGCGGCCTCGCCCTGGCGAGCACCGTCGCCATCCTGGCCGGCTGTGCCTCGGCCCCCGAGAGCGACGACGCCGCGGGCGGCAGCTCCAGCGACTTCGTGCCCTGCATGGTGTCCGACGCCGGCGGCTTCGACGACAAGTCGTTCAACCAGCTGGGCTACGAGGGCCTGACCGAGGCCGCCGAGACCGCGGGCGCCGAGGCCAAGACCGTCGAGTCCGCCGACGAGACCGTCTACGACGCCAACCTCTCGAACCTGGCCGACCAGGGCTGCGGCCTGATCGTCACGGTCGGCTTCGCCCTCGCCGACGCGACGAAGACGGCGGCCGAGGTCAACACCGGCATCGACTACGCCACCATCGACGACGCGTCGATCACGGCCGACAACGTCAAGCCGATCACGTTCAACACGTCCGAGGCGGCCTTCCTGGCCGGCTACGCCGCGGCGAGCTACTCGAAGACCGGCACCGTCGGCACCTTCGGCGGCATGCAGTTCCCGACCGTCACCATCTTCATGGACGGCTTCGCCGACGGCGTCGAGTACTACAACGAGCAGAAGAGCGCCGACGTCAAGGTCGTCGGCTGGGACGTCCCGTCGCAGACCGGCACCTTCACCGGCGGCTTCGAGGCCGGCACCACGGCCAAGCAGAGCGCCCAGACCCTGATCGACCAGGGCGCGGACGTCATCCTGCCCGTCGGCGGCCCGATCTACCAGAGCGCCGCCGAGGCCATCCGCGACTCCGGCTCGGACGTCGTCCTGGTCGGCGCCGACTCCGACACCTACGAGACCGACAGCGCCAACAGCGACCTGTTCCTGACCTCGGTGCTCAAGGGCATCAAGCAGGCCACGAACGACGTCGTGACCCAGTCGGCCGACGGCTCGTTCTCGAACGAGCCCTACGTGGGCACCCTCGAGAACGACGGCGTGGGCATCGCTCCGTTCCACGACTACGAAGACAAGGTCGACGCCGGGCTGCAGGACGAGCTCGACACGATCAAGGCCGGCATCATCGACGGCTCGATCGAGGTCGAGTCGCCCTCGGCCCTCAGCTGAGCCGAGCAGCCACCCCCTCAGGCATCGTCTAGCATTGCCTGATCGAGGGCCCGGTCCGGACGGTCTCCACCGTTCGGCCCGGGCCCTTCCCACGCCTACACCCGAGGTAGATTGACGAGATGAAGCTCGAGCTCCAGGGCATCACCAAGCGATTCGGCGCACTGACCGCCAACGACCACATCAGCCTCACCGTCGAGCCGGGCGAGATCCACGCCCTCCTCGGTGAGAACGGCGCCGGCAAGTCGACGCTCATGAACGTGCTCTACGGCCTGTACCAGGCCGACGAGGGCGAGATCCTGCTCGACGACGTCGTCCAGCGGTTCTCCGGCCCCGGCGACGCCATGGCGGCGGGCATCGGCATGGTCCACCAGCACTTCATGCTCGTCCCCGTCTTCACCGTGGCGGAGAACGTGATGCTGGGCAACGAGGAGACCCGCCCCGGCGGGCGGCTCGACCTGCAGGCCGCCCGCGCGAAGGTGCGCGAGATCTCCCGGCGCTTCGGCTTCGACATCGACCCCGACGCCGTCGTCGAGGAGCTCCCGGTCGGGGTGCAGCAGCGCGTCGAGATCGTCAAGGCGCTGTCGCGCGACGCCGAGGTCCTCGTCTTCGACGAGCCGACCGCCGTGCTCACCCCTCAAGAGACCGACGAGCTGATGGTCATCATGCGCCAGCTCCGCGACGCCGGCACGGGCATCGTCTTCATCACCCACAAGCTGCGCGAGGTGCGCGAGGTCGCCGACCGCATCACCGTCATCCGCCTCGGCAAGGTCGTCGGCGAGGCCGAGCCCACGGCGACCAACGCCGAGCTGGCGTCGCTCATGGTCGGCCGTGCGGTGGAGCTCACCGTCCAGAAGGCCCCCGCCGCCCCGGGCGAGGCCGCCCTGGTCGTCGAGGGGCTCCGCGTGCTCGACCCCATCGGCCAGGTCGTCGTCGACGACGTCTCGTTCGAGGTGCGCCGCGGCGAGGTGCTCGCCATCGCGGGCGTCCAGGGCAACGGGCAGACCGAGCTGACCGAGGCGATCCTCGGCCTCCAGGGCCGGGTCGAGGGGCGCGTCACGCTCGACGGGCGCGACATCACGGGCCTGAGCGTCCGCCGTGTGCTCGACGCCGGGGTCGGCTTCGTCCCCGAGGACCGCAACGAGGACGGCCTCGTCGGCGAGTTCACCGTCGCCGAGAACCTCATGCTCGACCGCTCCCAGTCCGGCCCGTTCGTGAAGCGCGGCTCGTTGCGCCTCGCCGAGCTGGCCGCCTTCGCGGTCGAGAAGGTGCGGGAGTTCGACATCCGCACCCAGGGCATCACCACTCCGGCCGGGCGCCTGTCGGGCGGCAACCAGCAGAAGGTCGTGCTCGCGCGTGAGCTGAGCCGCGACCTGCGCCTCTTCGTGGCCGCCCAGCCCACCCGCGGCATCGACGTCGGGTCGATCGAGTTCGTCCACAAGCGCATCGTGGAGACGCGCGACCAGGGCGTGCCCGTCATCGTCGTCTCGACCGAGCTCGACGAGGTCGTGGCCCTGGCCGACCGCATCGCCGTGATGTACCGCGGCTCGATCATCGGCATCGTCCCCGCCGACACCCCCCGCGACGTGCTGGGGCTCATGATGGCCGGCGAGACGCCGCACGGAACGGAGCAGGCAGCGTGAGCGACGCCACCACCACGACCACCCCGACCCCGGCGGGCGGCCCGGCCGCCCCGGAGACGCGACCCGGCGACCCGCGCGGGTCGCGCCTCCTGCGGGAGATCACGACCGGCAACGCCGCCATCTCGGTCCTCGCCGTCGTGCTCGCCCTCGTCGTCTCGGGCCTGCTGATCGGCTTCACCGACCCCACGGTGCAGTCGACCCTCGGGTACTTCGCGTCGCGGCCGACGGACTTCTTCCAGGCCTTCGGCCGCACGGTGGGCGGGGCGTACTCCTCGCTCTTCCAGGGCGCGGTCTACAACTTCCGGGTCGACGGCTTCGCCGCCGGGATCCGCCCGCTGACCGAGACCCTGAACTACTCCGTGCCGTTGATCGCGGCCGGGCTCGGCGTCGCCCTCGCCTTCCGCGTCGGCCTCTTCAACATCGGCGCGCGCGGCCAGATGCTCGTCGCGGCGGGCGCGGCGGGGTGGGTCGGCTTCTCGTTCGACCTGCCGCTCGCGGTGCACCTGCCCCTCGCGCTCCTGGCCGGCATCGCCGGCGGCGCCGTCTGGGGCGGGCTCGTCGGCCTGCTCAAGGCCAGGACGGGCGCGCACGAGGTGATCCTCACGATCATGCTCAACTACATCGCCTTCTACCTGATCTCGTTCGCCCTGCGCACGCCGGGCCTCCTGCAGGCTCCGGGCAGCCCGAACCCGAAGTCGCCCGCGACGCTCCCGAGCGCCGTGCTGCCCGACCTCTTCGGGGCCCGCTACAACCTCAACTGGGGCTTCATCCTGGTGATCGTCGTGACCGCGGTCGTCTGGTGGCTGATCAACCGCTCGACGCTCGGGTTCCGGTTCCGCGCGGTGGGCGAGAACCCGCACGCCGCCCGGACGGCCGGCATGGACGTCAAGAACATCTACCTCTACGCCATGCTGATCTCGGGTGCGCTGGCGGGCGTCGCCGGCTCCACCCAGGTGCTCGGCACGCTCACCACGGGGTTCACCGCGGGCATCGACGCCGGCATCGGCTTCGACGCCATCACCGTCGCGCTGCTCGGTCGCTCGCGGCCCTGGGGCGTCTTCGGCGCCGGCGTCCTCTTCGGCGCCCTCAAGGCCGGCGGCTACTCGATGCAGGCGGCCAACGGCGTGCCGATCGACATCGTGCTCGTCGTGCAGTCCCTGATCGTGCTGTTCGTCGCGGCCCCGCCGCTCGTCCGCAGCATCTTCCGTCTGCCCGCGCCGGGTGCCCGCAGGGCCCCCCGCGCCTCGAAGAAGGAGGCGGTGGTCACCAAGTGAGCACCCTCACCCCCGACGTCGCGGCTCCCGCGGCGCCCACGCCCGGCCTCGCCCGCGCGGTCACGCGCAGCTTCAAGGCCCCCATCGCGTTCGCGGTCTTCTCCGTCATCGCCGTGGTGCTCTTCGTCGGCCTGCAGCGGGAGGGCCGGAGCACCTTCCGGCTCTCGACGCCGACCGACTTCTTCGCCCTGCCCGACGCGGTGCTGCCCTCCGCGGCGACGGGCGTCGTCCTCACCGTCGTGCTGGTGCTGCTGACGGTCGGCGCGTTCCTCCTGGCCGTCCGCGCCGCGCGGGTGCCGATCTGGCTGGTCAGCGTGTTCGGCGTGGTGTTCCTCGTCGCCTTCCTGACCTGGACGAGCGCCGACGCGACGATCCCCGTGCCGGGCCTCCTGCTCGGGGCCCTCGCGCTCAGCACGCCGCTCATCTTCGGAGCCCTGGGCGGCGTCATCTCGGAGCGGGTCGGCGTCGTGAACGTCGCCATCGAGGGGCAGCTGCTCGCCGGCGCCTTCGTCTCGGCCGTGGTGGCCTCGGCCACCGGGTCGGCCGTCGTCGGCCTCGCCTCGGCCATGGTCGCGGGCGTGCTCGTCTCGATGGTCCTCGCGGTGTTCAGCATCCGCTACATCGTCGACCAGGTGATCGTCGGCGTCGTGCTGAACGTGCTCGTCACGGGCCTCACGAGCTTCCTGTACTCACAGGTGCTCACGAAGTCGGAGGCGCTCAACGAGGGCGTCCGGTTCCCGCAGCTGCCGATCCCCGGCCTGAGCCAGATCCCGATCATCGGGCCGGTGTTCTTCCGCCAGACGATCATCGTCTACCTCATGTACGTCGCGATCGCCGTGGTCTTCTACGGGCTCTTCCGCACCCGGTGGGGGCTGCGCCTCCGCGCCGTCGGCGAGCACCCGCAGGCCGCCGACACCGTGGGCATCAAGGTCAACGCGACCCGGTTCTGGAACGTCTCCCTCGCCGGCGCGATCGCGGGCCTGGGCGGGGCGTACTTCACCCTCGGCTCGCTCGGCAACTTCCAGAAGGAGATGACGGCGGGCGCGGGCTTCATCGCCCTGGCCGCCGTGATCTTCGGCCGGTGGGACCCGATCAAGGCCACGTTGGCGGCCCTGCTGTTCGGCTTCGCGTCGAACCTCCAGAACGTGCTCGGGGCCATCGGCTCGCCGGTGCCGAGCGAGTTCATGCTGATGCTGCCCTACGTCGTGACGATCTTCGCCGTCGCGGGGCTGGTCGGCCAGTCGCGCGGCCCGGCCGCCTCCGGCAAGGCGTACGTGAAGTCGTGAGCGTCGTCGAGTCCACCGACTGGGAGGCCCTCCGGGCCGCAGCCCGGGCGGCCATGTCCAAGGCGTACGTCCCCTACTCGCAGTTCCCCGTGGGGGCGGCCGCCCTGACGACCGACGGCCGGCTCGTCTCGGGCTGCAACATCGAGAACGCGTCGTACGGCATCACGCTCTGCGCCGAGTGCTCCCTCGTCACCGACCTCGTCATGGGCGGCGGGGGGCGGCTCGTCGCCTTCGCCTGCGTCGACGGCAACGGCGACGTGCTGATGCCCTGCGGCCGCTGCCGACAGCTGCTCTACGAGCACTCCGACGCCTCCATGGTGCTCGACACCGTCTCGGGCTTCCGCACGATCGACGAGGTCATCCCCGACGCGTTCGGGCCGCGCCAGCTCGAGGAGTTCCGCGCCTCGCAGGCGTAGGCGCCCCTCGGGGCGTGCACCGCGCCTCCTCGCCCCCGCCCTCCGTCCGGCGTCGTTCCGGGGCCGGCGAGACACCTCCGGAACGACGCCGCCACCGCTGAGGAGACCCCATGACCACCACCGTCGAGCCCTTCGACACCGTCGACCTGATCCGCGTCAAGCGCGGATCGGGCGCCCTCAGCACCGCGCAGATCGACTGGCTGATCGACGCCTACACGCGCGGGTACGTGGCGGACGAGCAGATGTCGGCGCTGACCATGGCGATCTTCCTCAACGGCATGGAGCGCCGCGAGATCCGCGACATGACCCTGGCCATGATCCGCAGCGGCGAGACGATGGACTTCGCCGGCCTCGGCAAGACCACCGTCGACAAGCACTCGACCGGGGGAGTGGGCGACAAGATCACGCTGCCGCTCGCCCCGCTCGTGGCCTCGTTCGGCGTCGCCGTGCCGCAGCTCTCGGGCCGGGGCCTCGGCCACACGGGCGGCACGCTCGACAAGCTCGAGTCGATCCCCGGCTGGCAGGCGTCGATCTCGAACGAGCGGATGCGCGAGATCATGGCCGACAGCGGCGCGGTCGTCTGCGCGGCCGGCTCGGGCCTCGCCCCGGCCGACGGCAAGCTGTACGCGCTCCGCGACATCACCGGCACGGTCGAGTGCATCCCCCTCATCGCGTCGTCGATCATGAGCAAGAAGATCGCGGAGGGCACGGCGGCCCTCGTGCTCGACGTCAAGTTCGGCTCGGGCGCCTTCATCCAGGACATCGAGCAGTCGCGCCTGCTCGCCCGCACGATGGTCGACCTCGGCACCGACGCCGGGGTCGCGACGACGGCCCTGCTCACCGACATGAACGTGCCGCTCGGCCTGACGATCGGCAACGCCCTCGAGGTGCGCGAGTCCGTCGAGACCCTCGCGGGCGGCGGCCCGGCCGACATCCGCGAGCTCACCGTCGCGCTGGCGCGCGAGATGCTGACCCTCGCCGGCCAGCCCGACGCCGACGTGGAGGCCGCGCTCGACGACGGCCGCGCGATGGACGCCTGGAAGGCCATGATCCGTGCCCAGGGCGGCGACCCGGACGCGGCGCTGCCGACCGCGCGCGAGACCCACGTCGTGACCGCCGAGCGCAGCGGGTACCTCACCGAGCAGCGGGCGCTGCCCTTCGGCGTGGGCGCCTGGCGCCTGGGAGCGGGCCGGGCCCGCAAGCAGGACCCGGTCCAGGCGGCGGCCGGCATCGAGCTGCACGCGAAGCCGGGCGACGCGGTGACGGCGGGCCAGCCCCTGTTCACGCTGCACACCGACGAGCCCGCGCGGTTCGACCGTGCGCTCGAGGCCGTGCAGGGCGCCTGGAGCATCGGCGACGAGCGGACGACGCGCGGCCCGATCGTGGCCGAGCGCGTCTCCTGACGTCGGCTCCGGCGGCGTCCAGCCGGCGCGCCGGGCGTGCCCGACGCGCGCCCGGCTGGCTCGCCGTGGTCGTCCAGGGTCGGGGGCCCGCGCACGGGTAGGTTGGTCCCCATGAGCGCTCCGGACAAGGACTACCGACTGCCTGACGGCGGCCCCAGCATCGTCTCCCTCCCCAAGGTGTCGTTGCACGACCACCTCGACGGCGGGCTCCGCCCCTCGACGATCATCGAGCTGGCCGACGAGATCGGCTACGACCTCCCGGTCGGGGGCGACGCGGAGGCCCTCGAGCGCTGGTTCGTCGAGAGCGCCGACTCCGGCAACCTGCCCGACTACCTCGCGACCTTCGACGTCACCACGGCGGTCATGCAGACCGAGGCGGGCCTGAACCGCGTGGCCCGCGAGTTCGTCCTCGACCTCGCGGCGGACGGCGTCGTGCACGGCGAGGTCCGCTGGGCCCCCGAGCAGCACCTCACCGCCGGCCTGTCGCTCGACGCGACGGTCGAGGCCGTCCAGGCGGGCATCGACCAGGCCGTGGAGGAGCTCTCCGGCCAGGGCCACGACATCTCCGTCGGTCAGCTGATCACGGCCATGCGCCACGCCGACCGTGGGCTCGAGATCGCCCAGCTCGCGGTGCGCCACCGCGAGAACGGCGTCGTCGGCTTCGACATCGCCGGTGCCGAGGCGGGCTTCCCCGCCAGCGCCCACCGCCCCGCCTTCGACCTCCTCGCCCGGGAGTTCTTCCCCGTCACCGTGCACGCCGGCGAGGCGGACGGCCTCGACAGCATCCGCAGCGCCCTGCTCGACGGTCGGGCCCTGCGCCTCGGCCACGGCGTCCGCCTCGCGGAGGACATCCGCGTCGTCGAGGCGCGCGGCGGCCAGACCACGGTCGAGCTCGGCCCGATCGCGTCGTGGGTCCGTGACCGTGAGATCGCCCTCGAGCTCTCCCCGCAGTCGAACCTCCAGACCGGCGCGATCGCAGCCTGGGGCACCGACCTCGACGACCACCCCTTCGACCTGCTCTACCAGCTCGGCTACCGGGTCACGGTCAACACCGACAACCGCCTGATGAGCGACACGAGCCTCAGCAAAGAGCTGGCGCTGCTGGCCCAGGCCTTCGACTACGGCCTCGACGACCTGCTCGCGTTCCAGCTCAACGCCGCCGCGTCGAGCTTCCTCCCGCTGGAGGACCGCGACGAGCTCGCCGACCGCATCACGGCGGGGTTCGAGGCGGTCTGACGTGACGCTGCCCCCGGTGCCCGACTCCGCCGTCGTCATCGCCGCGCCCGTCACCGACTGGCGCGCGGCGGTGCGCGCGGCGGCCGACGCCCTGGTCGCCTCCGGGTCGGCGCTGCCCGGCTACGGCGACGAGATGGTGCGGATGATCGACGAGCACGGTCCGTACGTCGTCATCGCGCCGGGCCTCGCGCTCGCCCACGCCCGGCCCGACGACCTCGTGCTGCGTGACGGCCTCGCCGTGGTCACCCTCGCGGCTCCCGTGGCCTTCGGGCACCCGCACAACGACCCGGTGAGCGTCGTGCTCGGCCTCGCCGTGGGGTCGGTGGGCGGTCATCTCGAGTCGATCGCCGACATCGCGAACGTCTTCAACGACGCGTCGGTCATCCCCGCCCTCGCCGGCGCGGCCTCCGCCGACGAGGTCCGTCGGCTGCTCGGCGCCCCCGCCTCGGCCGACGGCGGCCGCTCGACGCCCGAGGAGGGCTCCCCGTGAAGATCGTGACCATCTGCGGCGTCGGCATCGGCAGCAGCGGCATCCTCAAGGTCAACGCCGAGCGCGTCCTGGCCAAGCTCGACATCGAGGCTGACGTCGTGGCGGCCGACATCGGCTCCCTGGCCGGCGTCGCCGACGACGCCCAGGTGATCCTGACCTCCGCCGAGTTCGTCGAGGCCATCGGCCAGACCTTCGCCGACGTCATCGTCATCCAGAACCACTTCGACCAGCAGGAGCTCACCGAGAAGCTGCAGCGGTCGCTCGGCTGACGGAGCCGGTCCGGGCACGGACGCACGAACGGAGGCCGCCCCCCTCAGGGGAGCGGCCTCCGTGCTCGTCTCGTGGTGGACTAGGCGAGCAACGCCCGCATGCCCGCGTCGAGGTCCGCCACGGCCGCCTCGGCGGCTGCCCGGCGAGCCAGGGCGTCCCCGTCGGTGCTCGACGCGTCGATGTAGACCTTGAGCTTCGGCTCCGTCCCGCTCGGGCGCACGATGACCCTCGAGCCGTCGGTGAACCAGAAGCGGAGGACGTCGCCCGCGGGGAACTCCCCGAAGCCGTCCACGAAGTCGTCGACGTGGTCGACCCGTCGCGTGCCGACCTGGCGGGGCGGCGACTGGCGGAGTCGCGTGGTCAGCTCCGTGATGCGCTCCAGGTCGTCGACGCGCAGCGAGATCTGCGACGAGGCGTAGGCGCCGAACTCCGCGTCGAAGTCGCGCAGGTGCTCGGCGATGCTCGAGCCCCGGCCGTGCAGCTCGGTGGCGAGGGCCAGGATCTCGACGGCGGCGGAGATGCCGTCCTTGTCACGGACCTTGGCCGGGTCGACCAGGTAGCCGAGCGCCTCCTCGTAGCCGTAGAGCAGGCCGCCCACGCGGGAGACCCACTTGAAGCCGGTCAGGGTGTCGCGGTAGTCGAGGTCGTAGCGGCGGGCGACCTCGCGGAGGGCCGGCGACGAGACGATGCTCGCGGCGAGGGTGCCGTCGACGTCGTCCCGGCGGGCTCGCTCGGCGGCACGCCAGCCCAGCAGCGCCCCGACCTCGTTGCCGGTCAGGCGCCGCCACCCGTCGGGCCCCGGCACGGCGACCGCGAGGCGGTCGGCGTCGGGGTCGTTGGCGATGACCAGGTCGGCGGAGACGCGGTCGGCGGTGGCGAAGGCCAGGTCGAGCGCACCGGGCTCTTCCGGGTTCGGGAAGGCGACCGTGGGGAAGGCGGGGTCGGGCGCCGACTGCTCGGCGACGGGCACGGGCTCGGTGAAGCCCGCCGTCGCGAAGACGCGACGCGCGACCTCCCACCCGACGCCGTGCATCGCCGTGTAGACGACGCGCGGCTGCGACCCCGACGCGGCGGTGCCGGCGAGGGCCGCGGTGCGGGCCACGTACTCGCCGACGAGGTCGTCGCCGGCCTGTCGGTGGTCGTCGGAGCGGGGGATCTCCGACACCGGGCGGCGCGCGGCCTCCTCGATCAGGGCCGCCATCTCCGCGTCGACCGGCGACACGATCTGCGACCCGGCGTCGAGACCGCCCAGGTAGACCTTGTAGCCGTTGTCGGCGGCGGGGTTGTGGCTCGCGGTCACCATGACGCCGGCGCTGACGTCGAGGTGCCGCACGGCGAAGGCGAGCACGGGGGTGGGGAGCGCCCGGGGCAGCAGCGTGGCGGAGACGCCCGCCGCGGCCATGATCTCCGCCGTGTCGCGGGCGAAGACGTCGCTGTTGGTCCGGCCGTCGTAGCCGATCACGATCGACGGCGAGGCCTCACGGCCCACCAGGAACGCTGCGAAGCCCGCCGCCGCCTGGGCCACGAGCACGCGGTTCATGCGGTTCGGGCCGGCCCCGAGGGCGCCGCGGAGGCCCGCCGTGCCGAACTGCAGGCGGCCGTCGAAACGGTCGCGCAGCTCGGCGGCCGCCCCGTCGTCGCCCGACCGCACCGCCGTCAGCAGCGCGGCGAGCTCGGCCCGGGTGACTTCGTCAGGGTCCTGGTCGAGCCAGGCCTGCGCGTCGGCGAGGAGCCCGGCGGTCGTGTCGCCGCTCACAGGGCCGCCACGATGCGCGAGAGGAGGTCGCTGATGGCGGCCTCGGCGTCGCGGCCCGCCTGCAGCACCTCCTGGTGCGACAGCGGCTCCTTCTGGATGCCCGCGGCGAGGTTGGTGATCAGCGACATGCCGAGGATCTCCATGCCGGCCTGGCGGGCGGCGATGGCCTCGAGGGCCGTCGACATCCCGACGATGTGGCCGCCCATGGCCTTGGCCATCTGCACCTCGGCGGGCGTCTCGTAGTGCGGCCCGCGGAACTGCGTGTAGACGCCCTCGTCGAGCGAGGGGTCGATCCCCTTGGCGAGCTCACGGAGCCGCGCCGAGTAGAGGTCGGTCAGGTCGATGAAGGTCGCGCCCTCGAGGGGGGAGTCGGCGGTGAGGTTGATGTGGTCGCTGATCAGCACGGGGCTGCCGGGCTTCCAGGTCTCCTTGATGCCGCCCGCGCCGTTGGTGAGGATCATCGTGGTCGCGCCGGTGGCGGCCGCGGTGCGGACGCTGTGCACGACACGGCGGACGCCGTGGCCCTCGTAGTAGTGCGTGCGGGCGCCGATGACGAGGGCGTGCTTGCCGCTCGGCAGCAGGATGCTGCGGATCGAGCCGGTGTGGCCGACCACCGCGGAGGCGCTGAAGCCGGTGATCTCGGTGGCGGGCACCTCGGCGACGGTCTCGCCGATCAGGTCGGCCGCCGCGGCCCAGCCGCTGCCCAGCGTGAGGGCGATGTCGTGGCGCTCGACGCCGGTGGCCCGGGCGATGTCGGCAGCGGCGGTGCGGGCGACCTCGAACGGGTCGGCAGCGGGGTCGTCGAGGGGGTGCGTGGGTGTCTCGGACATGCGCTCCACTCTAGGGTCTGCTCCCCGGGCCGGGGGCGCCTCCGCGGGCCTCAGTCGATGCTGAGCAGCACGTGGCCCGACGACACCGTCTGGCCGACCGTGGCCGAGATGCCCGAGACGACGCCGTCGCGGTGGGCCGCGACCGGCTGCTCCATCTTCATGGCCTCGAGCACGAGCACGAGGTCGCCCTTGACGACCGACTGGCCCTCCTCGACGGCGAGCTTGACGACGGTGGCCTGCATCGGCGAGGTCACCTGCGAGCCCGTCGCGGTGACGACGGTCGACCCGCCGGAGCGCCGGCGGGGAGCGGCGGCGGCAGGCGCGGTGCGGGCGCCCAGACCGGCCGGCAGCGAGACCTCGACGCGCTTGCCGCCGACCTCGACCACGACGGTGGTGCGCTCGTCGAGCGCGCGCGGCGCCTCGGCCTCGCCGCTCCAGGCGGGGATGTCGTTCTCGAACTCGGTCTCGATCCAGCGGGTGTAGATCGAGAACGGCGCCCCGTCGGCCGGGGCGAAGGCGGGGTCGCGCACGATGGCGCGGTGGAAGGGCAGGACGGTGGGGAGGCCGGCGACCGTGAACTCGTCGAGGGCGCGGCGCGACCGCTCCAGGGCCTCCTCGCGGGTGGCTCCCGTGACGATCAGCTTGGCCAGCAGGGAGTCGAACGACCCGCTGATCTCGTCACCCGCCTGGACGCCGCTGTCGACGCGGACGCCGGGGCCGGTCGGGGCGGAGAACACGTGGACGGGGCCCGGAGCCGGCATGAAGCCCCGCCCGGCGTCCTCGCCGTTGATGCGGAACTCGAACGAGTGCCCGCGGGCCACCGGGTCGCCGTACTCGAGCGCGCCGCCCTCGGCGAGGCGGAACTGCTCGCGCACGAGGTCGATGCCGGTGACCTCCTCCGAGACCGGGTGCTCGACCTGGAGGCGCGTGTTGACCTCGAGGAACGAGACGGTACCGTCCTTCCCGACGAGGAACTCGCAGGTGCCGGCCCCGACGTACCCGACCTCGCGGAGGATGGCCTTCGACGCGCTGTAGAGGGCCTCCACCTGGGCCTCCGTCAGGAACGGCGCGGGCGCCTCCTCGACGAGCTTCTGGTGACGGCGCTGCAGCGAGCAGTCGCGCGTGGAGACGACGACGACGTTGCCGTGCTGGTCGGCGAGGCACTGGGTCTCGACGTGCCGGGGCTGGTCGAGGTACTTCTCGACGAAGCACTCGCCGCGGCCGAACGCGGCGACGGCCTCGCGCGTCGCCGACTCGAAGAGCTCGGGGACCTCCTCGCGGGTGCGGGCGACCTTGAGGCCGCGGCCGCCGCCGCCGAACGCCGCCTTGATGGCGACGGGGAGGCCGTGCTGGTCGACGAACTCGAGCACCTCGTCGGCCCCGGAGACCGGGTTGAGCGTGCCGGGGGCGAGCGGGGCGCCGACGCGCTCCGCGATGTGGCGGGCGCTGACCTTGTCGCCCAGCTGCTCGATGGCCTCGGGCGAGGGCCCGATCCAGACGAGCCCGGCGGCCGTGACGGCGCGCGCGAAGTCGGCGTTCTCGGCGAGGAACCCGTAGCCCGGGTGCACCGCGTCCGCGCCCGAGCGGCGGGCGACGGAGAGGATCTTGTCGATGACGAGGTAGGTCTCGGCGCTCGTCGTGCCCTCGAGCGCGTAGGCCTCGTCGGCGAGGCGGGCGTGCTGGGCGTCGCGGTCCTGGTCGGCGTAGACGGCGACGGAGCCGATGCCGCTGTCGCGGGCGGCCCGGATCACGCGGACGGCGATCTCTCCACGGTTGGCGATGAGGACCTTGCTGATACGAGGCATAGTTCCTCACCCTATTGCGCGGTCGACCCTTTTCTTTGGCTGACGTGCACAAGAACACGCGGGAGGCGCGTGATGCTTCCTACGAGGACGCCCCGGTCGGAGAGGTCCAGAGCTCCTGCCAGCCGACGCCGAAGCCGCGCACGAGCGAGCGGAGCACCGGCACGGAGAGCCCCACGACGGCGCTCGGGGTGCCCTCGATGTGGCTGATGAAGGCGGAGGCCCGGCCGTCGATGGTGAAGGCGCCGGCCACCTCGAGGGGCTCCCCGGTTGCCACGTAGGCGTCGAGCTCGGCCGGGTCGAGGTCGTCGGCGAAGGTGAGGTCGGCGGAGGCGACGGCGCCCACGCCCCCCGACGGGTGCTGCTCCGTGGCCCGCGGCGCGCCTCCCCGGTGGTCGATCAGCCAGTGGCCCGACCAGAGCGTGCCGTGGCCCACCTCGGCCATGCGGCGCCAGCGGTCGAGCGCGAGCCGGGGCAGGTGCGGCTTGCCGTGCACCTCGCCGTCGAACTCGAAGGCGCTGTCGCCGCCGAGCACGAGGCCGTCGAGCGGGCGGCCGTCGACGGTCACGTCGAGCACGGCCTCGGCCTTCGCCCTGGCCAGGAGCGACACGGTCTCGGAGGCCGACAGGCGACGCCCCGCCTCCTCCTCGGCCCGTGCCACCGCGGCGTCCTCGTCGACGCCGGGGCTGATCAGGACGGGCTCGACGCCCGCGGCCCGGAGGAGGGCGAGGCGGGCGGGGGAGGTGCTGGCCAGGTAGAGCGCGACGGTCATGCCCGCCAGCCTGTCAGACTCGACGCATGGGAGACATGCTGGGCCGCGAGGTCGAACTGGACGTGACGGGCATCGCACACGGGGGCATCTCGGTGGCCCGCCTCGACGGGCGCGTGGTGTTCGTCAGCGACACCCTGCCGGGCGAGAAGGTGGTCGCCCGCGTGACCGACGACAAGAAGAAGTCGTTCTGGCGCGCCGACACCGTGTCGGTCGTCGAGGCCAGCGAGCACCGTCGCCCGCACGTGTGGTCCGCCGCCGCCCTCGAGGTCGACCCGGTCGACCGGGCCGGCGGCGCCGAGTTCGGCCACGTCGACCTCGCCCACCAGCGTGAGCTCAAGTCGCAGGTGCTGCGCGACGCGCTCGTGCGCACCGGCGGTGTGCCCGAGGCCGAGGCGACCGTCACGGTCGAGGCCCTGCCGGGCGACGACGAGCGCCGGGGCACGGGCTGGCGGACGCGCGTCAGGCTGCACCTCGACGCCGACGGTCGACCCGGCCAGTACGCGGCGCGCTCGCACCGCGTCGTGCCCGTCCGGGACCTGCCGCTCGCCACCGACGAGGTGGCCGCCGCCGCGCCCCTCGGCGAGGCCTTCGTCGGCGAGGAGCACGTCGACGTCCTCGCGCCGAGCGTCGGGGGAGCGCGCCTCGTCATCGGGCGCCAGGCGCCCAGCACCATCACCGAGACGGTCGGCGACCGCAGCTTCCGCCTCGACGACCGCGGCTTCTGGCAGGTGCACCGCGAGGCCGCGGCGACCCTGACGGCCGCCGTGCAGCAGATGGTCGACGTCGACCTCTTCGACCCGCGCGCCGACAACCTCGACCTCTACGGCGGCGTCGGCCTCCTGGCGGCCGCGCTCGGCGACGCCTTCGGCCCCTCCGTCCGCGTGACGAGCGTCGAGAGCGACGAGCGCGCGACCGAGCACGCGTCGGAGAACCTCGCGGAGTGGCTCGGGGCCTCGGCCGAGACGGGCCGTGTCGAGCGCTGGGTCCGCCAGCGCGCCGACCGTGCGACCGCCGCCGAGCGCGACCGCGCGCGGGCCGCGACCGTCGTGCTCGACCCGCCCCGCTCGGGCGCCGGCAAGGAGGTCGTCGCCGCCCTCGGCGAGCTGTCGCCCGCCCAGGTCGTCTACGTGGCCTGCGACCCGGTCGCCCTCGCCCGCGACGTCGCGCTGTTCCGCGACGCGGGCTACGACGCCGTCCGTCTCCGGGCCTTCGACCTCTTCCCGAACACGCACCACGTCGAGACCGTCGTGCAGCTGCGTCGACGCTGACGCGGCGGCCCCGGGCGGATACGATGGCGTCGTGCACGGCCGGGATCAGGGACCGGCCGCACGCCGACAGAAGGACCCACCGTGACTGACGCCACGACCGACGCTCCGGTCTCGCCCCCGCCCGCTCCGCCCGTGAGGGTCGCCATCGTCGACGACCACGAGTCCGTGCGCCTCGGCATCCAGGCCGCGTGCCAGAACGAGGGCTTCGACGTCGTGCTCACCGCCGCGGGGGTCCAGGAGCTCGTCGAGGCGCTCGCCGGCCGCGAGGTCGACGTGGTCGTGCTCGACCTCTCCCTCGGCGACGGCTCCACCGTGACCGAGAACGTCAAGCGCGTCCAGGCCACCGGCTCGGCCGTCCTGGTGCACAGCATCGCCGACCGGGTCGCCAGCGTCCGCGAGGCGCTCGCGGCGGGCGCGGCCGGCGTCATCCCGAAGTCGTCGGCGACGAAGACCGTGATGGCCGCCGTCGCCACGGTCGCCCGCGGCGACGTGCTGAACAACCTCGAGTGGGCGAGCGCGATCGACGCCGACCGCGACTTCGCGAAGGCCCAGCTCGGTCGGCGCGAGCGCGAGATCCTCCACCTCTACGCCTCCGGCCTCCCGCTCAAGCTCGCCGCCCAGCAGCTCGGCATCGGCTACTCGACGGCCCGCGAGTACCTCGACCGCATCCGCGTCAAGTACGTCGAGGTCGGCCGCCCGGCACCCACCAAGGTCGACCTGCTGCGTCGCGCCGTCGAGGACGGCATCCTGCCGGGCCTCGACGCGGACGGCGGCGATGGCCGCTGAGCGGGCGCTCACCGCTCCCGCCCCGCCCCGCGCCTCGCGCAACCCGATCAGCCAGGCCCTCTTCGACAAGGTCCTCGGCCGGGTCATCGCGCTCGCGGGCCTGATCTTCGGGCTGCAGGCCTTCCCGAGCATGCTCGCCCAGATCGGCAGCATGCAGGTCGCGTGGGCCTGGATCATCGGGTTGGCCATGTTCGGCGGCTTCGTCGCCATCGGGGTGGCCAGCCTCCTCGTCCGCGGCGTCGAGACGGCCAGCGCCTTCGTCGCGGTCGCCTACCTCATCGCCCTCATCACCTGGCCGTTGGCCGTCCAGGACCCGAGCGTCGTGCAGCCCTCCGTGCCCTGGCTCTGGTACCTCTGCACGGTGGCCACCGCGGCGGCCGCCTTCGCCTTCTCGGCCTGGATCGCGACCGGCTACCTCTTCGTCGCCCCGCTGGTCTACGGGCTCATCCGGCTGACGCCCTCGGGAGGCGGGGCGACGGTCTCCCGCGCCGCCCTCGACTCCGTCTACGCCGTGCTGCTCGGCGGCGCCGTGCTCATCCTCGTCCTGATCCTCCGTCAGGCCAGCGCCAACGTCGACGCGGCCCAGGCGACGGCGGTGGCGCGGTACTCGAACGCGATCCGCGAGCACGCGACCGAGCTCGAGCGCGTCGAGGTGGACGCGATCGTGCACGACAGCGTCCTGACGACCTTCATCCAGGCGGCGCGGGCCTACAGCGCGGAGGAGAAGGTCCTCGCGACCTCGATGGCGCGGAACGCGGTGGCGCACCTCTCCAGCGCGGCCAGCCAGACTCCCTTCGACGAGTCGGCGACGACCCTCGGCTCCATGCGGGACCGGCTCGTCGTCGTCACGAGCGAGATGGGCGCCGACGTGGAGGTCAGCACCCGCGGCATCGACGGCCACGGCATCCCCTCGCCGGCGGCCGAGGCGCTCTACAGCGCCGCCGTGCAGGCCGTCGTCAACAGCTGCCAGCACGCCGGCGGCGACGACGTCCGACGCTGGGTGACGGTCGAGTGGACCGAGACCGGCGGAGCCCTCGTCGAGGTCGGCGACACCGGGCGGGGCTTCGACCCCGGGCACGTGCCGGAGGGGCGCCTCGGGGTCCGGGTCTCCATCGTCGAGCGGCTCGCGAACGCGGGCGGGCTCGCCTGCATCGACTCGCGCCCGGGTGAGGGCACCGTCGTGCGCCTCGCCTGGCCGAGCGGCGACGTCGTCGGCCCCGCCGACGCCGCCCGCGAGGAGGCCGTGTCGTGAGGGTCAGCGTCCCGCGCTGGCTGATCGTCCTGCTGGCCGCCGTCTTCTCCGGCTACCACCTCGTCCTCGCCGCCGTCAGCCTCGACCGCTTCGACGACCCGTGGCCCGTCGTGGCCTGCATGGTCGTCTACGTGGGCGTCACCGTGATGGTGCTCTGGCCCTCGGCCCGCGCGCGCATGCCGGTCTGGCTCGCCGCGTTCGCGCTGGCCGTCAGCGTCGTCATGCCGCTCCTCGTGACGTCGCAGCTCGACCCGTCGCAGAAGAACGGCTACGCGACCTGGTACGTCGCGGCGATCGGCACGCTGATGGTCATCGTCGCCACCCGTCGCCGCCAGGGGTTCGCCTGGCTCGGGGTCGGCTTCATGGCCGTCCACGGCGTGACCTGGGGCGGGCTCGGCGCCGTCGCTGACCTCGGGGTCGTCGGCAGCGTCTCGTGGGTCGCCTTCGCCCACGCGATGACGGCCACCCTGACCCGTGCCGGGCGGGAGACCCGCGAGTTCATCCTCGCTGAGCACGAGGCGGCGGACTGGCAGGCCGCCCAGGAGGCCCACGTCAACGAACGTCAGTACCGCCTGCTCCAGACCAGCCGCACCGCACGGCCGATGCTGCAGGAGATCGTGGCCCAGGGCGGCGACCTCACGCCCGAGCAGCGGCAGGAGTGCCTCCACCTCGAGGGCGCGATCCGCGACGAGATCCGCGGCCGCCGCCTCCTCGACGACGACGTGCGGCGTGAGGTCATGGCCGCTCGGCGTCGCGGCGCCGTCGTCAGCCTGCTCGACGAGGGCGGCATCGACGACCTCGACGCCCGGGAGCTGCGACGCATCCACCAAGCGCTCGCCGAGGCTCTCCACGGCTCCTCCGCCGACCGCATCATCATCCGGACGGCCTCCGGCGGAGGGGACGACGCGGTGACGGTCGTCGGCCTCGGCTCGGCCGATCTGAGCTCCAGCGCCCTCGGGCGAGGAGTCGCGGCGGAGGCCGACGAGGACGACGACGGCGACGAGGTCCAGCTCTGGCTGCAGATCCCGCGCTCGGTGCCGGAGCAGGCGACGCCCTAGCGGGCACGGCCGGGTCGCCGCCGACGCACCCGTCGGCCACCGGACGAAGAAGGAGGGCCGGACGATGAGTCCGGCCCTCCTGGGGAACGTCACTGGGTCAGGGCGGTAACCCGAATACCGCCCTGACCCGCCCCCGGTCGAGGAACCTGCTTACCCTAGTCGGCCCTCGATCGGCGGTGCTACTCAGAGAGAGACACCTAGCACTGATGACTATGCCGGTCGACCCAGGGTGCGCACAGTCGTCATTTAGGGGGACACCGAGGGGACGATAGGTCGGTCTACCCCCGTTCGGGAGCGCTGGCCACGCGGATCTCGCCCTGCCCGACCGCGCAGGGGCCGACTCGGCCGGGGGACAGGACGGGGTACGTCGGCGGGCCCCGCGACGTCAGCGGACGGGGCTGCGCCAGGCGCCCGCGCCGCGGGGGAGCGGCCGACGGACGCCCCGGGCCCGCGACGACCACTCCGAGGGGCTCGCCGGCACGGCCTCGGTGTCGCGCCGGCTCCGGGTCTCGGCCTCGACCGCGGCGAGGACGGCCGTGACGGCGGCGAGCTCCTCCGGGGTCGGCGACCCGGCGACGACGCGGAGGACGTCGCTCACAGCGGGATGTTCCCGTGCTTCTTGGGCGGCAGCTCGGCCCGTTTGGTGCGCAGGGCCCGGAGTGCCTTGATGACCGAGACCCGGGTGGCCGCCGGCTCGATGACGCCGTCGAGCTCGCCGCGCTCGGCGGCCAGGAACGGGCTGGCGACGTTGTACGTGTACTCGCTCGCCAGTCGGGCCCGCACCTCCGCGACGTCCTCGCCGGCGGCCTCGGCGGCCTTGATCTCGCCCCGGTAGAGGATGTTGACGGCGCCCTGGCCGCCCATGACGGCGATCTCGGCGGTCGGCCAGGCGAGGTTGATGTCCGCCCCGAGCTGCTTGGAGCCCATGACGATGTAGGCCCCGCCGTAGGCCTTCCGCGTGATGACGGTGACCAGCGGCACGGTGGCCTCGGCGTACGCGTAGAGGAGCTTGGCCCCGCGGCGGATGACGCCCGTCCACTCCTGGTCGGTGCCCGGCAGGTAGCCGGGGACGTCGACGAGCGTGAGGATGGGGATGCCGAAGGCGTCGCAGAAGCGCACGAACCGGCTGGCCTTCTCGCCGGCCTCGATGTTGAGCGTGCCGGCCATGGCCGAGGGCTGGTTGGCGATGACGCCGACGGAGCGGCCCTCGACGCGGCCGAACCCGATCACGATGTTGGGGGCGAAGAGGGGCTGGACCTCGAGGAACTCGCCGTCGTCGACGACGTGCTCGATGACCGTCGTGACGTCGTAGGGCTGGTTGGGGCTGTCGGGGATCAGCGTGTTCAGCGTGCGGTCGGCGTCCGTCGTCTCGAGCTCGACCGGCCGGTCGAAGACGTGCGGCTCCGAGAGGTTGTTGTCGGGCAGGTACGAGAGCAGCGACCGGGCGTAGTCGAGGGCGTCGTCCTCGTCGCTCGCGAGGTAGTGCGAGACGCCGCTGACCTTGTTGTGGGTGAGCGCGCCGCCGAGCTCCTCGAAGCCGACGTCCTCTCCCGTGACTGTCTTGATGACGTCGGGGCCGGTGACGAACATGTGGCTCGTCTTGTCGACCATGATGACGAAGTCCGTCAGCGCGGGCGAGTACACCGCGCCTCCCGCGGCCGGGCCCATGATGAGCGAGATCTGCGGGATGACGCCCGAGGCGGCGGTGTTCAGCCGGAAGATCTCGCCGTACTTGCCGAGGGCGACGACGCCCTCCTGGATGCGCGCTCCGCCGCTGTCGAGGATGCCGATGATCGGCACGCCCGTCTTCAGCGCCAGCTGCATGACCTTGATGATCTTCTCGCCCGCGACCTCGCCGAGCGAGCCGCCGAAGATCGTGAAGTCCTGCGAGTAGACCGCCACCTGGCGGCCGTGGATGGTGCCCGTGCCGGTGACGACGGCGTCGCCGTAGGGGCGCTTGGCCTCCATGCCGAAGGCGTGGGTGCGGTGGCGGACGAACTCGTCGAGCTCGACGAACGACCCGGGGTCGAGGAGCCCGTCGATGCGCTCGCGGGCGGTCATCTTGCCCTTGGCGTGCTGCTTGGCGACGGCGGCCTCGCCGCTCGCCGTCACGGCCTCGTGGTACCGGGTCTTAAGGTCGGCGAGCTTGCCCGCCGTCGTCCGCAGGTCGGGCTGGGGGGCCGCCGGGCCGTCGGCCTCGGGGCGGGTGGTGTCGGAAGTCACGCGCCTCACTCTACCCAGCGGGCGCTCCCCGGCCGTTGGAGCTCGTCGCACGTCGATCGGCTCCCGCGCTGTGGGAGTCCTCACACGCCTAGGCTGACCGCGTGACGTTCCCGCTCGCCTCCGCCCGTTCGCCCCGCCTCGTCCACGTCGCCGAGACGGGGTCGACCAACGCCGACCTGCTGGCCGACGCCTCGGCCCCGCACGGCGCCGTCCTCGCCACGCTCTCGCAGACGGCCGGCCGCGGCCGCCTGGACCGCCGGTGGGTGGCGCGACCGGGCCGCACCGTCGCCGTCAGCGTCCTCCTCGAGCGCGGCTCCGTGCCGGTCGACGCTCTGGGCTGGGTGCCCCTCCTGGCCGGCGTCGCGATGCGCGCGGCCGTCGCGTCGCTGGTGGGCGCCGACCGGGTCGGCCTCAAGTGGCCCAACGACGTGCAGGTCGGCGGGGCCAAGGTGTGCGGCGTCCTCGCCGAGCTCCGGCCCGGTGCCTCGGCCGTGGTGGTGGGCGCGGGGGTCAACCTCACGACGCCCCGCGACGAGCTGCCCACCGACGCCTCCACGTCGCTCCGGCTCGAGGGGGCCGAGGGGGACGCGGAGTCGCTGGCCGACCTGGTCGTGGCCGGCTGGGTCTCCGAGGTGCTCGCCGGGTTCGACGCGCTCGCCGCCGCCGGGGGCGACGCCGTCTCCTCCGGCCTGCACGCCCGCGTGGCCGCCGAGTGCAGCACGCTCGGCCGCGAGGTCCGCGTGGAGCTGCCGTCGGGAGAGCTGCTCACGGGCCTCGCCGTCGCCGTCGACGAGGGCGGACGGCTCGTCGTCCGCCCGCCCTCGGGCGCCGAGCGGGCGGTGGCCTCGGGCGACGTCACCCACGTCCGCCATGGGTGACGCGACGGGCACGGTCGAGCAGCAGCCGCCCGAGATCGTGGTGGCCCGGCTGCGCCCCCACGCCCGGGTCCTGTTCTGGCCCTCGGTGGCCCTCATCGCGATCTGCGCCAGCGCCGGGTGGCTGAGCGGCCTCGTCGAGGCCGGGTGGCAGACGTGGGCCGTGCTCGGCGCCGCCGCGCTCCTCGCCCTGCTGCTCTGGGCGGTGCCGCTGCTCGTCTGGCTGGGGCGCCACACCGTCATCACCACGCGGCGCCTCATCGTCCGACGCGGGTTCTTCGTGCGCACCCGACAGGAGCTGCTGCACAGCCGGGGCTACGACCTGACCGTGCGTCGGAACGCCGCGCAGAGCCTCTTCCGCAGCGGCGACGTGCTCGTCGGGACGGGCCTCGACCGGCCGGTCGTCCTGTGGGACGTGCCCTCGGCCGACCTGGTCCAGGCCACGCTGCACGACCTGATGGAGGCGGCGTCCGACCCGCTCGTGCGGCGACGCCCGGTCGAGCGGCCGGAGCCCTGGGGAGACGACCCGGGCTGGCGGACCGACCACCCCGACCGCTGAGGCGCCCCGCCCGCGGAGCGACCGACTGGCGCCCCGGCCCGAACTGGAATAAGGTATGTCGATGCGAATCTCTGTGATCGGTTGCGGTTATCTCGGTGCGGTCCACGCGGCCTGCATGGCCGAGCTCGGGCACGACGTCGTCGGCGTCGACGTCGACGAGCACAAGGTCGCCGAGCTGTCGGCCGGTCGGGCGCCGTTCTTCGAGCCGGGGCTCCCCGAGGTCCTCGCCCGCGGCGTCGCGAGCGGGCGGCTTCGCTTCACGACCGACACGGCCGAGGCGGCCGGGGCGCAGGTCCACTTCGTCGCCGTCGGCACGCCGCAGACCGCGGGCAGCCACGCCGCCGACCTCCGCTACGTCGACGCGGCCGTCACCGGTCTCCTGCCCCACCTCGGCGAGGGCGACCTGGTGGTGGGCAAGTCGACCGTCCCCGTCGGCACCGCAGCCCGTCTCGGCGACCTGGTGCGCGCCTCCTCGGGGGCGGACCTCGCCTGGAACCCGGAGTTCCTCCGGGAGGGCTTCGCCGTCGCCGACACGCTCTCGCCCGACCGCTTCGTCTACGGCGTCCGTCCCGGCCCGGAGGGCGACCGTGCGACCGGGCTGCTCGACGAGGTGTACGCCACCCCTCTCGCGAGCGGCATGCCCCGCATCGTCACCGACTACGCGACGGCGGAGCTGGTGAAGGTGTCGGCCAACGCCTTCCTGGCCACCAAGATCTCGTTCATCAACGCCATGGCCGAGATCGCCGAGGCGACGGGGGCCGACGTCACGCAGCTGGCCGACGCGATCGGGCACGACGCGCGCATCGGCCGTCGCTTCCTCAACGCCGGGCTCGGCTTCGGCGGCGGGTGCCTCCCGAAGGACATCCGGGCGTTCCAGGCCCGGGCCGACGAGCTCGGTCTCGACTCGCTGGCGTTCCTCGCCGACGTCGACGCCGTCAACCTGCGACGACGACGGAAGGTGGTCGACCTCACCGCCGAGATGCTCGGCGTCGTCGCGGGCGCGCGCGTCGCCGTGCTCGGCGTGGCGTTCAAGCCCGACAGCGACGACGTGCGCGACTCGCCGGCGCTCGACGTCGCCCGGGCGCTCCGGGCCGCCGGCGCGGACGTCGTGGTCCACGACCCGGAGGCCACCGCGACCGCGGCCAGGGTGGCTCCCGAGCTCGCCTACGTCGACGACGCGGACACGGCCCTGGCCGGTGCGGACGTCGTCCTCGTGCTGACGGAGTGGCGCGTCTTCCGCGACCTCGAGCCCGCGCACGTGGCCTCGCTGGTCGCGGGCCGGCGCATCGTCGACGCCCGCAACGTCCTCGACCTCGGTGCCTGGCGCGCGGCGGGCTTCGACGCGCGGGGCCTCGGGCGTCCCTAGCCCCGGGCCTCCGCGGGCTCGGTGCTCCCGACCAGGTCCTCCCGCGCCGTGGCGGTGGGGTGTCGTCGGCCCCGTCGACGGGGGCTGAACACCCAGGCCTTGTAGAGCGTGAACCGGAACGCCGTCCCGAGCGCGAGCCCGACGACGTTGGACGACACGTTGTCGGCCAGCGCCGACCGGAGGCCCAGCACCGAGTGGGAGACGACCAGGCAGGCGAGCCCGATGGCGAGGCCGCCGAGGGCCACGGCGAAGAACTCCGCCGCCTCACGGACGGGGTGGTCGCTCCGTGTCGCCCGGAACGTCCAGAGCCGGTTGCCCACCCAGACCACGACGATCGAGACGAGGCCGGAGACCACCTTGGCGACGACGGCGCCCTGGCTCACCTGCGCCGGGTCGAGCACGGTGGCGCGGAGCAGGTTGAACAAGCCGAGGTCGACGACCAGCCCCACCCCGCCCACGGCGCCGTAGCGCAGGAGCTGCTCGACGAGTCGTCGCATGCGCCTCTCCCGGTGATCGGCCAAGATGGTGGGTGGCTCGCAGGAGCCGTGACGACGATACAGCGTCGCCCGACCGCGGGGGCGCGAGCGAGGAGACGAGATGGCCCACAGCATCGGAGTGATCGGCGGCGGCCAGCTCGCACGGATGATGGTGCCCCCGGCGGTGCACCTCGGGTTCGACCTGCGGGTGCTCGCCGAGGCGGAGGGCACCTCGGCACGGCTCGCGGCGACGGCCGTCGGCGACCACCACGACGCCCGCGCCGTCCTCGACTTCGCCCGTGACGTCGACGTCGTCACGTTCGACCACGAGCACGTCCCGCAGGAGGTGCTCCGGGCGCTGGTCGAGGCCGGCGTGGCCGTGCACCCCTCGCCGGGCGCCCTGGCCGTCGCCCAGGACAAGATCGTCATGCGGGAGCGCCTGACCGCGCTCGGGCTCCCCGTCCCGGAATGGTCCGCGGTGCGCGACTCGGCCGACCTGGGCGCGTTCCTCGAGGGCCACGGCGGGCGGGCGGTCGTGAAGACCCCGCGCGGCGGCTACGACGGCAAGGGCGTCCGGGTGGTCCAGGCCGCCGACGAGGCCGACGACTGGTTCGCCGTCGTGGCCGAGCACGGCCCCGACGCCGTGCTGCTCGTGGAGGAGCTCGTCGAGTTCCGCCGCGAGCTCTCGCAGCTGGTCGCTCGCCGCCCGAGCGGCGAGATCGCGGCGTGGCCCCTCGTCGAGACCGTGCAGCGCGACGGGGTGTGCGCCGAGGTGACCGCTCCCGCTCCCGGCGCCTCGGAGGCCCTCGTCCGCGAGGCCGAGGCGATCGCCCGGTCGGTCGCCGAGCAGCTCGAGGTGACCGGCGTGCTCGCCGTGGAGCTCTTCGAGACCGCGGACGGCCGCCTGCTGATCAACGAGCTGGCCATGCGGCCGCACAACACCGGCCACTGGACGATCGACGGCGCCGTCACGAGCCAGTTCGAGCAGCACCTGCGGGCCGTGCTCGACCTCCCCCTGGGCGAGACGAGCGCGCACCGCCCCTGGAGCGTCATGGTCAACGTGCTCGGCGGGCCGTCCGAGGGCACGATGGGCGACCGGCTCGCCGCCCTCATGGCCGCCCAGCCGGGCGCCAAGGTGCACGACTACGGCAAGGACCCCCGCCCCGGCCGCAAGGTCGGGCACGTCACGACGACGGGCGCCGACCTCGACGAGGTCACCGCCCGGGCGCGCGCCGCTGTCCGTTTCTTCGAGGGCTGACGGCTATCCTCTCCTTCGTGCCCGACCCGACCGCTCCCGCCCCGACTCCCGCGACGAGGCCGAACGACCCCCTCGTGAGTCCGCTCGTGTCGATCGTCATGGGGTCCGACAGCGACTGGCCGACCCTGCGCGCCGCCTCCGACGTCCTCGTGGAGCTCGGCATCGCGCACGAGGTCGAGGTCGTGTCGGCCCACCGCACGCCCGACAAGATGGTCGCCTTCGGCAAGGGGGCGGCCGGGCGGGGCGTCCGCGTGGTGATCGCCGGAGCGGGCGGCGCCGCACACCTGCCCGGCATGATCGCCTCGCTCACCACGCTCCCCGTCGTCGGCGTGCCGGTGGCGCTGGCCACGCTCGACGGGCTCGACTCCCTCCTCTCGATCGTGCAGATGCCCGCGGGCATCCCGGTCGCCACCGTCTCCATCGGGGGCGCGGCCAACGCCGGCCTGCTCGCCGCCCGCATCCTCGGCACCGCCGACCCCGTCGTCTCGGCCCGCCTGGCCGAGCACGCGGCCGGCCTGGGCGAGCTGGTCGAGCAGAAGAACGCCGCTCTGCGTCGGTCGCTGTGAGCGCCGCGCTCCCCGTCCGCCACCCCGACCTCGGGTCGCCGTCGTTCATGACGAGGCGCGCCTGGGCGCTCGTCGTGCTCAACGTGCTGGTGCCGGGGTCGGCCCAGGTCCTGGCGGGCAGCCGACGCCTGGGCCGGTGGGGGCTCGCCTCGACCCTGGTCTTCTGGGCCGCGGCCGTCGTCACGGTCGTCCTGGCCCTGGTCTGGCGCACACCGCTCTTCGAGGTCGCGACCAACGTCGTGGCCCTCACCGTCGTCCAGGTGTTCCTCATCTACTACGCGGCGCTGTGGCTGGTGCTGACGATCGACACGCTCCGCCTCCTCCGCATCGTGCGGACGGTGCCCACGGCCCGGGGGTTCCTGGCGGGCGTGATGGTGCTCCTGCTGGCGGGCACGGTGGGCCCCGCGGCCTACGGCGCGTACCTGACCGGGGTGCAGCACGGCCTGCTCGACTCGCTCTTCACCTCCCGGCAGGCGGCGGCCGACCCCATCGACGGCCGGTACAACATCCTGCTGCTCGGCGGCGACGCGGGCGCCGACCGCACGGGCCTCCGCCCCGACAGCATCTCGGTCGCGAGCATCGACGCCGAGACCGGTGCCACGACCATCGTCGGAGTCCCGCGCAACCTCTACAACGCGCCGTTCTCCGAGGGGTCCCCGCTCTGGGGCGAGTTCCCCGACGGCTACTCCTGCGGCGACGACTGCCTCGTGAGCTACCTGTACACCTACGGTGAGGAGCACCCGGAGCTCTACCCCGACGCGGAGTCGCGGGGGAGCAACCCCGGCATCGAGGCCATGCGCGACGCCGTGCAGGGCGTCACCGGGCTCACCCTCCAGTACTACGTCCTCATCGACATGCAGGGCTTCGTCCAGCTGATCGACGCCCTCGGCGGCATCACGATCGACAACACCGAGGGGCGCCTCCCGATCAACGGCGGCGTCGACGCCGCGGGCCAGCCGATCAACGTCGACGGCTGGATCGAGCCGGGCGAGCAGGTGATGGACGGCTACCACGCCCTCTGGTACGCCCGGGCCCGGCACGGCTCCGACGACTACCACCGCATGGCCCGCCAGCGGGAGGTGCAGCAGGCGCTGCTGTCGCAGTTCCAGCCCGCCACGGTGCTGTCGAAGTTCCAGTCGGTCGCGGCCGCGGGCGCGCAGACCGTCGACACCGACATCCCCCAGGGGGCGCTCGGCGCCTTCGTCGAGCTCGCGCTCGAGGCCAAGTCGCAGCCGATCACCGACCTCGAGATCGTGCCGCCGACGTACTCGAACGTCTACCCCGACTTCGACGTCATCCACGCCGCCGTGGCGGCCGCGACGGCCTCGACGCCGGCCGGCTGACGAGGCACGTCACGACCACCGGCTCCGCCCCCGCTCGGACGGCGGGCGGGCGGAGGCCGGTGCATCGGCGCTACAGGTCGGCGTGCAGCTGCCAGACCTTGTCGGCCGAGTCCCGCCAGCTGAAGGCGCGAGCGCGGTCGAGCCCGGCGATGCCGAGCCGGGAGGAGAGCTCGAGGTCGGTGACGACCTGGAAGATCGCCTGCGCGAGCCGGGCCGGGTAGCCCTCGGCGTCGGCGCGGGGCACCACGACGGCCGCTTCGTCCGCCACCTCGACGAGGGCCGGGGCGTCGGAGACGATCGTGGGCGTGCCGAGGCTGAGCGCTTCGACGACGGGGAGGCCGAAGCCCTCCGCGAGGCTCGGGAACACGAAGACCGAGGCCCGCTGCAGCAGGACGGCCAGCTGGGCGTCGGAGACGAAGCCCAGGGTGCGGACACGGTCCGGCGCGAGCCCGGCCTCGGCGGCGATGTCGGCGACGCGGACGTCGCCCCAGCCGTCCGGGCCGACGACGAGGAGGGGCAGGTCGGGCGCGTCGGGGTGGGCGAGCGACTCGATCAGGGGGCGGAGGCCCTTCCGGGGCTCCAGCGTCCCGACGCTCAGCACGTAGCGCTCGGGGAGGTCGAGCGCGTCGGCCAGGGCGTCCGCGTCGGCGGGCACCCTCAGGTCGTCGCTCACCGCGCCTCCGACGACCCGGATCCGGTCGCCGAAGGGGAAGAGCTCGGCAAGGTCGGCCGCGACGGCGTGCGTGGGGACGACGACGGCGTCGGCGTACCGGAAGGCGCGCTTGGTCATGGCCCGGTGCCAGCGCACCCCGCGGGGGGTGAGCGTCTCGGGGTGGGTCCACGGGACGGTGTCGTGGAGGGTGACGACCGTCTGGTCTCCGGGGGCGAGGTCGCGGTCGTGACGACCGAGGGGAGCCAGGAGGCTGGTGGCGTGGACCATGCCCCGGCCGGGGAGGCCGAGGACGCCGGCCTGCCAGGCGAGCGAGAGCTCGCGGCGCCCGAGCGGCGACTTCGTGAGGCGGGCGAGCCCGGGGACGAGGTCGGTGAGCCGGTCGTAGTCGTCCTGCGGATGGGCCGCGACGACGCCCTCGACCTCGCACCCGCGGGGCGCGGTCGCGACGAGGGCCCGGGTGAGCTCGCTCGTGTAGCGACCGATGCCCCCGGGGACGGGGGCGAGGATCTGGTCGACGACGACCCGCAGCGTGGTCATCGTCCTCCCGCCGGATCGGCGAGCACGCCGGTGGCGCTCGCCTCGGCCAGGGCCTCGCGCCAGTCGCGCATCGGCTCGAGCCCGGCCCGACGCCACGCGTCGTGGCCGAGCACGCTGTAGGCGGGCCGGGGAGCGGGGCGCACGAAGCTCGAGCTGTCGGTCGCGAGCACGCGCTCCGGGTCGAGCCCCGCGAGCCTCAACGTCTCCTGCGCGAACTCGAACCAGCTCGCCTGCCCCGAGGCCGTGCCGTGGTAGACGCCGGCGGGGGCGTCGGCGTCGACGAGGGCGACGATCCGGTGCGCGAGGTCGAGGGTCCAGGTGGGCTGCCCGACCTGGTCGGCGACGACCGAGAAGGTGTCGCGCGTGGCCGCGAGACCGAGCATCGTGCGCGGGAAGTTCGCTCCGTGCCGGCCGTACAGCCACGCCGTGCGGACGACGTAGGTGCCCCGCGGGTTGGCCGCCAGGGCGGCCCGCTCGCCGACGGCCTTGGTGCGGCCGTACGCGTTGAGGGGGGCGTAGGGGGCGTCCTCGGCGTACGGCGCGACGGCGTCGCCGGCGAAGACGTAGTCGGTCGACACCGTGACCAGCTTCGCGCCGGAGGCGGCGGTCGCCTCGCCGAGGAGGCCGACGGCCGTCCCGTTCACCGCCAGCGCCGCCTCCTCGTCGGTCTCCGCCGCGTCGACGGCGGTCCAGGCCGCGGCGTTGACCACGACGTCGTGGCCCTCCACGGCGGCGAACACGGCGTCGCGGTCGGTGACGTCGAGCTCGGAGCGACCGAGGAGGGTGACGTCGCGGCCGAACAGGGCCTCGACCAGGTCGGAGCCCAGCATGCCGCGGGCGCCGGTGACGAGGTACTTGGCGTGCTGGGGCGTCGTCATCAGAGGGCCGCGCGCTCCTTCAGGGGCTCCCACCACTGGCGGTTGTCGCGGTACCACTGCACGACGTCGGCGAGGCCCTGGGCGAACGGCACCTGCGGCTCGTAGCCGAGCTCGGCACGGATCTTGGAGATGTCGACCGAGTAGCGGAGGTCGTGGCCGAGGCGGTCCTGGACGCGGTCGACGTACGACCAGTCCTTGCCCGTGGCCTCGAGCAGCATCTCGGTGAGCTCCTTGTTCGTGAGCTCCGTCCCGCCGCCGATGTTGTAGATCTCGCCCGGGCGACCGTCGACCAGGACCATAGCGATGCCGCGCGTGTGGTCGTCGACGTGCAGCCAGTCGCGGATGTTGTTCCCCTCGCCGTAGAGGGGCACGTGACGGTCGTCGATGAGGTTCGTGACGAAGAGCGGGATGACCTTCTCGGGGAAGTGGTACGGGCCGTAGTTGTTGCTGCAGCGCGTGATCGAGACGTTCAGGCCGTGGGTGCGGTGGTAGCTGCGTGCGAGCAGGTCGCTGCCGGCCTTCGACGCCGAGTACGGCGAGTTGGGCTCGAGGGGGCGGTCCTCCGCCCACGAGCCCTCGGCGATGGAGCCGTAGACCTCGTCGGTCGAGACGTGGACGAAGCGCGCGAGGTCGTTGCGGAGCGCCGCGTCGAGCAGCTGCTGCGTGCCGAGGACGTTGGTCTCGACGAAGATCGAGGCGTCGCGGACGGACCGGTCGACGTGCGACTCGGCCGCGAAGTGGACGACGGCGTCGACCTCGGGGAAGAGCGTGTCGAGGAGCGCGCCGTCGCGGATGTCGCCCTGCACGAACCGGTAGCGCGGGGAGTCGGCCACGCTGGCGAGGTTCTCGAGGTTGCCCGAGTAGGTGAGGGCGTCGAGCACGACGACCTCGGCGCCCTCGAGGCCCGGGTACGCGTCCTCCAGGGTGCGACGCACGAAATTCGATCCGATGAAGCCGGCGCCGCCGGTGACGAGGATTTTCACGGTCCCAGCCTACAAGGCGTCCGTTGCTAGACTCCCGACGTGCAGATCCGTGAGTTGACCGTGCCCGGCGCCTGGGAGTTCGTCCCGACACAGCACGGCGACGACCGTGGCGTGTTCTTCGAGCAGTACCGCTTCGACCGCGTGCAGGAGACCGTGGGGCACCCCCTCGCGCTCAAGCAGGTCAACACCTCGGTGTCGGCGCGCGGCGTCGCCCGCGGCGTGCACTACGCGCTCGTGCCGCCGAGCCAGGCGAAGTACGTCTCGGCCCCCAAGGGCGCGTTCATCGACTTCGTCATCGACATCCGGGTCGGGTCGCCGACCTTCGGCCAGTGGGACTCAGTGCTCATCGACGACGTCGACCGTCGTGCCGTCTACCTCTCCGAGGGGCTCGGGCACGCCATCGTCGCCCTCACCGAGGGCGCGACGGTGAACTACCTCGTCACCGAGACCTTCAACCCCGAGCGCGAGAAGGGCCTCAGCGTCCTCGACCCCGACATCGGGCTCACGTTCCCCACCGACATCGCCGAGATCCTCCTCTCGCCGAAGGACACCTCGGCCCCGACCCTGGCCGAGGCCGAGTCCCAGGGGCTCCTGCCGACGTGGCAGGAGTGCCAGGACCTCTACCAGCAGCTCCGAGCTGCGAACTAGGCAGGCATGCGCGGAATCATCTTGGCCGGCGGGTCCGGCACACGTCTCTACCCCATCACCAAGGGCATCTCGAAGCAGCTGATGCCCATCTACGACAAGCCGATGGTCTACTACCCCTTGTCGACGCTGCTCTCCGCGGGCATCCGCGAGATCCTCATCATCACGACGCCGGACGACGCGCCCCAGTTCCGGAGGCTGCTCGGCGACGGCTCCGACCTCGGCATCGAGCTGACCTACGCCGTCCAGCCGTCGCCGGACGGCCTGGCCCAGGCCTTCGTGATCGGTGAGGAGTTCATCGGCGACGAGAAGGTCGCGCTCGTGCTCGGCGACAACATCTTCCACGGGGTGGGCCTCGGCTCGAACCTCCGGGCGAACACCGACCCGGACGGCGGGGTCATCTTCGCCTACCACGTGGCCAACCCGCGGGCCTACGGCGTCGTCGACTTCGACGACACCTTCACCGCGCGCTCCATCGAGGAGAAGCCCGAGCACCCCAAGAGCAACTACGCGGTGCCGGGCCTCTACTTCTACGACAACTCCGTCGTCGAGGTGGCGAAGTCGATCGAGCCCAGCGCTCGGGGCGAGCTCGAGATCACCACCGTCAACGAGGCCTTCCTCACCGCCGGCAAGCTGCAGGTGCAGGTCCTCGACCGGGGCACGGCCTGGCTCGACACCGGCACCCACGAGTCGATGATGCAGGCCTCCGAGTACGTGCGCGTCATCGAGCAGCGTCAGGGCTTCAAGATCGGCTGCGTCGAGGAGATCGCGTGGCGTCGTGGCTGGATCGACGACGACCAGCTCCGGGCACTCGCCGCCCCGCTCGTCAAGAGCGGCTACGGGGAGTACCTGCTGGGCCTGCTGGGCTAGTCCTCCGTTCTGCCGACGCCCTCTCGGGGGGTGGTGGCGCCCCGGGGCTCCGTGGGAGGTTGGGACGATCATGGATCGCTCTGCTGCCGACGCCGCTCCGCTCGGGCCCCGCTCCGGGCTCGACCGGCGGAGGCTCCTCTCCTACGCCGCCGCCACCGCCGTCGCGGCGGGGACGGCCGTCTCGCTCGACGCGCACCGCGCCTCCGCCGTGTCGTCCCTCGGCGAGACCGGCGCCTCCGTCCAGAGCGTGGCCCAGGCCCTCGCCGCGGCCCAGACGACGGCGTGGGGCGGCCACTCCAACGGCAACATCCCCTCGGGGGCCCTGACGCCCGTCGTGGCCAGCGTGGCGGGGTCGGGCTACCTCCGCACCGACGCTGCTCGCCAGTACCTCGCGCTCAGCCTGGCCTTCTCCAACGCGATCGGGACCCCGCTGGCCATCACGGAGGGCTACCGGAGCTACGCGCGGCAGGTCGAGTACTGGAACCTCTACCAGGCGGGCAAGGGCAACCTCGCCGCGTACCCGGGCACGTCGAACCACGGCTGGGGCATCTCCTGCGACTTCGGCGCCGGGGTGGCCTCGTCCGGCTCCGCCGCCAAGCGCTGGATGGACGCCAACGCCCCCGCCTACGGGTGGAGCCCGACGGGCAACACCTTCAGCCGGCCCGAGCCCTGGCACTTCGACTACGTCGGCAACTACGTCGGCGACATCCCGCTCGACGTGGAGCGCGACCCCGACGTCGTCATCATCCGCACCACGCAGGGCCTCGACGAGCAGCAGGCGGGGTACACGGCCCTCGTCGGCCTGCACAGCCTCAGGCACCTGTCGAGCCTCGACATGATCAACAGCATGCGCGTGATCGGCACCCCGTACTACGAGCTCGACCGCGGGCGCTTCTACGACGTCATCAACTCCATGGGCATCCCGCGCTCCGCGCTCACCCCGGACGCCGACTACTTCCGTCGCTGACGCGACGCCCCTCCCCGCTACAGGAACGGATCACCACATGCTCATCATCCGCTGCACGGACACCCTCGCCGAGGTCGGCGGCGGCTACATCTGCATGGTCGGAGTGCGGTCGCTGCGGCACATGACCACGATGGACATGGTCTACGCCATGCAGTCCATCGGCGTGCAGTACAAGAACCTCAACGCCGCCGCGTTCTACAACGTGCTGAGCTCGCTCTCGATCCCGCGATCGGCCCTCACCACGGGCGCCGACTACTCCGGGCGCTGACGACTCCGGGCACTGACAGCTCGGGCGCTGGCCGCTCGGGAGCTGACCGCTCCGGGCGCTGACGCCCGGCCGTCAGCCGTGGCGTCGCGCCAGGGCCACCGTCGCGCGCGAGCGCAGGCGGAGGCCGACGCCGAGGGCCCAGACCACGGGCCGCCACACGGCGCCGGGGTGCGTCTTGGCGATGTAGAGGTGCGCCGACCGGTGGTGCGCCGTGACCATGGCGTCGGCGGCCCGGGCCGTGCTCTCGCCGCCGACGTGCGTCACGACGGCGTCGGGCACGAACAGGTTCGACCAGCCGGCCTCGGCGAGGCGGCGCCCCAGGTCGACGTCCTCGAAGTACATGAAGAAGTCGTCGTCGAACCCGCCGATCTCCTCGAAGGCCTCGCGGCGGAGCAGCAGGAACGCGCCGGAGAGCCAGCCGACCTCGGCCGCGGTCTCCGAGGCCGAGACGTCGCGCTGCTGGTAGCGCCGCGTCCAGCAGCCGACCTCGGCCGCGGTCTCCGAGGCCGAGACGTCGCGCTGCTGGTAGCGCCGCGTCCAGGGGTTCGACGGCCACACGCCCGACAGCAGGGCGTGGCCGATCCCGGTGCGGATCGACGGCAGGGCCCGCGCGGACGGGTACACCGAGCCGTCCGGGTCGAGCACCCGGGGCCCGAGGGCACCGGCGCGGGGGGCGCGGCGAGCGGCCTCGAGGAGGCGGGCCAGGGTGTCCGGCGTCGCCAGCGTGTCCGGGTTGCAGACGAGCAGCCACTGCTCGTCCGGCCCGGCCTGCTGCGCCCCGAGGTTGACGGCACGGCCGTACCCGACGTTGCCGGGGGACCGGACGAGCGTCACCGACCTGCGGGACTCGGCCACCGCCTCCGGAGCTCCGTCGGTCGACCCGTTGTCGACCACGACCACGCGCGCGGGCGGGAAGCCGTTCGGCACGAGGGAGTCGACGAAGGACTCCAGGGTGGGGCCGGGGGAGTAGGTCACGGTGATGCACAGGACGTCGGTCACGAGCGGCCCCCCGTCGCGGCCAGGTAGGCGCCGACGTGCTCGTCGCCGGTGCGCCGCCACGTGAACGTCAGCGCGCGCTCCCGCCCCCGGCGCCCCAGCTCGCGACGGCGCGGCTCGTCGTCGAGCAGCGCCTCGAGGGCGAGCTCGAGCGACCCGGCGTCGGGCTCGCTGTAGACGGCGACGTCGCCGCCCACCTCGGGGGCGGCCAGGCGGTCCGTGGTGACCACGGGCACGCCGCTGGCGAGGGCCTCCAGGATGGGCAGCCCGAAGCCCTCGCCCACGCTCGGGTAGGCGACGAGGGCCGACGACGCGAGGAAGGCCGGCAGGAGGCCCTCGTCGACGTAGCCCAGCCAGCGCCACGGGTCGGAGGGGGAGGCGGCCTCGAGCCGGGCGACCGTCTCGTCGTCCCAGCCGCGGCCGCCGGCGAGCACGAGGCGGGGGCGGAGCTCCGGTCGACGGGCCGCGAGGGCGGTCACCGCGTCGAGCAGCGGGCCGACGTTCTTGCGGGGCTCGATGGTGCCGACGAAGGCCACGTAGGGCTCGTCGCCCAGGTCGAGGGCGACACGGGCGGCCGCCTCGTCGGCCCGGGCACCCGGGGAGTAGCGCACGGTGTCGACGCCGTGCAGGGAGACCACGAGCGGCGCCCGCGGGGGGCCCGCCCAGCGCTCGACCTCGTCGGCCGTGGCTCGGCTCGGGGTCACGCAGCGGTCCGCCCGGCGGGCAGCGAGTCGGATCCAGGCGCGGAAGAAGGGGCCCTTCAGCCGGCCGTGCAGCTCGGGGTGGGAGAAGAACGTCGCGTCGTGGAGGGTCACCACGCGCGGGCGGCGGGTGAGGAGGGGCATCGTGTAGTGGGGGGAGTGGACCACGTCGGCGCCGACGGCCCGGGCGAGGCGGGGGAGGCCGAGCTGCTCCCACACGAGGCGGAGCGGCACGGAGGTGGTGCGCTCGGGCACGGGGTGGAGCACCGCGGCGGGGGAGCCCTCCCGCAGCCACGCGACGTCCCGGCGCTGGCACGCGACGTGGAGGTCGACGCCCTCGTGGCGGGCGAGGACGGGCACGAGCTCACGGAGGTACCGGCCGACCCCGCCGGAGTCGGCCGGGACGGAGGTCGCGTCGAGGAGCACCGTGACGCTCACGGGGCTCCGAGGGGGGCGTCGGCGGGGCGTGACGCGGCTGCTCGGCTCACCGATCGGCGTCCACCATCGCGTCGACGATCTCGGTGAAGGACTTCGTCGTGCTCCAGCCGAGCTCCGCCCGGATCTTCGAGGCGTCGCCGCGGAGCTCCGTCGCGTCGGCGGGGCGCACGAACTCGGCGTCGCTGCGGACCAGCCCCGTGGTGTCGTCGATGCCGACCCGGGCGAAGGCCGCCGCGACGAAGTCGCGGATGCTGTGCGCCGTGCCGGTCGCGACGACGTAGTCGTCGGCCCGGTCGGAGGTGGCCACGCGCGCCAGGGCGTCGGCGTAGTCGGGGGCCCAGCCCCAGTCACGGCGCACGTCGAGGTCGCCGAGCACGAGCTCGTCCTGCTCGCCGCGGGCGATGCGGGCCGCCGCGGCGGTGATCTTGCGCGTGACGAACTGCTCGGGGCGCCGGGGGGACTCGTGGTTGTACAGGACCACGCTCGACGCGCGCAGGCCGGAGGCCCGGTACGCACCGACCAGGTGGTGGGCGTAGGCCTTGGCGGCGCCGTACGGGTTGATGGGCGCGATCGGCGTGCGCTCGTCCTGCGGCGAGACCGGGGGCTGCCCGAAGATCTCGGCGCTGGACGCCTGGACGAACGCGGCGTCGTGGCCCGACGCCGACAGCTCGGCGACGGCGGCGATCAGGGCCGCCACGGCCGTGCCGTTGAGCAGGGAGGTCTCGAGCGGGTCACGCCACGAGGCGGCCACGCTGCTGATCGCGGCGAGGTTCACGACGACGTCGGGCCGGACGTCGAGCACGAGCCCTCGCGTGCCGGCGTGGTCGGTCAGGTCGCCGACGTGGAGCACCGCCTGGGCCGGCAGCGCGCCGGCGGTCGTGGGGGCCTCCGCGCCCCCGTCACGGACGACGCCGTGCACCTCGTGGCCCGCGGCCACGAGGTGCTCGGCGAGGTAGCTGCCGGTCTGGCCGGCGATGCCGGTGACGAGGACGCGGAGCATGCCCTACTTGCCCTGCGCGGACTTCTCGCGGGCCATGTCGGCGTCGACCATCATCGTGACGAGCTCCTCGAAGCTGACCGCGGGCTTCCAGCCCAGGGTCTCGCGGGCCTTGGTCGAGTCGCCGATCAGGAGGTCGACCTCCGCGGGGCGGAAGAACTGCGGGTCCTGGAAGACGTGCTTCTCCCAGTCGGCGATGCCGACGTGGTTGAAGGCGATGTCGAGGTACTGGCGCACCGAGTAGGTCTCGCCGGTCGAGATGACGTAGTCGTCGGCCTCGTCCTGCTGCAGCATGCGCCACATGGCCTCGACGTAGTCGCCCGCGAAGCCCCAGTCGCGCTTGGCGTCGAGGTTGCCGAGGCTGAGCTGGTCCTGGAGGCCGAGCGCGATGCGCGCGACGGCGACGCTGATCTTGCGCGTCACGAACTCCGGTCCGCGCAGCGGCGACTCGTGGTTGAACAGGACGCCCGACGAGGCGTGCATGCCGTACGACTCGCGGTAGTTGATGGTCATGTAGTGGCCGAAGACCTTGGCGACGCCGTAGGGCGAGCGCGGCCAGAGGAGGGTGGTCTCCTTCTGGGGGACCTCCTGCACGCGACCGAACATCTCCGAGCTGGAGGCCTGGTAGAAGCGCACCTTGCCGATGTCGTCGCCCGCGTAGAGGCGGATCGCCTCGAGGATGTTCAGGACGCCGAGGCCCGTGACCTGGCTGGTGAGCTGCGCGTTCTCCCACGAGTAGGCCACGAAGGAGATGGCGCCGAGGTTGTAGACCTCGTCGGGCTTCGCGCTGTTGAGCGCGCGGAGCAGACTGGACTGGTCGAGGAGGTCACCGGTGAGGATCTTGACCTCGGGCGCCCACTCGTTGATCACGGGGATCTTGGGGTTGTTCTGTCCGCGGACGAGTCCGTAGACCTCGTATCCCTTCGAGAGGAGGAGGCGGCTGAGGTACATGCCGTCCTGTCCCGTGACTCCGGTGATGAGGGCGCGCTTGGTCAATTCAGGTTCCTAACGGTTGATTCGGCCGACACGACATCATATCCGTGGGGCCGGGAGGGATCGGAGGCACGCCGTCGGTCAGTAGACCTGGGCGCCGTCGATCAGGAGGGTCGAGTCGGTGGAGTCCTCGTAGATCTCGAACTTCAGCTGGGTGTGGTCGTCGTGGGTGATCGGCACCTCGAACGCGACCCGGGTCCACTCTCCCGTGGTCGTGAAGGAGGTGCTGCCCGCCTCGGTCGCGCCGCCCAGCGCCCACAGGGCGAGACGCCCGCGGAACGGCGTCGGCCCGCCGGAGCGCACCCAGAGCTCGGCCGTGTACGTCTCACCGGCCAGGGGCTTGACGGACACCGTCTGCGACAGCGAGGACGCGACGGAGGTGTTGGTCGCGGCGAGGAAGTCGCCGTCCTGGGGCGGCAGCTGCGCCCGGCCGTAGACCGCGAGGTTCATGGACGGCGTGCCCCGGTTCCAGCCCGTCGACCGGCCGCCCTCGAACGAGCCCGAGGTCAGCAGGTTGTCGCTCAGCCGCGCGTCGTCGAGCCAGAGGGTGGCGTTCGTGCTCCCCATGTAGACCTCGGCCTTGAGCTGCGTCGAGGCCGTCGCGAGGGTGTCGGTCGTCACGCGCACCTCCTGCCAGGTCGAGCCGACGGTGAACGGCGTCTGCTGCACCACCGGGGAGCGACCGCCGAGGCCCCAGAGGGCGAGGGTGCCGCTGAAGGGCACGGTCGCGCTGTCGGAGCGCAGCCAGACCGAGAAGGTGTACCGCTGGTTCTCGCCGGTGGCGGGGACTCCCACGGTCTGGGCGAAGCTCCGGCCGGAGACGGGCGTGTTGGAGGCGGCGAACCAGGAGCCGTCGACGCTCGAGCCGGGGTCGCGGAAGATCTGCTGGTTGACGAAGCCGTTGCCCGGCACCCAGTTCGCGAACGACGACTCGAAGGAGGGGTTCGCCAGCTCGTTCTGCGGGCGGGGGGCCGCGCCGAAGGTCATCTCGGCGTCGTCCATCCACAGGTCGCCGGTGTTCGAGCCCATGTAGACGTCGAGCCGGATCGTGGAGTGCGAGGAGGACCGCACGGGGAGCTTGACCGTGACCTTCGTCCAGGTGGGCCCGACGGTGAAGTCCTTGATTGCCACCTCCTGGCTCCCGCCGAGGCCCCAGAGCACGACCTGCCCCGAGTACGGAGCCGAGGTGCCCGACCGCAGCCAGACGTTCGCGGTCGCCTGTTCGCCGACGCGGGTCGAGCGGGAGACGTCCTGCGTGATCGCCCGGCCCGTGACCGCGGTGTTCATGGCCAGGAAGTAGTTGCCGGAGTGGCTGGCCGACGGGGAGGCGACCGCGGCGCGGTTGATGGCGCCGTTGCTCCAGCCCCAGCCCGACACGGACCCGCCCTCGAAGGAGGCGGACTGCAGCCAGTTGGACGGCGCACCGAACCAGTCGGTGAAGTAGAGGTAGAAGTTCCTGTTGCCGTAGGCGCTGCACGAGTCGCCCGTGCCGTAGCCGCTGGCGAGGGCCGCGGGGTTCGGCGTGTACGGCGTGTAGAGGTAGAGGTTCGCCGTCGCCTGGTTCTGGATGTAGACGCTCTTGGTGCCGCACGCCGCGTTGGGGTGGTAGTAGACGTTGTTGTTCCGGCCGGGCTGGTAGCTCCAGGACGAGCTCGTCTTGGTGTAGCGCTGGAACTGGTGGGCCGCGTTCCAGACCTGGTTGAAGAAGCCGTAGTACGCGGTGTCGCAGGGGGCGGTGTCGGGGCAGCCGTAGCCCATCGCGATCTTGTACGCGGTCGCCGTCGGGCTCACCGACTGGACGAGGCCCTGCTCCTTCTGGAGCATGACGAGCAGCACCTGCGGGTTGATGCCGCACACCTGGCCCACGCGCCAGATGATCGAGGCGGCGCTCTCGGACGCCCGCCCGTCGATCGCGGCGCAGTAGGCGTCGGCGGGTCGGCCCGTCGTCGCCTGCGAGTAGTCCTTGAGGCACGGCTGCCCGTTGGCTCCCCGGCAGGTGACCACCTGGCTGTTGAGGAACGACTGCACGCTCTCCGGCGTCATCGCCGCGGCGTTGAAGAACGTGTCGTCGGAGATGATGTTCCCCGCGTCGAACCGGCTGGCGTCGGCCGCGGCGGAGGCCGGGGCGGCGGGCGCGACGGCGACGCCGACGAGGAGGGCCGCCGCGGCGGCCACGGCGGTGGTCAGGGCGAGGAGTCGGGAGGGGCGTCTCATGGGATGGTGACCTCGTAGTCGTCGACGGAGCCGGCGGACGTGGCGGACACGTACGTGACGCTCACCGTCCACTGCCCGGGAGAGAAGGAGTCGCTCTGCAGCGACATGGAGCCGCAGTCGGTGCTGCTGGCGGAGGGGAGCGCGGCGAAGGACCCCTCGACGGTGGCGGCGCCGTCGGTGACCGAGAGCGTGCAGGTGCCGCCCGTCTCCACCACCCCGGGGACGGTCGCGCCCACGGCGAGGGTCCGGGTGGAGGCGGTCCACTGGTCGAAGGTCACCAGCGGCGAGACCGGGGCCGGGTCGGCGGGCGGTGCCGGGGCGGGCGTCGTCGTCGCTCCGGGCGCCGCGGGCCCGGAGGCGGACGCCGGGCCGGAGGGCTCGGCCGTGGCCGGGGGCGTCGTGCTGGCCCCCGGGGAGGGCTCGCTCGTGGGGGTGCCGCTCGCGGCGGGCGTCGAGGGGGCGGCCGTGGGGCCGTCGTCGCCGACGACGAGGGCCGCCCAGGCGACGATCCCGCCCACGACCACGATCCCCGCGACGGCGCTCCACGTGATGACGGAGGCTCTCTTCATGTCCCGCTCATTCCGGGGCAGACCCTGCTCCGCCCCTCGTGTCAACACGATAGGCTAACCGCGCACTCAGCCCGACAGGGCCACGCCGGTCTGTCGCTCCCGCTCCCTCCCGGGGCACACCACGAGGTCGGTCTGGTGTGCCGAGACGGAGAACGGACCATGGACCAAGAGAAGTCGACCGCCGAGAGAGACCTCGAAGAGCTGCGCGAAGCCGTGCTCGACGACTGGCTCACCGTGACGTCGAGCGTGACCGACGCCCTGCGCGGCATCCAGCAGACCGTCTCGTGGCGGGTGACCCGGCCCCTCCGGGCGGTGCGGACCCTCTCCCGCCGTGCCGGCGAGATCGGCGTCGTGCCCACGGGCCGCCTGGTGGCCGTCGAGGTCGCACGTCGCCTGGGTCGCCGATGACGGGGCGCTCCCCGGCCACGGAGCTCGTCGCCGACGAGGTCGGTGCGCTCCGCGACGCCCTGGGCGCCCGCCTCGCCGTGGTGGCTCCCGCCCTCGGCGTCGACGTCGACGGCCTGACCCCGTCCGAGGCCCTCGACCGCCTCGCGCGCTCCGTGCACGCCAGCGGCGACGCCTCCGCGGCGTGGCTCCTGTTCGTGGGGGTGACCGCGACCTTCCCCTCCACCACCGACCTGGCCGCCCTGCGCCGGGCGCTCCTCCTCGCGAGCCCGGCCACGGCGATGCTCGTCGTCCTGGAGCGCACCATGGACGTCCAGGCGCGCATCCACTCCGGGTTCCGCACCCTCGAGCTCGTGACCGACGAGGTCCTCGTCGACGTCGACTTCTGTGCCCGGTACGAGCACAACACCGGCATCCAGCGCGTCGTCCGGCACATGGTCCCCGAGTGGGCCGACCGGGCCGACGAGCACCGTCTCGTCGCCTGGAACCAAGACAGCACGGGCTACCGCGACCTCACCGAGACCCAGCGCGACCGGGTCCTGCACTGGGGCGACCGACGCTTCGAGAAGAGCGACGACCCGTCGCTCACCGACGCCGAGCTGCGTCGCGAGCACGTCCTCGTCCCGTGGCGGACGGCGCTCCTCGTCGCCGAGGTGCCGGCCTTCCACGTCTGTGACACGCTCACCTCGATCGCCCGCTGGTCGGGCACCGACGTCGACCTCATCGGCTACGACGCGATCCCCCTCGTCAGCGCCGACACCGTGCCGAACGCCGAGTCGGAGCGCTTCGCCCACTACCTCACGATCATCAAGCACGCCCGCCGCGTCTACGGCATCAGCGTCTCGGCGGGCGACGAGTTCCGCGGTCTCGTCGCGGCGCTGCCGAGCCAGGGCCTCACCGGCCCCGAGGTCGTCGACGTCACCCTCGCGACCGAGGTGTCGCCCGCGGCCCGCGCGGCCGCCGCCGCCGTGGCCCCCGTGCCGGGCGCCGACCCCGTCGTGCTCTGCGTGGGCAGCCACGAGCCGCGCAAGAACCAGGACGCCACCCTGTTCGCGGCCGAGCTCCTGCACCGCGAGGGGCACCGTTTCCGGATCGTCTTCGTGGGCGGCGGGAGCCGGACGGCGACCCTGCACTTCGACCGCCGCGTCGCCAAGCTGTCGGCGGCCGGCATGCAGGTCGAGTCGCACCGTCGTCTCGGCGACGACGAGCTCTGGGCCCTCTTCGGCACCGCTCGCTTCTCCGTCTTCGTCTCGCTGCACGAGGGGTTCGGGCTGCCGGTGGCGGAGTCCCTCGCCCTCGGGGTGCCGGTCGTGACGAGCGACTTCGGCAGCCTCGACGAGATCGCCCGCGAGGGGGGCTGCCTGCAGGTCGACCCCCGCGACGACACCGCCGTCGTGGACGCCATGCGCACCATGCTCACCGACGACGACCGTCACCGGGAGCTCCTGGGCGAGATCGCCGGCCAGCACCCCAAGACCTGGCGTTCGTACGCCGACGAGATCTGGACGGCGGTCACCGCATGAGCTTCCTCACGGCATCCCGGGCCACGACGGCGCGTCCGGCGCACGACGAGGCCCTCCGGGCGGCCGGTCGCCGCGCCTCCTCGGCCCCGGTCGACTGGGAGCGTCTCTCGGGGCCCGAGCTGATCGACGCCCTCGACCGTGACCTCGGGGAGGCGAGCGACCGCCTGTCGTACCTCGTCCTCGCGCTCCTCGACCGAGGCGTCCCGTCGACGGCCCGCGTCGTCGAGTTCACCCGGCGCTGGCGGGTCGACGGGCTCTCCGCGCCCCTCACCGCGGAGTACCGGCGGGGGAGGGCCCCGCGCCGGCCCCGGCCCTTCGTCATCGTCGACGGCGTGATCATGGACGTCACCGACACGAGCCGGAGCCGGTTCACCACCGGCATCCAGCGCGTGGCGCGCGAGACCGTCACCCGCTGGGGCCGCGGCCACGACGTCGTCCTCGCCGCGTGGGACGTCACCGGGCGCCAGCTCGGTGCCCTGACCGCGGAGGAGACCGGGCGGGTGCTCCTCGACGGCTCGGTGGCCACCGTGCCCGTGGCGGCCGGCACAGTCGTCATCCCCTTCGACGCGACCTTCGTGCTGCCCGAGATCACGGTGGCGGCCGAGCGGACGGCCAGCGTCCGCTCCGTCGTGCGCTTCGGCACGTCCCGGTCGGTCGCCATCGGCTACGACTGCATCCCGGTCACGACGGCCGAGACGAGCGGCCCGGGCATGCCCGGCGCCTTCTCCGAGTACCTCGCGACCCTCGGGCACTTCGACGTCGTCGCTCCCATCTCGAGCGCGGCGCGCACCGAGTACTCGGGCTGGGCGGCGATGCTGCCCGGGGCGGGCCTGACCCCGCCGCGGATCGAGACCGTGTCGCTGCCGGCCGAGGTCGGGAGCGTCGACGACGAGACGGTCGAGCGGGTCCGGGCCGAGCTCGGACTGGTCGACACGCCCGTCGTCCTCTCCGTCGGCAGCCACGAGCCCCGCAAGAACCACCTCGCGCTGCTGACCGCGGCCGAGCTGAACTGGCGTGCCGGGCACGAGTTCACCCTCGTCCTGGTCGGCGGCAACGCGTGGGGCGACGGGGAGTTCCAGCACATGGTCCGCACGCTCCGCCGCAAGGGGCGCTCGGTGCAGATGCTCTCCGGCGTCGGCGACGACGTCGTCTGGAGCCTGTACCGCATGGCCCGCTTCAGCGTGTTCTGCAGCGTGAACGAGGGCTTCGGCCTGCCCGTGGTCGAGTCGCTCGTCAGCGGCGTGCCCGTCGTGACGAGCGACTTCGGCAGCATGCGCGAGCTCGGCGAGGGCCACGGCGCACTCGTCGTCGACCCGCACGCCCCGGCCGACATCGCCCACGCCATGGGCCGCCTGCTCGTCGACGACGCGCTGCGCGAGGAGCTCGTCGGGCTCACGGCGAGCATGCCGCGGCCGACCTGGGACGACTACGCGGCGCGCCTGTGGACCCTGGTCGACGGCCCGTCCGCCGGGTCCTCCGTCCCGGAGGCCGACGTGGTCCCGGCGCACGACGGGGTCGCGGGAGCCTGACGCCCGCGGCGGGGCGGCCCGGCCGGGGCCGTTCCGCCACGGCCCGACCCGCTCAGCGCGGGCGGTCCTTGTCGCGGTCTCGGTGGCGGATGGCGTCCTTGAGGTGGTCGAGCATCGTCTCGGACTCGAGGTGCTGGATGTGCAGCATCATCCCGTGGCTCGTCTGGAGCG
>Ga0308160_10000866_pt1 | contig 48918 bp, 57 predicted proteins | sample PhyFR1_FD_201036 | JGI IMG/M metagenome (GOLD analysis project Ga0308160, IMG submission 201036) | Phyllosphere microbial communities from UC Gill Tract Community Farm, Albany, California, United States - DLSLF.R1 | ecosystem: Host-associated > Plants > Phyllosphere > Unclassified | place: USA...
TGGGGGAGGACTCTTAAGACAGGGAAGGTAAACTTACAGCGTCAGACATTGTTGTTGATTTGATTTGATTTGGGGTAGGTGGTAAAGTAGTAGTGTTGGAAGTTGTTGGTAAAGAGAAGAGACAAGGGGGATAGATATACAAGTATATATACCTTATCTCTCCACTCCAGTCACGCAAGCGTTGCACACTCTAGCTTGGCCAGACGTGTCAATGACGTAGTATGGCATATTAGTCAAACTACCGGAACAAGCTAAAACAAGCCATTCCAGCAGAGTTTGGCTTGAAATCAGGAATCAGTAGATAGGGATGACGACGTCACTAACTGTTTAACGTTACCGACGCGACTTGCTTACTATTCTCGCTATTGTTCTACGTAGCTCTAGAAGCAGCTGGGTGCCGAATTCGGTATATCCGGCCCCCGCTCTGTCTTGATCCGAAAAGTCAGGTCTCGTCGTGGTGAAAGAGGCTAGATTGGAGTTCCGAGTCACTACTATTCAATCCGGGCGAGCAGGGTTTCACAATCCGCCACAGTCGGACTCTGTGGTCTCATATCTCAAAGGAAGCACTGATATCCTTTCATGCCATCTGTACCTGACGTCCGCCTCAAAGTGCATGTCCGGAGATAGGGCATCTCGGCCTGACGTCCCTCTTCTCCGAGCTGAATGACAACGAATCGATCTGGCGACCTCTCCATGGCATCTATCTCGCGATCTACCTCCCTAAGTAGACAAGTCGACATACAAGCATGACTCACCAGCCTAGAAACTCCCCTTCGATACAGCTTGGCGACGCCGACTTTCTCAGACAGGAAAAAAAACGCGCGGCGTCCCACACGGGAAACCTTTCGATTTCATATCAAGTTGGTATCCGTAAAAGGCTTATGTTACCACAGCCTTTTACCGTAATACGTCCCCATCATGCTAGAACGCTCGAAAACGCCTTATATACCCTGATCGTATAGCTTTTCGACATTCTCCGAAGCTTAATTCTGTATGCCTCGCCTTTTCAGGCTCAAGACAAGGTTCGGTCCTCTGCTTCGATAAAGTGCCTCTCATACTTGAAGAGATTGCTCAGATCCCTCCTTTGGTCTGTTCCTGACCATTCGAAGTCATCCCCAGACAACAGTCGTCAAGACTGTGGGCGAAGGCCTGTGCGGTGGCTTGCCGTCCCTCCATCAAAACACAATCTTCGTTGGCCTGACAACCGCACTCCTCTCCTCTTACCCTTTCCTGCTAATATCTAGGCAACGACATTGAATCCGGGGATGCGGGTATGTATATCAAGAGCTTGAGAACAGGTATACTGTTCTTCCCTACCTAACTTTCTTGCGACAGAATTACATCTACCACTTACTGCTAACTCTCAACATCCATCTACGATGCCAGCACAACGAACTACCACCCCTAGGTCAACCAAGATCAAATCCTACGCTCGCCAACTTTCATCTACCGATAGAGGGCATATCAATTCGGCTGACGAGAGAACCCCTACCTTGTCACCGAATGATTCCGACGACAACGATAGGTCCTCCGACTTCGATCCCACTTTCGAGACCCCCTCGAAATCTGGCAAAGGTACCGCTCAATCCCTCTACGTTTTTGAGGATGACGACGACGAGGAGATGAAACCGGAAATGAGTGATGACGAGATTTCCTATCCGGGCATTCCACATGATAGTCATCAACAGGACTCGGAGGACGAAGAAGATTATGGCAAGAAGGGGAAGAGTAAAGGGAAAGGCAAGGGTCAGGCAAAGACTACTCCGAAGAAAACCACCCCTAAAAAGACCAAGACTTCCGGGAACGTAGCGGGGGGAAGCGGGAAGAAACCAGGAGTGGCGTGGATACCCGAAGAGGATTGGTTATTGTTCCAGAAGATGCATCCAAAGACTTCGAAGCCGAACTGGCAGGAGATTGCGGACAGTGTTGGAAGGGATGCGAAAGTGAGTCCCTCATCGTGAGCCTGTCTGATGAGCAGTCTTGCTCGAACCGATATGCGACAATGTCCAAGAATTTGGAGGCCATGGTGAAGGGGGCAGGAAGGAGGTGATGGTGGTATTACCGCGGGCGAGGAGTGACAGGAGAGGGACGAAAGCCATATACAGAGGAAGCGGACAAAGCCTGATATACCAGATATACCATATATACCATATATACCATATATACCATATGTACCCTATATACCATACCATACAGATGAATTGCTTGTACATGTGAAACGCCGGTCACAAATGAACCATTGTCACTGATCATCCCGGAGTGGCTTCGCCCTGTCGATCGCCACTGCTGACCTATATGCGCTACGCCTGCACAACATTGTATGCATGTATACGCCTCATATCCTTGCCCTGCTGACGAGATACCAAGTCACGCCGATATGACCAGCAACACAAAGATCTCGTCAGGGTGGGGGAGTGATTTCTCAGGGCAGAGGCGTTCGGGAATTTGTGTTAAAGTAAACAAGAAATCACACATACACACACAGACTCATGTTCTTAGCATTCGACTTGAGACCTTTAGACGTGTATAGTATATAGCTCGAGCAGAAGACAGCGAACCATAAACGACTTAGAGGACCAAAGCCCGGAATTTGGCCTGAAACAACCTGGTCTCGAACTCGATCACCACCTGTAATCAGATAATTCAGACTTGAAACATCGTCACTTCGGTCTTGCTTTACCAGCTTGTTGGGCTCCTTCGATATACCCCTATAGGATCGGCTCAAGATGTCGGCTTTTACTCCCCTTTCCACACCTTACGACGAATCATATCAATATAGCTATAGTCCAGAACAAAGTTGGGATTTTGAATCATATTCACATAGAAACGAACATCATTATCACCATTACGAACCCAGTACCAAGGATACCGGTACGCCTGCATTTGGTAAATACGCACAAGACGGTTTGTGGGACGACGAAAGTGATACCACTACCATCAGAAGAGCTGGAAGCACCTCAACAAGTCATACGGTAGTCACCAGAAGTCCGGCATCTGGATTAAAGTCTTCAAAGAGTAGTGTCAAGAAAGTCACCATGTCGACTGCTGTGGCTAGTACGAGTGCGATGCCTGAAGATGAAAGGCCAGTATGGACGAAATCAAGGAAGAATAGCACGGCGGATATGCTCGTTCCGGAAGGTGAGAAGGAGCACAAGCTGGACAAGAAGAGAAGCATGGGTCGGTTGATGGGTATGGGTAGAAAAGTCGAGATTGTCTCGACTGTCGACCCCGGGGATGAATCGGCAAGTATCTTCAATCGTTGAATGATACCTTTTCTGACCGCATAGTTTGAAGCAGGCCCCCTGCCCGTAGCCTCATCCAGTCACAAGTACCGAAAGTCGACTTACCCGCTATCCCCCACCACTGCGCATAACGTGCCAAGCCCCACCACACCCACGATACAGGAAGCACCCGCACAAGAAGCGCTGAAACCGAAAACATCGGTATGGAAACGAAGCATGAACAAATTGTTCAAATCGAAATCCACCACCGGTCTACGTGAATCTTACCGAGCCGATTCTAACATCCCTCCACCACCTCTCCCCTCGATGCCATCCAATGTATCATCGTATACCGCACCGTTGAATGTAAAGAAACGAGATCTTCACCTCAATACACCTCCACCTTCAGCGACACGATCAGAATTTGGATTCGCTCCTCAATACCCGAGATCAAACACAAACACACGGAGTGTGTATTCCGCATTCATGTCTCCTCCTTCATCAGCATCATCAGCATCCTTTGGACCTATTTCACACCCATCCCTGCCTTTGGATCCATTTGCGTCAACACTCGACTCCAACCGTGTTTCAGAACCATTCCCATCCCCATTATCTAGTCCACAACTCGATAAACCTGTTCCGGCGCGTCCGAAACTACCACGTCACTCGCCTAGTTTGAAGGATCTAAAGAGTTTCTTACCTGGAAGACGGATAGCCAAGACTAAAAGCTTGGCAAATCTTCGTGTTGACGATAAGGAGAATTCACCCGCACCTGAATTACCGATAAAGGAGTCGTTACCTTCACAATCATCAATCAACGCCGACTTGAGAGATCCAACCTATCCACCCACACCGGCTGCAATCGAGAGTCCACCACTACTTCCACCCAAACCATCATACTTCCCAGTCACCGCGCCTTTAAATCGACCATTAACGTCATCACCCTCCGGTACATCATTAACACCCCCGCCCACTTCACCTCTACCACCTACACCGACGTCCGCGCCCGGTATCTCACCTGCTCCAACGTACACGATCCCACTTGCATCAGGATCCGAGTCGTCCATCCTCTCGCGATCAAACTCGGGTGCCGTCATTCTACCTCGTTCGAACTCTGGTGCAGTCATCCTACCCCGTTCCAACTCTGGAGCCGTCATTCTCCCACGATCCAGGTCCACGAGCATGTCATTGCGAGCACCACCCACGAGTTCAAGTTTCTTTGATCTGTACGAGCAACTCGGTATCTGGCCTACACCAGAGAAGGAAACGGCAGAAGCATCAAGTAGCAATCAAGAACCTACTTCACCATTGGACAGCAAGAACAAGCGTGATACCAACTTTTCAAATTTTAGCAAGGACTTTAACCCGCCGGATCACTCGTCACTCAAGGGCACTGTAAGCGAATCACCTTCGGCTACATTCTCAGCTTCAAGCTGGCAAGCTGCTATTGATTCTTTCCCAATTGTTGGACAGACTCAATCGACCGAAGCCCACGCCGACATGTCGATGGATTTCGGATTACCATACGTCAACGAAAGCTCAGTGATGGCAATGGAGGACGAGTCAAGGGAGGATCACCCGGGAGATGAGTCATTAGGGCCAGAGGACGCAGTGGATGGATACAAGGCTATGCAAGCTGCCAAGGAAGCCGCACAGGAGAGAGCAAGGGTCTCTGCCAATCAATCGAGCTCGTCTGGGACCGCCGCCGCCAAAGAGACCTCGAGCATCGGCATGACATCTCGAAATACCAGTGGTCGACACAGTGGATCAAGGTCGAGCTCAAGAGACAGTCGTCGTCGATCTCACAGACATACCGAAGGGTCATGGTATGGCGAAGCGCATTCATCCGCATCTGAAGAGTCCGAAGACGATGATGTTCCCCTAAGCCATCTACATCCCCAGGCTCAGGCGAAAAGGGATGCTGCGGCAGACCGGCGAATGGCCCGACATCGAAATCGAGCCGAGCGCATGGCTCGCATGTCAAAGGCACAAGCTGGTCTTCGGGAAGCAAAGAGGAACCCGGGTGGACGATGGAACGGTGAAGGTGGTCCCCCAGCAGACATCTTGTCTGCCAAACTATCAGCTCTGCTCATCAAGACTCCATCACCAATGATGTCGCATCCTCAAGCTTCGACCTCTGGCTCTTCGTCGTCCCGACCTCGACCTGCGCCCATCGATACCAGGCTCCTGCCCCAGCGATCTTCCACGAGGCCATACGAGGAACCTACCTACTCTTCCTCATCCATGACTAGGAACAATACCACCCGAAGCTCTTCCGGACGAGACAGGTCCTCTCACTCACAGCCAATGCCGCATGTGTCTTTAATGCCCTCGCCAGTCTTTCCCAATGATGGCTTTGCGAGATCTCCCATCATGGCTCAACAGCCATTCATGATGGCTCCTGGACTACAACCTTCGCCAAACTTTGCTCAAGGTGCTCAATATTCGTCTCGAAGTCATCACCACCAGTCCTCTGCTGGGCCATCTCCAACAGACTACTACCACCCCCATCACGCTCAGATGGGCCACACCGCTCAAGTCCCTCCTCCAGCTACATCGTCCATGTCCCGTCGTCCCACTGTTGGCGCCAGACACCCCAGTGACCAATCGTCCCGTCAATCACATGCGTCCCATCATGAGCCCGCTATGCAAGGCCGTCAGCCTGAGTCGCAATCACTATCGCGAGCCGCCACTTCGTCAAGAAGCTCTGAACAGAGGCGAGAGCCCGGGGAAAAGATTGCGCTTCGTGTTGAAGGCAGTTCTAGGCGTATAGAGGTGGAAGTCTGGGTTACGACCAATGTCAAGGAGGTACTGTCCCGGGTTAGGGTGGAATTGGATTCAGCCGGTAAAGATCGGGCTTGGGTCTTGTGTGAAGTATTCGGTGAAGGTGGCTGTGGTAAGTTTGACGCTCTCTTTGCTGGACACCAAACTGATCCGCAGAACGTGAATTGAGGGAGTTTGAGCTTCTTGAGACCATCTTCAATGGCTGGGATCCTCGATCTACTGCCAACGCTCTTGTGCTCAGGACCAACCACAGTCACAACCCTACCATGATCTCGGTAAGCTACTCGTTTCCTTGGGTCCTTCAGAGCTAACAGGCAGGCAATCCCCGCCAAAGCTCCATTCGCAGGAAGCTACGTATCATGGAAGAATGAAAAGGATAAATATGTTCGAATGTGGCTGGAGACTCGAGGTGGTCAAGTCTGTATTGCCAAGAATGAGAAGGTCAGTCCCTTTACCATTTCCATCATGCGACGCTGATATAAAGACCAAGGATGAGCAGTATATCAATCTCATGTTATACGATGTTTACCGGGTCACTGGCGCCGATGGACCTCCCCACGGTTCCGGTTTCGTACTAAGACGAAGTGAGCAATCACTCCTCGGCGTGGACTAGAGCTGACAATCCAGCTGAAGCTGCTCGAAATTTCAGGAGCATGAATGACTACATGGTCAAATTCACTGCCGATAGTAGTACGACTTACAAAATGGCTTCAGCGATCTATAGCGCCAAGGTCAGTCTCCAACTCTCCGAGTGCTGATCAGAGCTGATGAACAGAGCTTGCTCATCTCCCAAAGACAACCCGAACTCATGGCTAGGTTCGCACCCAAACGAACACCATCCACAAGCAGTAAACGACCAAGCGAGACAAAGCCCTTGGTAGACCTATCTGCCCCTGGCCAAGTAAGGGAAACTGGATTCACAGGCAAAGGACTTTTGTCCATGATCTAATCTAGGATGATTCGTTTAATATGTTGTTCCTTCATTATTGTTGTAACCATAGCACTTTTATAGCATCTGCATTTCTTGGACTCCAATGTTGCCGCGGAGGATTTACGATTAATGGCGGATCAACTTTCTTGTTCTTGTACTTCATTTCCATTCGAACGCGAGCTCGACTTCGCGCCCTCACTCTCGAAGACCTAGCTCAGCAGGCTGTCTAATTGGTCAAAGTCATCCCACGACTACGAAAAGGTTGAACGCCAACTGTATAGGCTATAATCTAGCTCAAGCTTGCCTGCCTCAAAGCGGTCTGACGCGATGATCATCCTCGACACAATCCGGGCTTACTCGACGCCCATCACCCTGGTCCTCGTGATATTTGGCCCACAGCTCCTCAATCGTATACTAGCCTACAGCTCCAAACGCAACAGCCCAAAATCCGTCCAACAAATCACAACAGCACCACTCTCCAGACGCCTCCAGGTCTTCCTAGCTCTACACACGCTATATCATCTCTCACACCTCCTCATCCCGCCTTTTGATCTCTTCTCGACTCCCCATATACCTGTTCTCGCCCCGAACGACCTACTTCGGTCACGACTACTCAATAATGGGGGTGGGAATGGATTGACAGAGTTGTTATTGTCAAGATTACAAAACCTTGATAATCGATTTATATATATTCGATTCGGACATGGTCCAGTGTCTGATTGTATTTGGTGTTTGACACCTCTTGATTATTTAGTCGCCAGTCTTCCAGATATCTTGGGCAGGTATGTCTCTGCTGCGGGAGTAATGATGGCGTTGGGAAGTGAGGGGCTAGTAGGGGCAGGAGCTGAAAGGCGAGCTAAACGATGGGGAGGAGTCGGATTGTGGGTACTGGGGATCATGTGTATTGGGGAATTGGGGATCAAGTATCTCTGGGATCTGAGGATATCAAGTGGGGATTGTCTTCATGTAAGCCCTCGACATATGTAGCAAGGCTGATGGAAAGCTGGCACACACGATTCACCTTGTTCGGACTACCATACTCCTTCTCCTTCCTCTCTTACATTCCTATCTACCTCCAGGACCGCCATCGATCAATCCATCAATCCTGCTGAACGCCCTTCAGAATTCTCAAAACACCCAGCGACTCACTTCCCTAGCTCGCGAATCCATCAATCAGAACGAACACCTCAGACATATCTCGGCAGTCGCAGGTAAACAACAAGCCCACCTCTCACAAGCGATCAAATCAGATCAAGAGGTCCAGCAGGCGATAGTGGATTATCGACTAGGAGACGCGTCCACTGCTCAAGCTCGGAATTGGGTAGAGGAAGGTTGGAACGGCTTGATGCAGGTTCAGATGGAACGGCAAATTACATGACATGAGACTACTTGAGATTTTGACTAGAGAAATTGTATAGAAAACGACATGAATTGAAATTGAACAGAAAATGGATGTAAGATGAGTCTATTGCCTGTTTCCTCCTTCAGACTTGACACGGGATATCAAGCCTGTGATCCGGCTAAGGTCGATCGAGGGACCATCAGATTTAATGGCGACATGTAGATGGTCGAGCATCTATCATCAGCATGAATCAAAATAAAGGAAATATGACTCACGGCATCGACCTTGTCCACTGGGACCTTTGTACACACACTGACGAGTCGACGGTACTTCAACTCCTTATCCAGCCCTTCACCCTCTAATGACTTGACCCTCTGTTCAAGTACATGTGATATCCGACTCTCCCAATCGCGTCTACGCCGTAATGTGATGACAGCATTTGGATCGCCAGGCGACGGCAGAGGGAAGTCCCGACCTAGAGAACCAGTGATTTGAGGTGCGAGATGAGACGCCAGAGTCCTGAATGCTGATGAACCATCATCTGACCGCCCAGAGTAATTATGGGCATCGACTGCTGATAAAGCTTTACGCAGTTTCTCCGATTTCAGTCTGTTCTGCTCCAACTCCGTCAGTGATGCTTGAGATCGCTGCATCTGTTGACGTTTGTCGGCGAGGGATCGAGTTGCGTGTCGGACATTCTGTTCCGTCTGATTCAGACTCTTTTGCTTGGCCGTCATTTCGTTGCTGAAGGTCTCGTTGATGTTTTCGAAGATTGCAGCGATATCTGAGAGTCAGCTACGGTCCGGAGAGAGGGCACTTACTCTTCTGGACATCCCGACTATGTCGTTCTGGACGACTCGTCTCGGATTTTAGGCTCGCGACGACAGCTTCAGCGGGCGTAAGAGCGAGAGCCTGATATCAGTAGGCCTCGGGGTATATCAAAAGAGGACTGACCTCTACTTCAACACCGAAATCAAGAGCTTTCAAACCCATCTTGTTGGCTTTAGTCTTGTCTGCTCCCGCATCAAGCAAGAGCTTGACGAGACCCTTGTTCCCAGCTCGAGCAGCAACAATCAAAGCGGTATCTCCATATTCGTCCTGGACATCCACTAAAGACTTGAGGTTCATCTTGGTGCCAACCACTTGCATTTGCTCGGTGGATGCTGATGAGGTCTGACCCTTGGCAACCCACTCCAAGATGGTCGTGAGATATATTCGAGCGTACGTAGCTCGACCAGCGACAGAAGAGACGAGAGCAATGTGATGAATGACTGTTCGGTGGGTTCGGTCGATGGTTCGGATAGAAGGAGCGAGGTGATGGAGCAAGTCGGTGAGTGTACCAAGGTCGGCATTGTTGGAGGTCAATAGAGCCCGAGCGAGAGGTGTCTCGCCGTTGACGTTCCCTCGATGGATATCGGCACCCATCTCAATGAGTTGCGCGACGATCGAGATCTTGCCTAATGAAGCTGCCCAATGTAAAGCAGTATGTCCATTATCATCGATGACGGTATTGATGTCAAGTGGTGTTTCCTTGACCGATGACAAGTGACGATAGACATCGCCTTCATACTCGTCCCTAAAGAGACCGAGAAGTCTAATTCGGAAAGCTTGCGAGGACAGAGATTCCCTCGATCGAGTCATTTTCGTAGCCAACATCATTGATGGCGGTAGGGGCTTGGTGGCCATCAGCTCGTCGTCGTCGTCCTCTTCCTCTTCTTCCTCTTGAATTGCCGGATCTGACTTCTGTTTCTTTGCAGGTGGTTCCATATCGACATCGTCGTTGAACTTGACATGTACTGGATGAGCATGTCCGAATTCGTCATGATAGACATCCGAATTACTGGGCGGCAGACCGTTAAGTTCGACCGCAGGAGCAAGGTTGTCGTTACTATGACTAGGCGTTAATTGTTGAATAGGATAATGCGGAGGAGGCCCGGGGTGGTAGTATGCGCCAGGCTGATGGCCTGGGAATGTCATACCGGGATGAGGTGGTGGGTACATCATATGTTCACCGTTCCATTGGGGTGGTGGTGGGTGGTGCATTGGATGTTGAGGGTGGTTGGGAACGGAGCCATTGTAAGGTACCATCATGGGAGCGCCGTTGTCGGGGTGATGGGAAGGTGGGGGCATAAAGTCGCCATTGAATCCCGTCGAGGAGCTGGGTCGGCTAGGTGTATCGCCACGAGCGACAGGTAGTGCAGTGAGCATCTCAGGTCCGGGACGATAATCGAGAATAGGAGCCAGGTAAGAAGTCACTCCGTATTGTGTAGCTAGATCGACACCTCTTTGAAAGGGTACCCTAAATGATCAGTTGGAGCTTCAACATAAAGCAAAGGCCGTACCAGGTTCCTTGATACTTTCCGTCTGATGTTTAGCATCTGCACAAATCAAAACAAGGAAGACTTACAACCACCCTGAACCTTTTCGTAGATCCCAGCCGCGATCTCTTTGTCAAGGATCTTGGTTCGGGAGGATTTAGGTATACCCGCAACTTTTAAGATTTGGGTAGCGTTGACCCAAGAATCAGACTGACGTCTCATCACAGAGATGCCACGTATCATCGCCTCAAAGACGGGTATCTACAAATTAGCCAAATAAAACAAGTGAAACACGAGAACAACACTTACGCCAGAATAAACACTGGCGTAGACCCTTGCATTGGTGACTGGTGAAGCAGGTACTTGTCCAGGTGCAGCACCCATGATAGAAGTAAACAGCTTGTGCTCACTACCCCTCTGAGCTGGGGTGGGAGTCCCATTAGTCGCGGGAGGAGGCATCATACGCGTCGGAGTCTGGAATACAGGTGGACTCTGACGAGACGATGGAGTGGGCTGTAGATGCGCTGGAAGGGTGTGTAGTGGTGCTGGAGTTGGCTCGTTCTGGTTAGAGGGAGAGAGAGAAGGTAGAAGGGTGTTGTGCGAAGGTGTCGCGGGATGTGTACGCGACCTGAATTGTCAGATGGAACCGTGTGTGTGCTGAAAGATCCACTCACGTTGACGCCTCCATGTTGACGATGTGTCGATTGAATCGGCGGAGATGCTGGCGTGTATACCAGTCTATATAAATTGACTAGATGCAGTGACTGCTAGTGTATGCTATATACGATGTTCAAGAATGATAAGTATATCGGAGTAACATGAGCTCTTCAGTCGCGAAATCGCGTCTGAAAGCGCGTTCAGCCTCTTCGCGTCGCAGCACGTGGGTTTACTTCCGCCACCCAGTTCTCACCATGCAAGCAAAGTGCAGCAAGCAGTATGGCAAAACGAGTCTGCACTTTCCGATGGTACTGGTACAATGCTCTGCATCGTACACATATATCAAACTATGGGAAATTACACATTCTAGCAAAACGTCCAGACGCAATATATAGTGTTTTCAAATCAACCTTAATCCTCGAGAAAGTACTGGGTCCTAAATACCTCCATAAGCATCATCAACGTCAAACATGCTTTCCCTCTTCCTTGGGGAATCGGTAACGCTTCCAGGAAGACTCATACCTCCAGGGCTGGGTGGTGGGAAGCTAGGCGAAGGGAAGGCAGTAGCTCCAGTTGACGAGCTGGCCGAGTAAGGTGGTCGGAAACCAGATTGAGGAGTAGGAGGATGTAAAGCGTGCTCGAAGGGGTTGAGTTCTTGTCCGTGCAATACCGATGAAGATGTCAAAGCCATGGACCTGGGAGTTTCGACTTCAGTCAAAGGAGAAAGAGGTCGGCCGTGCTGGTATGGCTGAGGTGGGAGGACGTTGACGGTAGGAAGAGCAGGCATGGGAGCAGGTGGAAGTCGGTGAGAGATGGATCTTGGTTCAGACTGTTGATGAGTCGAGAAAGACGAGGCGGTTTCGTAAGAGTTGGTGGAGGAGCTCAAGTCGGCAGTGTGGGGAGTAGTGGGTTCCTGAACACCAGCAGCAGAGGCTACTTCACCATACATCCGCTTTTGTCGGCTGTGTTCATCCTCGTCCTGATAATTGGGCAAAGTGTTGGGACCAGCTCCGTACTTGGTAGCAAAGTTGGTAGCAATAGGACCGAGCGATTGGCGTTTCTGGAAATCGAAAGAAGACATCAAAGGCGAGGCAGGTTCGATAGCAGGCAAGGGTGTGTGTTGTGTCTTGGAATCACCAGCCCAGCCAGTGGTAGTGGCAGTGTGCGGCATGTAGTCGGGTTCCGATTCGGCATAAGCAAGTCCGTAGGTAGAGTATTGAGACATGTGGTTGCCAGAGCTGTTGGTAGGGGTAGGTTTGGGCAATTCCATGAATTCTTCTCGATCGGCGAACTCGGCAGCCGATTGAGGAGGAAGAGGTCGACCAAGCGCGACAGGAGCTAGAGGAGCAGGCATAGGGTAACCGTGAGGAGCGCCGTTGGGACCGACGAGTTGACGAGTATTGCCGGGAGCAGAAATAGCCATTCCAGTCTGGTCTGGTCCATAGTCGTAAGCGGGTGAAGGAGGTCCTTGTTCGTATCCATAGTCATAGCCTTGGTTCTGGTCGTAGCCCTGGTTCTGGTTCATGGTGGGGTAGGCACCATACTGGTTACCAAGACCTCGACCAGCACCAAAGCCAGCAGCGTTGTCGCCCCGCTGCATCATGTAGTCGGAATCGGGTCGCATGGATCCATCGGCATTGAACCCATTCTGCCTGGCGAGAGCGAGTGCTCGCCTCGAGCCAATGACGGGGGCTTGCGATTGACCATAGATATCATCGTCGGGATGGTACGACTTTTCGTTATCCTGAGGGTAGGGAGTAACGTTATCGTCGAGTTTGGCCCAAGGTGCCTTGTCGGAGTACTTTCGCTGAGCGTGTTTTCGCTATTTGTCAGCACGTGTCCATTGCTAAGATTGAGGGACTTACGTAGCACCACCCGATACAAGATCCGACGACGACAACTCCAACAACAACGGCGAGGGCGATACCGACAATTGGTCCAGTACCGAGGCCAGTAGACTCTGAAGACTGACTAGCAGCGGCGGCAGAGACGCTTGGCAAAGTCGAAGACGCGGACAATGACGAGGAAGATGAAGACAAAGCACGCGTAGAAGTGACTGTCATAGCTGCAGCTCGAGTAGACGAAGAGCTGGGCGCGACAGAGCTGGTCGATCGAGTAGTCTGGGATCAGCATTACTCCGGACTTCTGCTTGATAAACTCACAGAGGACGAGGGAATAGCTCGAGTGCTGGACGCAACAGCACTGCTGGACCTGACTGCGCTGCTGCTGGCAGGTAGCGCAGCAGAGATATCATTGGCGGCAGAAGACCTGACGACGGCGGAAGAAGCTACAGCAGAGCTGGATTGGATTCTTGACGCGACTCCGCCAACGGCTTCAGTCGCGGCACCAGCTGGGGTGGCTGGGTTTGTAGTCCTAGCAGCGGAAGTCTGGGAGTCAGGTCGTACCAGGTTTAATACTCAAATAACTTACAGTAGCAGCAGACGCTGGAGTAGTGGCCGCCGCTCGGCTGTTGGCCGCTTGGATAGCAGACAGTTGCTCTGGCGTCAATCGCTTATCGAGAGCATGCTCCAGTGATTTCTTTTCCAAGCTAGACTTGAGGTTCGCAGCGGCAGCTCGCTGATGAGGTTGTCGGGATCGCCGAAGAAGATTGGCGAGGTGTGAATCCATGATGAACGAGTGATTGATTTTTCGACTAGATCACAGATCTGTATCGTATAGTGGTATGACTAAAGAATGTATATAGTGAGATCAGGTGGCTGGTGAGGCGTTTGAGGTTGACCTGTATGTATCCAGGTGAATAAGGGATGTACAATGATGATGTATGATTGAGGACGATTGAGAACAATGGTGAAAAGAGGGCGTGTTCGGGTCCAAGCGTTGAATGAAACAAGGGAAAGGGGGTAGTGTGTTGTCCCTTGTGTGTGAGAAGAGAGTTCGCTTTGTTTGTTGTTCGGTCGGTAAGCTGTGCGGAGAGCTTAGCGTGGATGACGAAAGGTGAAACGAGTGTGGTGTAAGATCAGAGCGTAGGTCTTAGTTCGTAGTTCGTGAGATGTAGAGTTGTCGTAGTGCAGTAGGTTCTTACGTTCCAGACGTGATTCGGTACAGAATTGGGTTTGAGTGACTACAAAAAGGTTCAGTTGGTGAGGTGTGTAAACAAGTGGGTTTTAGCGTGAAACACAGAGTCTTGGAGGGGTGATGGAGGTGAGGGTCTATCCTTGATGTCGATCACCTCTGAATAGCTAAGGACATAGCACAATAGACGTGCACGCACTCAGGGGACGCGTCTCTTTGTAAACAAAGAACAACAGGCGCGAAGTGCAGACAAGGGGTTAAGGGGAAAATAAGTAACGCTGCCCTGAAAAGACTAAAAGCCAAGCCACCACTTTGCAATGAAGACGAAGATCTGGCCCCGAAGCTCGGGCATCATCTAGCTGAACGATATGGAGATGTACTTTCACTTCTGGGTATGTGATGGATTTACGTGGGACTGCCGGTGCTATCATTTCAGGAATCGTCGATCTAAAATCTAGATTGTCACGGGTTCCAATCGACGTATTTGGCCCCCGCCAACATCACTATTCATGATATCTATCTAATGTACAGTGGCCAAGGGATCCAGAGCCTCCTCTCAAGTCGTTGTTGATCCTGTAGCTCCTCCATCTGTCGCTCGAATGCTGCGAGTCGCGCGAGTACATGTCGCTCGACGACCACGCGTTTTGCCAGGAGTCTTGCGATTTCCTGCTTTACCTCCATGTACTCAATGACATCCGACTTCTCCTCGGGGGTTAAACATTCGAAGGGCTTCTGGGGTATGCCCTATGTCGTCAGCTTGATCTATCGCCTCACGAGATGAGCTTACTAGAACTTTGAGAATTCCCGCTACAGCTTCGGGGTCGGGCATGTCATGCTCGGCCATATTCTGTACTGTCAGCCTTGATGGACCGGGGTGGGCGCAGGAGGTGGATGAGACTCACGACGGGCATATTCGAGGGACCTGTGTCAGCTCTCGTGAGCCTGCTGGGGCGTGAGAGTCACACCGGGACCTGGATCATCAGCGATAGCGGAGAAAGACAATCCGGGGTGGACTGACCAGTGAGATATCGGGATGATCGAGAGATGTTGTCTAGCGCGATCTGAGCTGATCGGCAAGAGTCACTCGAAGAGGCGCAATGGCTGCCAATGAAGTAGGAGTGTTTATCGATGAAGAGAAGAGAATCGATGCAGCCAAAAGTCGACCAAGTCAGTGCCTCGACAATTCTATCCCTTACACACACACACCAGCCAGGCTACTTTCTTTAGGTCTGCTTTTTCAGCCCACACCATGGACCTGGCCATTTGTCGGGGGCTTGAGCCGTGGAAAAAGAAGCCTCATGGTCCTCGGCCGCCTCTCGTGGAAAGGACGACGTCGTCTTATCTTTGTTGAACTCTAGTTGCTCTTCGGGAGATAGCTGGAAAGTCGTGAGCGAGTGATCACATCCGAAGATCATCGTGTCTTCTTGGGAACACCGAGCTTGGTTTCATTGGAGCCGTACATGGGATGATACAAATAGCTTATCCTGTCCCGTGAGCCCAGAAGCATGGACTCGTCTCGTGATAGTTGCGGTATCGACGTCGCCAGCCGAGTGATCATAAACGAGTCATGTTCAGAAAGAGAGATATCCAGTACCGATGGTGACATAAGCTGAGTCGAGGTCACATGTGCATAAGCAGTAGCGCAGGACTACCCAGATGAATCTACTATAAGCTCCACTACACGCTGTACACATCACCGCAGCAAAGGTTCATTCTCTCCCGTACGAGCCCGCTTCCCACAGCATGTGAGAATCCCCGTCCAAATTTTCTGACCGACTTGATCGCGTATACGATAGAACACTGGTTTCTTTGAATTCAGTCGGTCAAGTCGGATACGGTGATGAGAGTCTACGAGGGTGGAGAGGGCGAAGAGGAGGGCGATGAGGGTACATAGTGCGGATGAGGCGGAGATCACTGGGGGTTAGGGGTCTTCTTTCAGCGTCCATTGGGGCTGCTCACTGAACATGATGATCACTGAGGTCAGCGATCTCTATGAAAGCTGGAACGGTATTGACTCACTCTGAAGCCTTGCTGCTTGTTCTACTGATTTTCCACCAACGATAGCTCCAGTCATCATCCCTATCATAAGCGAGAGTTTATGAATCACTTCATTCAGGCGTACCTGGGATAGAGATCAAGCCGATCACACTATCATCAGCATATCCCTCACGGATACTAATTCGACTCACCTCATCTGATTGACAGTAGGTAGTAAAGCCAATTTCAAAGCCTCTACTCCAACAGGTTTAACAGCTTCAAACCGACTAGCCCCCATGGCCAAGTACGTTTCCACCTTATCCCTATTCTCCGTAAATTCTTTCTGGACCGTATTGAGGCCTACACCTATCGCTGAAATTGCATTGCCCAAGATCATTCCTAAAATGGGGACTACTATTAGCTTTCTAATGATGTGACGACGTACCATACTGATCGGGTTGCCAGAAGGGACGTTGAGACATTGCAAAGTTGGTCCCTAGGACCGAGATTGGGATAGTACCGCAAATCATAGCTGTCAGGACTAATGGGAACTGAAGTTAGCAACGACATAACCGGTGGCACGTACCATATTCGAGAACCTCTTTTTGGTCTTGTTGTATGTGGTCTCGAATGCTCCCAGTAGGTTCAGCAGGACTTCAGGTCAGCCTCAATCCGATGTACTGGTAGTTAGACTCACGCGCAATACCGATAACACCCCATATGTTATCACTTGCAAAAACCTTGTCCAAGACTAATCCCATGATACTAAGCTGAATAACGCATCGGGTAGCCGCAACCACCAACGATCCCCCGATCCCCAAACCTAGTGTTGCTGATAGTATCGCATCGAATAGGATGAACAAGAATCCGAACCCAACATTGAGCCATGACAAGGTAGGTGACTCGACCATTGGGATGGGTTGTAGTATTAAGCGGACAACAATCGACTCTGATTGACTTTCGGCTATCAGTTTCAGGGCGTAACGTTATTTCTTGACGTTAATTCCTTTTGTTATCATATCTATCATGTTTCACGCCTCGACTACACTACTTTGGGAACATAGAGCAATGCCTCGTGGGAAGGGATTAGATGGAGATGGGAACGCTGAAATGGAAACTCAAACTCATCCACCCATTCAATCGCCATCACTCTTTGGACCATTCATACAAACTGTCACCCTTTTGCGATTTCACCCATGACCCCAAGACAATCGTGTCACCTAGAACGTTACCCGTCCAGCAGCACACGCCCATAATCTATATATTCAAGCATCCTACTAGTCAAGATGCCATACATTCTTCCCCCCAATATATCTCTGGATTCGAATTCACCAAATCGTACATATCCAGTAGATACTTCTCGTCCTCGTCACCTACACGAAGACATCACCCAAACAACACCAAACACCCGCCCTCACCATCCTAATCACCCTCTTCATACTCCTCCTATCGCCCCCACGACCTACAACGACCTACGCGACATCCTCGACGCTCTCAGGATCGCCAACACCGTCCACTCTGATCACCATCAATCGGCAAGTCTACCACTCTTACCTCTTCACCATCATCTATTCGCGACTGACGTCTAGATCAACCGAATCGCACCATCTTATAGGCGACTGGATCGCTTGTTATCCACCCACCACCCTCACATTCTTCGTTGCCGGCCTAACATCAAAGCTACCAATTTCATAATGCCCGTCATCCGCACCCCTTATTCTAGCGTCCGCACCTCTTATTCTAGCACTAGCAACCGAAATCTAGATCGAGCCGCGACCAGGTTACTGAGGGTCGCCACAAACCCATCTCCCACCGTCGTCCAATCGACGGTTGCCGAGAGAGAAATCTTGAACCGAAGCTCCTCCATCGCACCACCAGACCGATGGGCTGCGATTTGGGCCCAAATCGCCGGACTAGGCGCCGAACCAGATGGGTACCGATTCCTTCGAGAGAACTATGCGCGGAATTACGAGTACGACCCATTATTCACCGCCATGGACATGGCTTCGAGTATTGTTTGCCTACACAAAGGTCTTCAGGCCAAATACCCTTCGCCTTCTCTGGCAGCCGTGGTCCGAGGAAAGTCCCACGAGGAGCATCTGCTAGAGACTGTCCACGCCATCGAGGGTCAATCATGGGCCCTGTACCGAGTACATAGGGCGAGGAGCTCTGAAGAGACCCTGGATTTGGTAGGCCGCGCCGTTCTATTGCGGCTTCTTGTCCGTGTCAGGGTGGTCAGCGCTGTCGTGACCACTCTTGGACGATCCTATCTTCCGGCTCAGGCAGCCTCACAAGATTTCATCAACAAGGTCATGATCGAGCTCGTCCGACCTTTACCAAATACCTCCAATGTCGAGCCGGAATTGACGATCAGCCCTCGAATCGATACGCAAGCAGTCGACGGTAATGTCGAGATGGCTCCATCTTCGCCCATTGTCGCGACGACCGATCCCGGGCCGGGCTTCCGAAATGCCTTGGATAGGCGTATCCGCTCTCTTCGCGATCCGTCAAGGACCGCTCGTTACCTTCCGAATGTCCCGTCATCGCTGATTGACCCGGGTTCTCCCCGACATCAGCTCGCGGTTGGAAACGTCCCTTCCTCTTCGCCAGTACAGGTTCCTCGTCAAGAACCTCAATCTCCCGAATCTCCAATCGCGACCAGGTCAAGGCAGGTTCCTGCTCAGTCTCTATCCCAAGAGCGATCCTCTTCCAGTACCAGTAACGACCGGGCTCATCCAACTCCCTCCTCCCCTATTCTTGAGCAGCTTCCTCCTCACCAAAGAGCATCACCTATCGCTCCAGACGGATCCGATTGGCCCACCGACCGTGGTGACGATGACATGGAATCCACTTTCGCAGAGAACGGGACCCCTCGATCAGTTGTCGTATCTCCCGGCGAAGCGAACAGAAGAGCTTTGTCAGCCGAATATGAAAATCGTGTCGCGGTGTACGGTGTCGAAAGATACCACTACTTGCTCGCTCACCCTCATCACCCGGACTGGGACGAGATTATCCCCAGACGGACACCACCAGTCCTCCGAATGCACCCTAGCGAGGCCAGGAGAACTTGGGAGATGCCAGTAGATGAATCTGATGTCGAGGAGGCGAACTGGTGGGAGATTTAACAGGAGAGACGGGATGGGAAAGGGCGTGCAGTGGCGAAGATGATAATATGGAGGATCTGTGTGGTGGAAGGCAATAGAGGGTGTTAGGTGAAGGGGAGAGGGGGGGGGACAGCTATGAGATACCTTGCTGGTGAAGCGAATAGAGCAGACAGAAAACAGAAATCCAACAAAAATATAACCGTAATCGTAGGAAAATGCATTCAAACAATATATAACTATCTTTTGTACTCCAAAAGCAAGGCTGCGCTGCAGCGAAGCACTTGATGAGTGGAACTGGTGTGAACTTTACACAGAGCATATGTACGAGCACAGACAACACACACGATTCCGAGGGATTTGCAAGCCGGGCACAAGTACAGCCACTCCCGGAGATGTAAAGAAAAGTCCCTTTAGGTCTTTGTATGGACGGTAAGGTAATGCAGAAGATTGAATGTAGTGTGTATACTGCATGATTCCAAGATATTCATGATACAATCAATGCCCGAAATAAAATTGATACCCGAAATACAACTAATCTAATCGATAAAAAATACAACTAAAATCCATAGCGCCTCGGCCTAGAACATTCTCCCAATCACCCCTCTCCTCCTCTCCTGCTTCTTCTTCCTCTCCATCTCTGTATCTATCTCATCCTGCTGACTAGTCTGACTAGTGACTGATAATCGGGAAGAACGGGGCGAAACGCTTCCGAAAAGGTGGGTGGTAGATGTGGTAGATTGTCTGAATTGCTCATAGGTGGTTTGGGTAGATGAGGAGGTTGATGTAGCAGATGAAGACGAGACTCGGTTGAGGTAGGCTTTCTGGTCGATGAGGAATGGGTGAACCATTGTAGAGTATGAATTTGTTTGGTGGGTAGGTTTGGGAGGGGTAGTAGCTCGTATTGTAGTTTAGGTGGGTGGTGATTTGATTGTTTGGTTATTTGGTTTGGTTGTTGGGTAGATGAGCTTGTGAGCGTTGATAAGTCAGTATCCCCCAAACCCAGCATCCTTATATACAATCTCCTGCCTTCACATCACCATCAAATCCTTCATCAACCTCTCAACCTCTCAACGAAATCAACGACGAAAGGATGATCATGAATTGAAGTCGATCCAGTAGTGAAGTGAAGTTAGAGGGGGGAACAATAGGGTTTTCGGGAGGGAGGTGTTTGGGAGAAGTTGAGAAGTCTGTGTTTGGGAGAACAATAAGCATTGAGTCAAGTGAGAAATTAGCGCGCGGAGGGAGAGGGAGACGATGAGACCACCTGCTTGGGTGCTGCTGGATTCGGTCTTGGTACCGTAAACTAATGGCTCCAGTGAAGCGGGGTTATGGATTTCATTTATCGATATTCCCGTTGTTCTAGCGTGCACACTAATCCGACAGACTTGAATCACATTTTATCAAAATGCCACGTCATTAACAATCCAGCCAAATTCCTATATAATCGAATTCCACCCATTGTCTCTTGACCTTATACTTCACCCTCTTCCAACCATGTAACAATACCTCGATTACGATACTCAACGACCTACTCAAACAAACTGACCATCCCTACCCTCCCCTCTACACACCCAAATGCTATTGCCTAGACCCCTCCTACCCAAAACTTTATCAGGAGCGGGTCTAACAGCGTATTGGAATAATATCCGCTTTTCGGTCTAGACAACTGAGTTCTATATTTCTCTTTTCTCTTCTTCTCTTTTCGGAGAGAGGGGGGAACGGGGAGTATAGGCGGCGGGTCGTGATCCACCCTCGATCCTTGTTTTTATTTCATTGAGGTTTGAGGACTAAATTGCGAATACATCTTTTCGAACCTAGTCGACTCTTTTTGTATTAGTAGTTTGGCGCTAGTATCTTGATAGTTGTACGAGATGCCTATATGAATGATATAATTGCACAATGGATATGCTTTCTCACCTCTTTCTGAATGTTTCCGTACGAGGCCCCTCCAGCTATTACAGGAGTGAGCCAGCATCTTACAAGCCGCGGCGCACCACCACCGCCACGTGACGTGTCTTGGCTCCGGCTTCTTTGTCCATCATCAATCTACTTTCTTCCTCTACCCCACCTACGAAAAGCTCAGGAAGCAATGAGGATCCTATCGGCCTTCCTGGCGATGCCACTGATATCATGTGTATCGGCAAGTCCAGCTAACTCGAGCTCATCGCCTGACAGGAGCTGACCTGTAGGGACTACACTTTTACTTTGAGAGTAATGAGAAACGATGTTTCATGGAGGAACTTCCTTCTGATACGATAGTGGAAGGTCAGCTGTCCTTCCCCATGGGCAGAGTTGAAGCTGATGTGTAGGTCATTACCGTGCTATGCTATGGAAGGAGGATAGTAAGACTTGGACTATTGATCCTGCTTTAGGGATTCATGTCAACGTCGAGGTATGTCTCCTTTATCGTCCCTGCCAATGGAGGATGAAGAGGCTGATCAATAGGAAATGTCGTCTGGACATAAGGTTGTCGATACGAAGGGACCACCAGATGGCAGATTTACGTTCACGTCACATGAAGCTGGTACGTAACCTCATCGCCAACATGAAATCAGCTGATGATTAGGTGACCACAGTATTTGCCTACACTCCAATATCACCGGCGGATGGATAAATACAGAACATATAAAACTCTACTTGGACGTAAATGTTGGATCTTCAAAACATGATCTAGAGTAAGCTCCCTCACCACGGACAGGAACTGATTGACAGGGGTGATTTGTCACACGTAAACACCCTCGCCAACAAGGTGAAGGAACTAGTCAATAAAGTAAACGATATTCAGAGGGAACAGCGTTATATGCGTGAAGTCGAGGCTACATTTAGGGACGCTAGTGAAATGACGAATACGAGGGCGGTTTGGTGGAGTCTTGTTCAGATTGGGGTTCTGGTCGGGGCTGCCATTTGGCAAATGAGGTATTTGAAGGTCAGTCCCTTTCATCGTTGTAACGTGACTGGAGCTAATGGGTAGGTCTACTTTGAAGACAAGAAGCTTAGATAACGAGATGATGACTGCATGCAATGAACATATATCAAATAGTGGGCATGTTGCGAGTCGCGCCGGATGACGAGCTAGGTTTCAATGAACCCAACGCAAAAGCATGCAGTATACAATGCATTGTAGTCTAGATATAGCTCATCCCAACCCCCTGCCTATGCCTCGAAAGAGTCCGAGTTGGCATCGTTACCCTCCTCCCATGCTCGCACGCTAATGCTAGCGTCTTTTTGAATAACAACCTCGACCATCAAGAAAGCGGCGCTCTTGAGCTCGACCTGAACAGCTCCAACAAGAGTCGACTTCGTCAAGATGGAAGTCTTGATTTCCTCATCCTCCTCCTCTTCATCATCCTCATCCTCGTCGTCCTTGTCGAGTGGTGCACGTTCAACCTTCTCAACCTTGACTTCATCTTTACCCTCCCAGACTTCTAGTGCGACCTTGGTCGTACCGGTAGCGACGGGAACGGCGATCCTTCTTCTTGTAGGGAGGGGTGCACCGGCCTCAATGACCTTGATGATCTCCTTGCTCTCGGCACCGGGGATGGCGAAACCAATAGCGTGAGCTAGACATGCGTCTTTCTCCTTGGCGAGACCGAGAACCGCATCGACAGTCAATCCCTCGACCTCGGGGATCTTGGACAAGTGTAGAGCTTGTAGAGCACATCCGATAGCGATAGCCTGACTGGGGTCGATGGTGGCAGTGACGGGGGTGGTAGGTGCGACAAGCATAGCGAGGTGGGATTGAAGACCTGGGAACAAGGTGGAACTTCCAGCAAGTAGGACTTCATCAATTTGAGCGAGATCGAATCCAGCCTCATTGACGATTGAAGTCAACTTGGAACCAACTTGACGGTAGACGCTAGCGGCAAGACCATCGAATCGCATTCGGTTGATCGAGGTGGACAAGTCCATTCCCTCCTTGAGGGATTCCTGTTTGTCAGCTGGTGACCTGTGGTCGCTGTAGCGGACTTACGACAGCGCAGGTAGCGGCACCGGAAGAGGCAGAGAGGGATCGCTTAGTGTGTTCAACGGCGAGCCTCAATTTGGCCTCGGCACGCTTGTCACCGGCGGGGGCGTTCTCTCCACATGGCAAGTCGAGAGCGACCTTGGTCTTTTTCGTAAACTCCTTGGCAAAGTGCTTGAGCAGCTGATCATCAGTAAAGACCATTGAACAGATACAACAAACGTACTAGGTTGTCAAACTCTCGTCCACCGAGCTTGTCATCTCGTCCCTTGGCGAGGACAGAGTACTCTCCATCGGCAACAGAGATAACACTGACTCCCAAACTCGTCTCTCCCATATCGAGAACAACGACCTTCTTGTCCCTAACTTCAGTCTCTCCAGCGTCTCCCTCTTCTGGGCTTCCCAACAAACCGCGTTCCTTCCTCTCCTCGTTTAATCCAACTCGGTATCCAACAAGTACGGCAGCAGCCTCATCCAAAACCTGAACAACGTTCAATCCAGCGTCGGTAGCAGCTGACCTGAGAGCTTCGACCTGCTTGGGACCGAACCAGGTTGGTGCGGAGATGACACATGAAGTGGGTTTGGTACCGAGGAAATCGGTAGCGGATTGTAGGAGGGTAGAGAGGAAGTTGGCAGTGACTTGGGGAACGGTCAATGTCTTGGTAGATGGAACGGGTTCCTTGGAGGCGGGGTTGGGAGTAGCGGTTCCTGAAGCGGCAGCTGATCGAGGAGCTGGGGTAGCGGCTTTAGGAGGAGGGACGAGGATATCGACAGTGTATGAAGGAGTCTCGGACTCGGCAAGCAACGGAGCGGTCAAGATGGCAGTGTGGTCAACCTCGTCGTAACTATATATCAGCTCTGCCCTCATACGCCCAGACGCAAAAGCTTACGTGTGGCCTAGAAGGTTTCGGAATCCCATGATGGTGTTCTTGCCGTTCTTGACAAGGTATGGCTTAGCACCGTTTCCAATGTACTACCTGATTAGCTTTTGACACCTTTTGGGTATTATAAGCTACATACAACTTCCTCGCCAGCGTAAGAGATAGCGCAAGCAATTTGCCTCTCTCCATCTTCGTTAGCGATACAAAGTGGGTGTCCATCCTACTTATCAGCTCGCGTCCATACTCTTTCAGCGTGGGAGCTCACCTTGTCAAGGACAGCAATGGAGGCGTAAGACTGGCCAAAGTTGATACCAAGAATAGCAGGGGCGGCGGATGCAGACCTATTCCGTCAGCTTATGCCTGATTGCCTCAAGGAGGAAAGTAGCATACATGGTTGTAGATGTATAATAGGATAGAGTATGTCTAGAATACTCTGAATTGGCGCCTGGGTCGTAAAATTCAGCAATTCACTCTCTCTCTCATCCCCACGTGGCTTGAGTACGTAATCATCTCGGGAGTATTTAAATGGTAGGCGGGGTTACGGTACTCTGTGGCAGATACACCCACTAGTACCAGATTCCTCCCTGTCCAGCCAGAGTGCATTCCTGCCAGCTCAGAACCACATCAATCACCAAAGACCAGGAGAACCTCGATGACAGCTATCCCCCCGTATCTCACATCGAACACCGAAAATGACATCTCACACCCTCACCATGTCCTCCTTCACTATCGAATCACCTCCACTGACGCGTCAGATGTCAAACATCAATCCCCAATCATGAATCAAAGGCCGTGCACGTCGAGTACACACAAGCCGTGTTCAAGGGGGATATATCTGATATTCCATTGTTTGGTTGCTACCCCTTTAGGAACGGATTCATGCGGTCTAAGTTTATATCAACGCCGCAGTCAACCTTCATTCGGTTACTATATTGACTAGTACATCCTTACTGTATAACTAGTTCATCCTCACTGTATACTCTTACTCAGTTCATATCATTCTTCGCCACATATCGTCAATCCTCATCAAACAGATAAGCCTGGTCTGAAACCCCTTTGGCGAATATACCAATGTCCTTCGGAAGCAGAGGACGAAAGGATGAAAAAGGCCTACCCCCACTTCCTACCGACAACATGGGTATAAGGGGGAGTCGGAAGGATCCTGATTCCGGACACTGGTCTGTGTAAGTTCCACTCCCTCACTTTGGGCTCTTTGGCTGTGACGCGTTCCAGTGCTGACTTCACAGCCGTTCTCGATCATCCACCCATACCCAAGAAGGAGGTAATCATAGAGAAAGGCCGGGTCCATCTCGATTACCATCCGCTTTATCGATCTTTACCGATTATACCTCTCCATCACAATCAACATCGTCTACGACTACCTCATCACCTACTCGTGGACGATTCGCTTCGGCTTCAGCGTCTAATCTATTCGAAGGTCCTCCCGCTTCACCAAGTTCGTATCGGCAATACCCTGGTGGTCCTGCCTTTCCACCTTCACCATCAGTATCTTCCAATCGATCTATTGCTACTTCCTCCGGCACACCTAGAGCATCTACAAAGAAGTTCTTCACAACCAGATCAGCTCCATCCGTTCGATCAAATACAATGCCAGAGTTGGTCGCGTACAACGATGTAGACCAGTGGGGCACAAGTACAGGGGCTGGTCCCCTTACCCCTACCTCGCCAAAGAAAGGATCAAATACCCCTCCGGAAGGGGCTGGGGTAAGGCGAAAGAACTCTCGTTCCAAATTACTAGCCAAGGGATTGAGTCGGAGTTTAACAAGGATGGGATCTGTTATGAAGCGTAGTACGTCCGGTGCGAAGGTTGGGATGGCAGGTACGACAACGGGGGTCAGTGATGAGAATCTGAATAGAAGAATGAGGAATAGGCATTCGATGGTACATGAAGAGATGGGAGATGAATGGGAGCGTGTGGATATGCAGAAGGAGGTCACGGAGGAGGATGGGGATAGTTCAATCACCAGGCCGTTCAATGTCGAAGTAAGCTAATATCCCCGAGTTTCATCAGGAAGAGCTAATGATCAGCACAACCTCCACGTATCGCCCGACCTCGATAACCTACCACCGGCATGGCTAGAAGCCCTAAAAGCCCAAGGTCTATCCGAAGCAGATCTCCTCCTAATCGCCACAGCAAGGCAAAAAGCAACTCAAAGACCAATGCTACGAATCGCTAAAGGTTCCCTTCCCCCCTCAAACCACGAAGAGCTCGCAACGCCCACTACATTCTCTCAAGCGAGATCAAGGGGTTTATCAACACCCGCTCATTGGATGATTAGTCAATCTGATTCACCATCTGCGGAAACACCTTTACTCGACAAGAGGTTTTCATGGGAGAAGAGTCCTACTACACCGACTGGGACTCGTGCTGCGGCATCACCCTCGACACCATTGAGTGCATTCAGACAATCACTCCAGAAACCTTCATCGCCTGTTGGTCCACGACAAGTAATCCATACGAGCACACCTCCTCGGCGGATGAGTAGAGCGTGGGCCGAGCCACAAGTATCGCAATTAAGTGGGTATCAGGATGAAGAGGATATAGTCGAGGAGACACCAAAGAAGACAAAGCGGTGGTCGGACCAAATACGTGGATTTCAAAGTTCGTTCGCTGGTCTAGGAGGTGATGATGATTGGGGATCATCCCTTACTTCAGCTCTAAACGGTGATATGGGTCTACAAACCGTCCACGAGAGTAATTCCGGTGGGAGGGAGAGTATAGAGTCGGACAGGCCCACTACCAGCTCGCCTGATGAGATGAAGATCCCCGAAACCTCACCTTCGAGCTTGGATTCGATCGAGTCGAGGACGAAAGCGATGAATATCTCTACTACCCCAAAAACTAGTCCACCCATCGCCAGATCTCCCACATCGCCAAGCTCTCCTACTACCCCTCGTGATATTCGTATTCGGCGTAAACCCGTTCCGCTCGTTTCACAGACTCCGCGTCGCCATTCAAACAGATCCACCAAATCAGCCGGTACACCCCAGGCTGAACGTCAATGGCCTACATCACCTTCTGCCAAACCCACCCCAAACGTTATGGACCGTAACGATCTGCCCCACTCGAGATCTCAATCTTTTCCGCAATCCCAATCGAATGATTCTGAGCTCGACCACGAACTTCGTACACCATCTACCAACGAACATTTCCCTCTATCTGTCTCGAACCATAAATCCTCCGATACACTATTACCGCCATTACCTCGCTCTATATCTGAAGAGAGTCAATGGACGCTGGCACTTGCTAAACCCAATCTTGGTTCTGGACCTGTAACGCCTCCTGCTCAGAAACACCCCTGGGCTCAATTTGGTTTCACCCATGATTCCGATTCACCACCCCGCCCAGACCCTCGATTATCATTACCAGCCACAGCGCATTATACTGAATCATCACCTCCTTCCCGCTCACACACTCCGGAAACCGATGCGGAAGATCACCCACCTCCTCTTCCTTCACCTCCACTATCACCATCGTCTTATCCCTTACGAAGCCCAAGATCACCCAGATACCGAAAAGATAAAGACCCACTTTCAAGACTTGATACTGCCAAGCGATCAGAGAGGGCTTCAATAGCTTTATCAATGATCTCAACGACTGCTTCAGAAGCTAGGAGTAGTTTAAATTCGATCAAGAGTAGTTATCTACGTGAAGCTAGGGTATTGAAAGCTTTCATGAGGGATCCAGCTGAATTGGGGGGATTGAGAGAAAGTGATGCAGAGAGGGATAGTTCTACCTCGGAAGATAGAGTCGGGGAGAGTGGTACGGAATCGGATCAAAGTGGATCAGGACTGGCTGACACAGCTGAGATCCAGACTGATCTTGCGCAGGATGACAAGGTGGCCGCCGGATCAATCAAGGGAGATATGGCAGGTCAAGCCCGAATATCGAACCATTCATCGCCTCGAACATCGACCTCCACGCCGAAGAAAACACCTAGTAAACGATCCCAGAAATCTTCTATCGATAGTACACGTTCTCGCCGTTCTCACGAAAAGACCAGTTCTCCCATAAGTCCACATCCATTCGCCTACAACCCTCACGCCGAAGACGAATTGCAAGAGAAAGAGGACGATGCGATGTTGGCTCTTGATGATGCTGCTAGGGAGATCGCTAGGCAGAGAGCTAGGTACACCCCAGTGTCTAGTCCTGGTAGGGCTCGGTTTGAGGATGCTGAAGAGGAAGTTGTGGCGAGGTACAAATTTGTAGGAGGTGGAATACCTTATTAATGCTGTCTTGCGTTTGAATTTGGGCTTGATTCATATGTCAATGCATGTATACTATACACAATCTCCTGATCCCCATATACTCCAGCCGTACCTCCACCTATCCTCGTGACATCATTCTACGACTCTTGTTATCTACCGTCCAGGTCTAGCCTCACTTCTGCGCCCTGACATGATCCACGAAATCATCAATAGTCGAAGGCCAAGCCGCTACCCATCAGTTCAGGAATCCCTTACAGGAGTCAAAGCAAACTAACCAGAATCATCATACTCCTCAAACTTTCCATCGATACTCCTTATGAAATCCACAAACAAACTCCAAGTATCTTTACTAATTGCCTTACTCTTCTTTTTCTGGAATTCAATCCATTGTTCGAAATGCTGTTTAGTGAATTCAGGTGGGTTTGTGGTCGAGGGCGAGTTGGGAGGTTCGGTGGGTGGTATACGTGATAAAGCTGAAGGTCGTGATTCGAGAGCTGGGGGGATGTAGAGGTTCCATAGGTCGAGTGCTGGGTGTTAGTTTTGTCCTACTTTCATTGGATTATCTGGGAAAGGAGGCAAGGTGGAGGATCAGATTGGGACTTACCAGTATCAAAAGCCAAAGTCCTAGCACCAGCCGCTTTGGCAAGATCAAAAGTGTGCATATACACTTTCTTGAAGTAGACCGGATCAGTATTCAATTTCCGTCTCAATCCAGGTAAAGCATTCTTCATCCCTTCAATCGAGTTCACACTAGATCGTGATCAGCTATTACATCAATAAAGAGGGCGGGAGACTCACTCTCCAGGCATTGATGCCCATCCTTGTACGAATGGTTCCTTCTCCCATTCTCCTGTTGCTTTTGATCCTAAATCTGTTGCTAGGCAGAATAATACTGAATCCTGTCCGTCAGAAATAGCTTTGGAGTAGGTCAAGGGGACATACGGATGAAGGATCAATCCCTAATTCAGTACACCATTGCATAGTCCCCTCGATCGTTATTAATTTCGGATCAGCAGGATCTATAATCAGCCCCCTCTTCCATTGAAGCACAGACCAGAGACTAACCTTTATATTTCTCCCAAATCTCTCCTAATTTCTTTTCCTTAGCTTTATCTCCTTTTGCCGAAGCAGAGCTCTGAGCCTGAGGATCATTGAAGAATGCATCAATTGCCTTTTCATTAGCTCATTCCCCTCATGAGGGGGGGGGACATACAGTTTCGAGAGATTTATATTTCTTGATAAATCGAGTAGAATCAGCTAGGTTGGCTCCTGTGATTTCCTTGAATTCGGAAATCATTTGCGTTTCACGCTGCTTGTTTGCTTTTGTCGACTAGGCATTAGGATACTATAACATAATGGAGAGGTGGACATACCATGGTGGAGGTCCTTGATGATGAGAGCGTGAAGTATACGAGTGGAACGGCGAGAGCTATGAGCAGTAGAGCCGTGAATGTGGAGATGGATGAGGAAGAGAATTGGGTACTGTTGTTATCGCTATCACCCATGCAATGGTTGTAGGAGATAACAGAACAGAGTGTAGAGGATCAGTGATGAACACGACCGGTTAACGTCAGTCACGTCACTTTGATCCCGCTCTACACCACACCGTCTTGAAGTCACGATAGATATCACATGAAATGCAAAAGGTGACAAGTAGAGGGAGACACGACATTATAAGGCAGCATATGCATGCCTATAGACAAGATAGAAATCCCAGAATATTACCCTATACACTTTAACATTTAACATCACCGACTAACTATTGTTCCCAGGTCACACGCCTCTCTCCCACACCCTGCCATTCCCATGTATTCCACAATTCACCCCTAACTTCACGCTCACGTACAGCAACATTACTGTTTGCCTCTACTAAATCATTGACCTTCTGCCATAACCTATTTCGAGAGGTCTTGGATCCTGATGGGGGTAAGACCAAATCTCGGAGTTGAGCAGGAGGAATGAATGGGTTGGGAGTAGTGACTGGGTCGGCGTAGTGTAGGGTTTCCTGAATGTCAGCTTGACCTCGGGAACAGGAAGAAAAGCTTACCTGATCCTGGAGTCGTTTTAGGACGACCTGGACTAATTCCTCGGCCCTGTATTTCTCCTGTTTATGGTTGAGGATGGTCGATCGCAACCACATAATCATAGCTAGGACAGCTAGAGTTGCTGATTGTCAGCTCCTGCGACTAACGAAACACGTCTAGGGAGACATACATCCCAATTGACTCTTCCACTTGTTGAGAAGGTCCTTGAACTCCGTCTTGACCTTGCAGCCGATAGTCAAGTCGGTTCGCGAAGCTGCATACCAGGATACGCCGCTGATATTAGCTGCGTTTAACCACATCTGTTCGTAGTACTCACTCGACATCAATCGACTCGATCACATCTTCATGCTCTACCAGGTCGTTCAGGGCAGCGTCAAACAACTCGTCAAACTGTTCTCGAGAGAATTTGGGCTACTCGTCAGCTTCATCACGGAAGGGATTGATGACGGAAGCTCACATCTCGCCTGACTGCAAACCTCTCTTTCAAAGTCTGTTCAGTAACTCCATACTTGGCCCCATCACTCTTCTTGGCACTATCCTTTCCAACTCCAGCACACACAATATTGCCTCTACCTTTTGCCAAATCCTTTTCCATCTCCATAGCTAATCCACCAATCATCCTCTTTCTCGCCGTATCAGGTCGACAGGTGGGAGGGAACGCTTTCGGTCCAACGCCCGGTAGACCATCAACGATAGGTCCGAGGAAAGCGAGTGGATGGTGGGATAAGATATATTCGGGTTCACAGGATAGTAAGGCTCCATCATCGCATGTGGCATGCGCGGGGCAGGGGGTACAGGATGTAGGTCGGGGTGCGAATGGGATCATAGGTAGTGATTTAACGTCGCAAACGATCGTCTTGGCTGCTTCTGGGTTATCGAGCTCGAGTTCAGCTCGCCTGGAGACACAGGCATACGCATTGTCGAGCTTGCTCTGTCGGTTCAGGATTAAGTCATTGGTATGCTCGGTAGGATCACAGTAACCCAGAGAAGCCGAGTTTGACTTGTAATTGCCAACAAGGCTGAGCAACAGTAAAAGTAGGAGCGAAGCTGGGATAGCGAATCGAGGTGAGGCAGCTACTGGTAGTGCATCGTGAACCCTCTTCACAAGCTGCGAAGCGGGTTCATGGGCCAGCTTGGAGGTGATTCGTTGATGTTGAGCATGTCGGTCGAGGTCGAATCGCTCTTCGACTTCACGGTTGTAGTCATCGGCATTGTAGCCTTCTCGGTCTTTAAGTATCGATGCCCGATGTTCAGACGAAGGTGTTCTTAGGTTCTCGGTACTGGGTCCGACCTTCCTCAATATTCCACCACCAGACGGAGTTCCAACTTTGGGTGCTGGTTCCGAGAATCGAGGTTGTCGAGGCTTACTCTGGCTCAGACCAATGGAAGACTGGATATCAGCATGTGCCAACCTTCGACAATGAAGATAACGTACCCGTCGCCTTCGCCTTTCCCGCTCAGCCGCAACCTCGCTTCCACTCTGGAATGGATTATAATCCGAGAAAGCCCCCGGATCCTCCTTGACAGACTTTCTTGGTGTCTTTTTCACAGATTTTGGGATCATGACTGGTTCATCCTCTTTCTCACTCTCTTCCTTGACTTCCACAGTATTCCTCAATGAGCTGGAACTTCGAGCTTTTGATGGTGTTTTGCTTCCAATGGGTTCACCAAGGGACCGTAAAATTTCTGACGAAGGGTCGATTGTACGTCTTCGATTGGTGTTTGTGGATGGTGCCGAAAGTCGAGCTTTCGGGGTATCTCCACCGAGAGATGCTCTACCTTTGCCTTTTCTGGCGATTGGTTCCTGATCGTCAGCAGAAACTTCGAATTGTCTACAGCTGCACGTACGGGCGTAGTCTCATCCTCGACCTCGGCATTCGCTCCATCGTCCACTTCCTCCCTCTTGGTGGACCTAGATCTCTTGCTGGTACTAGGAGGATCTGCCTGCGGTGCTTGAACGAGCGAGCTGGACGAGGGGACCTCAACAACAGGAGTCACCGGCCTCTTCTTCCTTGATTTGTGAACCGGCTCAGGCACCTGGTAGACCTGAATGGCCTTGATGATCTCCTCCTCTGGTTCCACGGTAGCCGTTGCCGTTCTCGCCACTCGGCCTCGAGGTTTCTTGGCTGGTGGTTCTACTTCCTCCGGCTCGGCTGTTGCTGTTTTCCTACTGGGTCGTCCTCTTCTTTTTGCTGGTACTTCGGCGACTGATGCGGTTTCGGATCCATTCTCGGAGACGATAGTTACGCCTTTACTTGATGCTTTGGCTTGTGGGATCGAGAGTAATCTCTGCTTGTCTTAGCTACATCCTATTCCGGAAAAGTGAGAGGGACATACACTAGCTTGTGACCTGACACCAGCATCGAACAATGCGACGAGATCCGCCTTCTTAGTGACATTCGAGTAGGATACAGCATGCTCGAGTAAGATTGATCTAGAAATAAGTATCAGTTCCCCGCTGATCGGATGGGATGTCCAGCTTACCTTAATTGAGGGATCTAGGAATTAGTGCCTAAATTCTAACGCTGTAATGCATGGTAACTTACAGTTAATGTAGTAGAATCAAAGTCGGAAGCGAGGTACTCTGAGGATGGAGGTGGAGGTGCCATATTAGTCGGTGTTATGTATTGATGGCGATGTCGAAGATACCTACGGGTTAGATTAAGTTTGTGAGATGAGTAGTAGTTGTTGTTTGTGTTGATCATTTAACAATCCCCGCCCTCTCCACGCGACTTGATTTGTTTATCATTTATTTAATTATAGTTATTTTACATTTAATCCCATTATAGCTAATGCGGGGGTCCAAGCGTATCCCAGTCGCGCTCAGACTATAGTAACTCTGGTCTACTCTACCTTACACCCCATTATCTATACATACATACCATACCCTATCTATAGAGACACTCTGGAAGAGTCTCTTACCTCTACGATATACTCTACTACCCTGGTTCATTCACTCCACAACCCAACTAAAATGGCTGCAGCAGTCGCCCAACCCAATGAGGACATCACCGCCTCGTCCTATGTCGGATTCGATTGTAAGTCTCGTCCTCTTGCCCCTCTCTGCCCTCTTTGGCATCTCAGCTGGCAGGCACTCGGCCCTCATAAGCTGACGATCAGCCATCACGCGTCAGATTGAGCACAAGCTCCTGAAGCGAGGTTTCCAGTTCAACGTCATGGTCGTCGGTATGTCAATCTCTATGTCCTTTGTCATTGACATCGGTCGCATAAATCAGTGCTAACGACCAGGCCAAACTGGACTTGGGAAATCGACAATGATCAACACCCTTTTCGCATCCCACTTGATTGAATCCAAAGGAAGAACAGAACCTGATATCTCTCCTCGACAGACTACAGAGATTCACGGGAAATCACAGAGTCAGCTAACGCTTCCGTTGTGGTGTAGAAAGCTAATTATCAGTCATCACCGAAAATGGTGTGAGGTTGAAGTTGAATATCGTCGATACACCCGGTTATGGAGATATGATCAATAATGATAATTGTTGGGATCCTATTGTTAAATATGTATGTTCAGCTCGATATCTCTGCAGAGGTCACAGGCTGACAACTAGATCAAAGACCAACACTCTGCTTACCTCCGAAAGGAACTTACTGCCCTTCGAGATCGACATATCGCCGATACCCGTATTCATTGTTGTTTGTTCTTCATCAACCCTACTGGACACACCTTGAAGCCTGTATGTCTGCTTGCTGTTGATGTGTGGTATCAACGCTGACCATCAGATCGATATCGTGGTACTCAAGAAGCTTGCCGAGGTCGTCAATGTCGTTCCCGTCATTGCCAAGTCGGACTCGTTGACCTTGGAGGAGAGGTACCAATTCAAGCAGAGAGTAAGTTTCCTCATCCAGCATCCTGGCAACAACTGACAGCCAGATCATGGCAGAGATGCAGCACAACCAGATCCGATCATACCCCTTTGATGCCGAGGAGAATGACGAGGAGGAGCTACAGCTCAACGAGCGAATCAGGGTAAGCTACATGACATGATTCTTTTCAGACGGAGCTGACAAGCAGGAAATGCTCCCCTTCGCTGTTGTCGGCTCGGAACGAAGTGTCGTCATTGATGGCAAAACAGTAAGGGGCAGGAAGAACCGATGGGGAGTCATCAATGTCGAAGACGAACGACATTGTGAATTCGTCTACCTCCGAAACTTCCTCACCAGGTAAGCTTGCACAAGTCTGACATTGGGCAAAGCTGAGAATCAGGACACACTTGCAAGACCTCATCGAGACGACTGCGCAGATCCACTACGAGACTTTCCGAGCCAAACAGCTACTTGCGCTAAAAGAGTCTTCGGGCAAAGCTGCCGCTCAAGCTGCTCAGGCTGCTGCTTGATTGTTTTCGTTGCTAGATTACCATGTCTTTCTTTCTTTAATTGTATATAGATAATGATGATGACCTTGAAGTGCGGAATGCATATGATTGGGACCGTGTGACTTGGCATTCATAAGGACCGTATTGTTTTGTAAAGGAGGAAGGTGGAGGTCGATCTTTTGTATTTGCGTCGTCTGTTCGCTACTTTCCAACATTACAACAATACTCAAAGCCATGTCCAGTACAAATTCAGACGAGCAGGTGATGAAGCAGATCAGAGCGAGGTTGATGGAAACGGGAGACTGGCAGCGGTAAGTACCCACGCTCTACCATATTGCTCCTCAACTCAGGATCCACCATGACCTCGAGATACCAATCGTCAAATAGTGAAATAAGCTGACAATGCAGTATATCCAAACTCCTAGAAGCTAGACTAGACGAGACAGGTTATTCAGATGATCTGAAGGATATGGCAAAAGGTACATACTACCATCAAATATGAAGCTGATGGTGTAGAAACAGCAAGAACACAAGATGATCCTAATGTTAATACCTTGATTGAACAAATTACACCTAAAGCCAAAAGTACGTTTGGAGTAATTATGTTGCTGATGGTAGGTATGATGGATGCTTCTACTCGAGCGGCTGTACTGCAGGAGATTGAAGCTGTTTTAGAGAGGGAGGTGGAGAAGGCCTAAACCATAGAGAATCGTCGGAATTGGGCAGTGGGGCAGGGAGCTGAATGGTGAGAGAATTCAAGCTAGAGGGTAACGATAATCACGACTGGATTCGCATTGTATGAAATGCATATCATCATAATACAGCTATCTGTTGTACACTACAGACTTCCTTCTCTCTAATAATTCCAATCTCCTTTGCCAAACCGTAATCAGGCAAACTAGTGCTGACTCCACTCGATCTTGTTGATATCGATACCTTCCTGTACCATCTCCCATAGAGGACTCATATCCCTCAGACGATTGACGACTTTCACTATTCTCTCGACTACGAAATCGATCTCTGCTTCAGTTGTGAATCGTCCAATACCGAATCGGAGGGATGAATGGGCCATATCTTCTGTCGTACCTAGTGCTCGTAGGACGTAGGATGGTTCTAGGGAGGCTGATGTACATGCTGATCCGGATGAGAGAGCGATGTCCTGTTTGTTAGATTTGCTTAAGAATCAAATAATGGAACGTACCTTCAAGGCCATGAGGAGGGACTCTCCCTCGACGTACGAGAATGAGAGGTTGACACATCCAGCGTAACCATCTGGGTCACCGTTACGGACGATATGCTCAACCTGGGAAGTAAGGCCATTGACGAGTCGGTCCGATAACTCCTTGACTCGTTTATGATCCAAGGCCATCTCCTCTTTGGCGATCCTACATGCCTCTCCTAGCCCCACAGTCAATGGCGCAGGAACAGTTCCACTCCTCAAACCCCGCTCCTGTCCACCACCATGAATCAACGGCTCCAACCTGACTCGAGGACGTCGTCGTACATACGCGGCTCCAACACCTTTAGGTCCGTAAATCTTGTGGCCGGAAATCGACATGACATCAATACCCATAGCTTCGACGTCAATCGGGATCTTTCCAACAGCCTGAGCAGCATCGGTGTGGAAGAATGGTTTAGGGTTCTTGGTCTCTTTTGCCCATTCCTTGAGTGTTCTCGAGATTTCGGCGAGAGGCTGAATGACACCGATCTCGTTGTTTACTGCCATGATGGAAACGAGGGAGGTGTCGGGTCGTAGAGCTGCTTTAAGCTCGTCGAGGGAGATTAGACCGTTCTTCTGAACTGGGAGGTAGGTGATTTCGAATCCCATGTTGGAGAGGTATCGACACGAGTCGAGCACACATTTGTGTTCCTGTTTATCAGGAATTTATTCTTGAAGATGACAGAAAACGTACCGTCTGAGTGGTAATAATATGCTTTCTCTTTCCCTGGTGGAATTTCGCAATTCCCTTGATGATCATATTATTACTCTCCGTAGCTCCACTCGTGAATACAATATCCTTCGATCCAGCTCCAACCAAATCAGCAATATGTTGCCTAGCCTCATCTACCGCACTCTCCGCTTCCCATCCATAAGCATGCGTCCGACTGTGTGGGTTTCCATATTGTTCCGTAAAGAAAGGTAACATCTTGTCGAGTACCCTAGGGTCCATAGGGGTTGTAGCTGCCATATCAAGGTAGATGGGTCTTCCTTCTGATTTAGCGTTTAATCCGGTTTTAGAGGCAACTTCGGCGATCTTGAATCCAAACATTTCTGATTATTAGCCATTATCCTTAAATCTAAAATAGGTGAATTACCCTTGCCACTGGGACCATCTTCGGTAAAGATCTCATCTCCATCTCCTGGATCTTCTTTGACTTGTCGGTTGACCGATACCTCCGAGACACTTGCCTGAGCAGGCGCGGATGGAGTTGTCAAAAGTCGACGGGAGGCGAATGTCGATCGAGGAGTAGTTTGTCGGGGTAAAGCCCTTAGAAGAGGTCTCATTGACTTCATCTTGACTCGAGTGTATGTTTTGTAAATGTTCTGATGGCTATAGTACTTGTGAATAGTACTATGTATGAATGGTAAAAAGTCGATCGAATGGGAGAAATGAGATTAGTAAATCGGCCGGCAATGATTGCTCAGAATAGACGGAATCAAATTATATCTATAACCCGGACATCCATCAGAGAATAGCGGAGCTCGCCGGGATGGGCATGGAGGTCACTCCTGAGGAGCGTCTAAGATGATGCATACAGATATGTCTACAGGAAAGATTACAAATACAGTCTAGACAGGTTAGCACACCACACACCACATAGTAACAAAAGACGTACGATGGATTGAAAACGACGGTATTAGGCCTCTCGAGCATCTCCAAACTCTTTGCAAATTTCTCTTCCAATTCCGTATTCCCAATAGCCCCAGCAGCCATCCCCATTTGTCTCAATAACTCTTGCAAACGTCTAAAACACCTAATGACGGATCCCTCAAAGACATCTGTTAATTTACAAATTTCAGAGAATTTCGCTCCTTTACACCATTGAAGGACTACTTCCATCATTTCGATTTTGAATGATTGAACGTATTCGTCTTCGACTATTGCTATTCCCGATTCATTCGATACTTTGGCTATACGTCTTGCTGTTTCTTGGAGCTGTCGGAGCGGGGTTGCTAGTTCTTCTTTTAGCCTCACTTGAGTGTCGGACTAGTCGTCAGCAGTGTCTCACAAGAATCAAAGGGTGACATACCTTTTCATCAAAGATGAAACAAGCCAGTAGAGCGGCACAATGCTCAGGTGACAGAGGATTGAAAACACCACCAAACATCATCTCAGTCAACATCAACTCGTCTCCTGTCGAAATCTCGCATGCTACTCGACCCTTCATCTCGACAACATCATCTGCAGTCGTGAACCCAAGTCGACGGAGAACCCTCTTTCTCGATTTGAGTTCTTCAAGATGGAGGATGTCATGTACGGAATTCAATTTTCGCTTCAAGGCCTTGACGTTGTCGATTGCAGTTTGTTTACGGTCGAACAGGTCATATAGTGCTGGAAGCGATGGCGAGCTGGAGAGGGGTAGGGTTTGGATTTTGTTCTCGAGTAGTGCGATTTGCTATAATCAGCCACAGTTCCAGTCTTCGAAACATACCTTGATGAGATCCCTGAAAGACTTGTCGTTGATACCCATGTTCTTGATGGGATCAAGTAGCGCCGGACCATTTGGCATCCTCTTCTTAATCTCCCCAATGGCTTTATAAGCTGTATTCTTCTGTTCTTGAGAACGAAGATCCTGAGGAAGCTTGATTCGAAGTTGCGAGATCGCCTGGACAGTTGACAAGAGGACACCGATAATCACGACTCGACCGGCATCACCAGCGGGTGGAGGTGAGAGACCAGAACTGGTGGTCTTTTTCTCGACAACACTGTCGGAAGCGACCTTGATGAGAACGTCGACGATATAGTGTTTCTGAGGAGGATCGGCATCTGTCACGATAGGTGGTCGGCCCTGCTTATCAGTATTACTTCTAGCACATGGAGGATGGACGTACCTTTGGATTGATAACCTTGTTGTAGGCGACAACCACACCCCATCCAAAGTCGGCATCTCCATCTCGAACTTCGACCAATCGACCAGGGTTGAGGAACGGTAATGAATACGTAGGATGGGAAATGACAGCCTGGAAATCTTGTCCCTTCTCCTTGAGCAATTGTCGGAGTTCATAGTATTCCTTGATCTCGTCCTCTCGATCGACCTTGATGGCATCTCGTTCCTTCTCAGCCTCCTTGAGTTCTAATCATTAGCAATTGCTATTCGAAAAGAAGGAACATACGTTTCTCGATCAAAGGAACACTGGTCGTATTCTGGAACTGGAAGAAACATTTCTCCAACATGAACTCGGGGCTGACTCCCTCGACTCGCATTAAATTGATGATCATGTTGTATCCCAAGTGGAATGCTGAATCGAGCCTATCCGCCTGACCTTTCACCATCGATTTAGCCGAATCGGGCTCGAGTTTCTCATCAACCATCATGATGACGATACCACGCGCATCAAGACCTCGTCGACCGGCACGACCTGACATCTGGATGTATTCCTGATCGTCAGCGACTGCCCTGATACGCAAGTGAAGAGACGTACACCACCTGACAAATTCCTGTATTCCTTTCCATCGAATTTACGGACCGAAGTGAAAACAACAGTCTTTGCGGGCATGTTTAATCCAATCGAGAAAGTTTCCGTAGCGAATAAAGCCTTAATCAATCCTTCCTGGAACAGAATCTCGATAACCTCCTTCAAGATAGGCAACAGTCCACCATGATGAACTCCGATTCCTCGTCGTAGCAATGGAAGGATGAGTTCGATTTGTGGTAGTTTTCGATCATCATCTGATAATCCACTGATTGCATTTTCGAAGACTTGGCCGACGGTTGCTTGTTCCTCGGGGGTGTTGAAATCGAGTTTCGACATTTGCATAGCGAGACCTTCACATTCACGTTTGGAGAATGCGAAAATGATGACTGGGTTGAGGTTTCTCGTCATGATCAATTTAACGATTTTGTAGATATCGGATTTTTCTACCATCAGCACTCTAACCATGCAGCTACACTCGGAAAAGACTCACCACCCTTCATAGCTCCACCCTTTCTCGTCTTGCCCTTGTTCCCTTTCCCACTACTTGGATTGGCAGGATCTTCTCCTTGTCCAGCAGCCAGAGCTCCCATTGCTTTCTGGAAATTATCTTCTCTGAAATTACTCCTCTCATCCACTACCAAGTAAATCCCTTCCGAGCCAGAAGGGAACAAGTACTGTTGTAATGGCGTAGGTCTGAAATCGGTATAGACGACATGACATGGTTGTTCGTGTGTTTGACAAATCCATTCGGCGAATTCCATTGAGTTGGGGATGGTAGCGGATAAGAATACGTATCGTACACTATGGGGGAGGAGGATGATGGTTTCTTCCCAAACGACTCCTCGTTCTTTATCTCGCATGTAATGGACTTCATCGAATACCACCCATGCGACCTCACGCATGACTTCGGATCCACGGTACAGCATCGAACGGAGAATCTGCGATCAGCTCTACTCATCAATTTGTCGCAGGTGCTCACCTCGGTTGTCATGACCAGGACGGATGCTGTTGGGTTGATAGTGACATCTCCAGTCATCAATCCTACATCAGAAAACTCTTCCAAGAACTCTCGGTATTTCTGATTCGATAATGCCTATCCGTCAGCTCAGACTCGAAGGCGAGACATACCTTGATAGGACTGGTATAAACGACCCGCCTTCCCTCCTTCAGACATGTAGCAATAGCAAACTCGGCCACTACCGTCTTACCAGCAGATGTATGTGCCGAGACTAGCACACTTTCGTTTCGTTCAATACAAGATGTCGAGACATACTGGAAAGGATCCAATTCGAATTTGTAGGTTCTCGCAGGTGGGTCGAGGCGTTTATGTTGTGATATTGGGACATAAGGGAATCCAGGGGGTACTGCCACCTGATTATCAGATCATGTACCAACCCCATACAACAATAATCTTACCTGATGTCGAACTTGATGAACAAGTTTGACTTGACCTTCATCGCCATCCCCACCATCGAGACCCTTGGCAGCTTCAACAACCCTCTCTGCCTCTTGCTCAAATTCATCCGCTCGAACAGGTACCGCTCCTGGAACTTCCACCTCCGTGATATCCCTCTCGAGACCTTCCATTGGATCTCCTCCGTTACTGGCGCCATTATCCAGAGCTTCCATTGGGTCTACACCCGCTCCTCCCTCTACGTCGGCATCCCCCTCATCGTCGATTCGGGTTAATTTTGATGGTGGTTGTGTCGAGGGCGAGTCGGATGATTTACTACTTGATCTCCTTTTTCGCTGGCCTTTCTCACGTGTTGTCGATGGACCTGCCTTTGCGGGTGATGGTGTTCCCGCCATGATAGTATGTGAGGAGGTGTTCAGCGACGGTCCAGCATAATTCTGCATCAACTATAGTCTGTAATCTGAAATCTTATGCTTATGTAATATAATACCACGTTTCATCCTTTACTCTGACGCTTTTTCTAGATTTCCATCGATGGATACTGTATATCATAATTCAATCTATATACTTACATCCATACTCAGTCACACATATAGTACACAATGGGTATCTTTGGAGGACTATTCGGCTCGCCCACACCAGCAACAAACGAATCCGGTCCATCGGACCATACAACATCTGCCGATTTATTCAATTCAACAACATTCGCCTCCAATGTTCAACCTCAATCCACAAACCAATCCAATTCGGGATTACCCCTTCCTCCACTAAGCAATCCCGCTCCAGCACCAGTAGCGCCGACGGCGGCTGATATGTTTTCGACTTCAGCATATGATCCTGCAAAATTACATCCTCTTGCTGGATTAGACAAGATGGATTTCTTGGCTTTGGACGAGGATAAATTATCGGATGTTCAGGGAGCTGCTACTGTTTTGCCAAGTAGAGGGTGGACCGATGATCTGTGTATTGGTACCGGAACGACGTATCTATCTGGTAAGCTATTTGTCCCTTTGTACAGTAAGAAAAGCTAATAGTCAGGACTGGTTCTAGGAGGAGCATGGGGATTCAAAGAGGGATTCTCAAGACCCCTAGGAAACAACACAAGCTTCAAGCTCCGCTTAAACAGTGTTCTCAATGGATGTACAAGGCGGGGGACCTTTGTCGGTAACTCACTGGGTGTTCTTGGTGAGTCATCCTTTTCTTGGTGTATCGATATCTTGACTAACGTCAGCTATCTTTTACAACTTGACAAACTCCACCCTAGATGGGTACAGGGGTAAACACGATATCTTCAACAGTATGGGTGCAGGTGCAGTCGCTGGATCTATTTACAAATCTACCTGTACGTCCACCACATGCTATTTAGAGTGGCGCTGATGATTAGCTGGTGTTAGACCTGCCATGGTCGGTGCTGCTCTCGGAACTGGATTCGCAGCGAGTTGGTCATTCTTCAAGACGATGGTGTAAATGTATAATAAAACTTTCATCATATATCATTATCCGGCATGCACCCCACATCTCTACCGCTCCCTATTACCGTTGCCTAAAGGAACAAAAAGATATGCTAAATAAAGACCCAAAACATATAACAGGAATAATCACTACTTCTCCATCGATCGCAACATCGCCAACCTAGCTTGAATACCTCCAACCTGCTCCACTCCCGGACTAGCCCATCCCGGCCGTTGATTGGGCGGACAGGTAAGACTATCCATACTAGCGCTTGGGCTCGATAATGCTCGATCACTCCATGAAGCTTGAAGAATCGATTCAACTCTCTGCCTCGCTTTATCATCTTTCAATTGTTTCTTATATTTCCGGACCGACGGGGTGATTTGAGTGTGAGCGTTGGGTGAAAGCAATCCCTCCTTCTGCCTTCGTCTTGATGGTGATTTCGCAAGGTCTTTGACCGCTGATGATCTTCTCATTCCCACTGGCGATCTACCCCCGGCTGTAGGAATAGCGGACTTGGTGGCCATGCTCGATTTCGTTGGTGTTCGATCTGGATCAACCTCAGGACGCGGGTGTGATAGATCCCGAGTGACTGTTGCTGGTATAGACGACGCGGATGGCATTGGTGAATCCGCAAATCCAACATGTCGCTGGTCGACACTGGACAACATACTTTCCGTCTCTGTCTCATCCACCGAGTAAACACTCTCCGAGTCCTGAGCACGATGCATGACCATACTTTGGGGTGGGGTCGGTTGAAAGAAGAAATGAGGTTGTGAAGGTGGTGAAAGGATGTTTACTGGTGATGCCGCTCTTGGTCTTATCCAAGCCGGTTCCTCGGGTGGTGGGGGTGGTGGATGAGCTACTCGGCGTTTATTTGGTGATCTGGTCCTTTCCAGTTGTCGGATTACTGGATGAAGGGTGATGGAGGATATACTATCTCTCAATGCTCTTAATGATCCGAATCTACCCTCACTAGAACTCGAGGTTGACCCAGACTTGACTTTCGAAGGAGTTTCACCAGGTAGTAGACTTTCGTATGTCGGTTCGGATCTCGTTACTAATTTTACCGTCTTTCCCTCTCGTCGTTCATCCAATTCAGCTTGTTCATTGATATTCCTAGCTGATCTCCAGCCAGAACTCCTCAACCATCCACCAGCAGTCGACACATCAAGTAAACCAGGTCGACTCTTGCTTTCTTTAACATAAACATCCCGCCATTGTCGATCATATTCCTCTTCATCCTCTTTATCGAATTGATCATTCCATATCCCATCTTTATCATCTTCATCAAGATCTTTGATTTCTTTCCATCCTTGACCTTTCTTTTTGGGGGACGGGGTTCTGAAGTTCGTACTTGATTCACGATCTTGGGCTTTACGTTTGTGAATTTGGTATTTACGGTAGATGATGGCTCCGATTGTGATGAGGATCAAGAGAAAGACGGGGACGAGGTAGGCGAGAGATTTGAGCTGTACAGCTGGTGCGTCGGCTGAGTCGACTGCGATTGTAGGTGTCATGGATTCCGCAGGCGTGGTGGATTCCGGGGGTGTGGTGGATGTTGTAGACGGTGAGATGATGGAGCTCGTCTCGATAGATTCTGATGCTGACATGGTTGTGGAAGTGATGGTAGGTGTAACCTCCTCAGAGCTGGTCTGTTCAATCGTGGTCGATGTACTTTCGGTCGTCGTTTTTCGCTTCGTCGACTCGGTTGTAGACGTTGGTGTAGACTGGTCAGCTTCTGTCGTCTGTGTATCGGCGTTGGGTTCAAATCCTTCTTCACTACCAAGATCAGGCTGGGTCTCAGCACCCTCGGGTCCAAGGAGGAATGGTGTCCCTGCTCTAGCCAACAGGTAGTCTTGTAGACTATCAATCGTCATTCAGGTCGATGGTAGGTAGCTTGTATACTTGAGGTCGGTGTGAGTGTCATGTGAGGTGAGAGTGGAGAGGTGGGTTAAATCGGTGGATGGTAAGGTAAGACATTAATTGGAGGGTGTGGCCGGATATGTCTCACTTTCCACCAGCCACCGCCGACTCCGGACCTTGAGGTGGTGAAAGATGGAATGGGTAATGATTAAGTTGGGGTAGTCACGTGAATCGTCATACATGATAAGGGGCAATGCGCCTGAAAAGGGTAATCTCTTTCTCGTTCGCCGTTTCGTCATCGTTGCTGTATCGTTGAAGTCATTTGTGTCGTAGCTAGGAGTGTCAGCTACTCAGATGAACTCCTGGTGAAGAAGCTTACGGGTCGTAATAGTAGTATATCCATGTATTTGTGAGCAAAGGGCACAGCAACCTCACACGCCTGGCTGGCCATGTCCCAGTGCCGCACCCCTTGCAGGCCCAAGCACCTTGATAGGATGACTCGCCATTCGACCGCCCGTTGCACCTCCCCTCACATCCATTATGCCATCGCCATTCTGCGCATATTTCCATTCGGTAGTATCAAGATGATGATTGACCAAAGTCTTGAAATCGGTAATAGACAACAGCGGAGCTACTATCAGCAGACCTCCCTTTGTCGTTGGAAAAGACGCACCGTTGCCCTCCTTGCCCATGACAGGACCCCGTCTCAAAGCTCTAGCTTCTTCCTCCCCTACTTCCAATGTCCCAGCTAGTTCATCCAATCTCCGAGCGAATCCCTCGGGATCTACATCATAATCAAACATCACAGATGATGTTTCACTTTTCGCATCTCCTTCTTCTTTATCGTTCATTTCAGCGGTAGTATTCCCTTGAGCTTGTGTTTCGACGCCAGAAGTATCGGCTTGGATACCACTAACATCTGGGTATTCGTACCATGAATTATTTGATCCGTGGTCTTGTTGTAGGTCAGGGTTGGGTGAGGAAGTAGCGCCTTCTACCCCTTCCATAGACGGAGGTGCTTGCTGGCGAGGTCTGATGGGTGATATCGAGTTCTCTGCTTCCATCGAGTCGTTCATCTTGCTCAATTGTCGGTGTGTATCTATCGTGTACTGTTTAACCCACTTAAGAAGTGGACAGGTTGATTACGTGCCTGAATTCAGAGCGGCGAGTTTTAACTGTAAATTTGCCTATCTCTTGCATATACACTTCTTGACTACCAACAAACAACAAGATGGCACAAGGAGCAGCAAAGAATAAAGGAAAAGCAAAGGTGTCAGGTGGGAGGGCGAAGACAGGAACCATGCGTAAAGGAAGAATCGCAATTGCTCCAAAGGTCACTCAGAAAGTCCGGGAAGCCGCGCATAAGAAGGTATGTCGCGTCCGCGTCCCCTCTATTAGATGATTGGCTGATGTATTAGCAATTATCGAGCAAGATTAATGATTCGATTGAAAAACAGATGGTTGCTGCTGCTTCATCTGGGAAATTGACAATCATGAAGAACAAGGGTGATCTCGAGGCGTGAGTCCATTTTCACTTCTCTAAACGTTCACGATCGTTGGTGGAGTGCTTGTAGCAGTAGCTGATGAACAGAGGTGCTGGTAAAGACAAGAGCAAGGGTCAAGGTCAGGGCCAGGGTAAAGGCAAAGGCAAGGCTTGATCGACTTTGGGGAGGGAAAGGCAGATATAGGATTGTAATGACTTGACGACCATGCACGACTACACTATATCAAATAACAGATAACATCCCACAGAACCGACAAGCGGGAAGACAGATCACACGATCGTGTTCATCAGAGTATAGGATGGTGATCAACATGCATGAGCTTGGTATTTTACTATATGATCGTTCTTGGTATTTAATTCTACAACATCGGAAAACAGGACTTCTGACAACATGATTTATGTATGTACAATCAATCTTACATGACATCTTGAAGTGCAACCCATCCCCCTCGTCCAGCTTTCGGAGTCTCCTCCGGATCATCCATATCGTCCGCCCCTGACTCGCTTGGTGTGGGCGTGACGACAGACGAGAGGGAAGGTGTTGGTGAGGATGGACGACGTGGTGGGGGCATTGACGATTCTTGGGGGAAGAGGTAGTCGGAGTATGTTTGAGATGGGGTTATTGACCGGGTCTGACTTCTTGAGGATGATCTAGAGGATGGTCTCGATGGTTCGCCCTGGTCTTGGACTCGGCTTCGGCTGTCGGATGATCTACAAGAAGATCTTGGAACGCTGTAATATCCCTCTCGGGTTGGTGGTGCGGACGGTCCAGAGGTTCGCATCGAGAATGGTCCAGTGTTCTCGTCGTCCCGGGTATGTAGCCGAGTACGAGATGGTGGACGTGAACGATGTTCGGTGGGAATATGAGCAGGATCAATAGTCCTGTGGCCTTCAGTCGATGCCCTTGCTATCTTGATCTTGAGCTTGTTGATTTTGGCTTTGGTCGTTTCTATACGTTCTTGCAGGGTAGGTGTCGGCGCTCTAGTAGGGCTCGGTGTAGGGTCTTCTGGGGTTTCGTACTCAGAGTACTGGAATGCGCTTTCCTCGATGGATGAAGAGTGGGATGGAACGCCGATCTCGGGTGGGGAGTGCATTGGATGGCGGGACTCGTTAGGGTGTTGAGGTTGTGGTGATAGGTCTACCAAGAGCTTGGATCTGGTTGCGGCAGGCTGAGGAGTCAGCATCGGGATGAAAGTAGCGGGTCGGTTACTCACCTTACCCTCGACGCTCTCCTCTGGTTTGACATCCTCATCCCGTGCTTCAGCATTCACAGACTCTGGATCATCCTTATTCTTGGGCCCCTCTCGCTTGACAGGGTAAAGCATCATGTTCTCTCCATCTTCTTCTATGTTATCCCGTCTCCTCTTGTCCCTCACTGATCCACAAGGCCATTCGGCAGTAGGGATAGGTACGAGCTTGATGGGACCCTTTGGCTTGACATCGGGTTGGGAGTCTTCAGGCTTGGCATCGGGTGTGTCGGGCAGAGGGATAGTATTCTTCTTTGGGGAAAGTCTGAACACGCTGATGATGGCACTAGCAAACGCAGAGAGGGAAGAACCGCGAGAGTGATTGGATTCCCTTCTTTGCCCATGTTCGTCTTGTACAACCTCTTCCTCATCTTCTTCGTCTTCCTCGTACGTCTCACTGCCGACATATGGCGGGAAGTAAGAGATGACATCGGTATTGGGTCGACTGCCTGAGGGTGCGAACAGCGACGAGCGGTTCAAAGAGATGATAGAGGATGAGCGACTCATGTCCGGGCAGTCGCCCGTGGCAGAGCGAGGTCTGATGATGTAGGGGAAGCGTTCGTGCTCGGGTGTGAACTCTAGTGTCTCGTATCGCAAGTGTCGAGTGTCGTTGCTTTGTAGAGTGGGAGAGGTGGTGGTATCCGTGGAAAGGGAGGTGGATGCAGTTGAAGCCTTTCCGGTGTCGATCTTGGGTGGACGTGGTCGAGGGGTGGGTTGGAGAGACACGCTTCGCGCTGCCCTTGGTAGGCCATCAAAGTCTGTTTTGGCAGCGGGGGAATGGGATGATTGACGCGTATGGACGGCGGAAGTGGTGGTCGACTTGGTTGGCTTGGGTCGAGGCATGATGCGAGCGAGAAGCGAGTCGTTTGCAGTCGCAGTTTCGATCACGCGTTGACTATTACGACGACGTGATGGAGTTGACGAGAGGGAATGTGATTTGTCGGAGTGGGCTTTGGTTGATTGAGACATTGTAATGGTGGTTTGAGATGTGGAAGAAGAGAATCGAGCTGAGTTGGATTGATCCTTATATGTATGGGACCGTTTGAGTCGTTGCCGAGGTGAATGCGGTGGTAAGGTATTAAGGCGAGGAGTAGGCGCAGAGGAAGTAGGAAGGGGATAGGTATATGACGATGACGGGTATTCATACTCGTAGTAAGTCTGAAGCGGGACTGACTCAGGTTCACCAACTGACGGGTAAGGTCGGCGAAGCGGAGCCATGTCGGGTTGGTACAGAATTTGAGTTGAGTTGAATGGAACGTGTCGCAGAAGTTGTAGACACTTTCAAAGTAAGATCCGGGCCGTGATTTCGTGATGAGATGATGGGGTCGGGTTGATAGGGTTCAGATTAGATTTGTGATCCAATATGTCTCGGTGACGATAAGAGGAGTCATCACCTATATCCTGTCTGTGGTATATGTCTAAATCATGATCCAGACCGAGATGATCTAGTGGATCATCCTTCCAACCCCATGAATTCTGACGGTGACGAGGTTAAGGGCTTGGTAATGAACGAAAAAGTCGAATCGGAAAGGAGGGTAGGTAATGAAGGTCGTTTCCTCAAAGGCACCCTGGTGTAGTAAGGGTGACGTAGATTGTGTGGAGCTGTGTATCTGTGTGCTAGAGTAGAGTTGATTGATGGTATCTGTATTCAGCATCTCGGTGATCCCAAATGCACGACCTAGCCTGATCCAAAAAGATCGCCCTTCTCTCGCCTAATCAAGTGACCCTTATCCCCCATAATTCCGATGCATGCCCGTTCCCATCCCACACCTTGACCTGCAATCTGTCATATTCCAATCACATACCCCCTTGCTTGATTCATCAGCGATCACTCCTTCTGATGAATATCGGGCGAATAAACTAGATTCGGGGGTTGGGTGATTTGGTCCATCGGTTGGTCACATTGCGAGTTTCGGGGCTCTCACTACACACGTGGTGGCGTGTGACTGCGAGTGGGTGATGGAATGGGGTATGC
>Ga0308160_10000867_pt1 | contig 48909 bp, 38 predicted proteins | sample PhyFR1_FD_201036 | JGI IMG/M metagenome (GOLD analysis project Ga0308160, IMG submission 201036) | Phyllosphere microbial communities from UC Gill Tract Community Farm, Albany, California, United States - DLSLF.R1 | ecosystem: Host-associated > Plants > Phyllosphere > Unclassified | place: USA...
GTAGATACCGTCTCGGATGTCAAGCAAGCTGAGCGTGATCCGAGGTGTACCTTTTTCTCGTCTTCAAGACGCCATAGCAGAGGTGCACCAACTTACGCATGGCTGCCCCGACGATTGCCATCGGTGTTTTGCCTTTGGCAGCCAAGCGTTCTTTCATTTCTCGTATGTGAGGATTCCACGTGAGCGCAGTCACAGCAGGCATGTACAGCGCGGCACGTATCGCTGTCGGCCCAGCCTTGGAAAGTCTCGGTTGGGCATGCAGGCTAGTGCCTGACTGGCGCTCGACAGGCACCAGCCCGAGATAGGCAGCCAGTTGTTCGGCTGAGCGAAACTGATGGGTGTGTACGACGGCCAGGATGTGGTGGCCGGTCTCGGGCCCGACGCCAGGAATGCTGGTCAACAGTGTCATGTCATCCTTCAGATCGGGATGCCTGTCGATATGCGAGCCAATCTTTTTTCGGATCGCCTTGAGCTGCGTGCCGAGAAACGCAATCGTCTCGTCGATCGATGCGAGCACGTCGTCAGGGGCTCGTCCAATGACCGATTTTTCCTTGCGATTCTGTTCGCGCTGGATATCCTTCTTGATCGCGTCTTCCCGGGATACGTAAGCTTGTAGCTGGCGCGCTGCGGGAGAAGGAGGCGTCCATGGCGCTGGCTTGAGCAGCGCACCATACCGAGCCAATACGAAGCTGTCCTTCGTATCGTTCTTCGTCCTGACCGCTATCCCGCGGCCGAAGTTCTTGACTTGAGCTGGGTTGGCAATGGAGACCGTCATGCCGGCATCGCACAGCGTTTCGGCGGCCAACTGGTGATAAACGCCGGTCCCCTCCATGATCACGTGAAGCTCATCCGGACGGATGCCTTCTTTTTTCATGATGGAAATAATGGAGGCAAGTCCAGTCGGGCTATTGTCGACCCTATTGATCTTGCGTCTGGTCTCGCTCGCCTCACGCAACAGGCAGCAGTCGAGCTTTTCCTTCGACACATCTATACCAAGGTAATTCATGATCCTTGCTCCTGAAACGCCAACTTCGCCCGCTTGCCTTGCACATCCAGGGTTTTCCCCTTGGCTACCGTCCAGTGTCAAAGTTTGGCAGAAGTAGAAAGAGCTGGAGCGCCTAATCTACGCCTCATGGTCTTGCCATCAGGGTGGGCCCAGGCTGTCCCCAACTCCATGTAGAGTAGCTAGCTCCACATAGGTTCAAGATACAAGGGTGGGCACTCTGTGCCCACGCGTGACGTCAACAGGCCCGCGGCGCGATCAGAACCTGCGCAACCCGTTCGCCAGGTTGGTGAACAAATTCGCAAACCGGTAAAACGTTTTATATGCAAACCGCTTCACGCCCAGCACGAACCCCTTCTCGCGCTGGTTGCGCACATCGATCCCGATCACCGAATCCTCGTGCGTCGGATACACCCCATGCGGCACCACCGCGTGAATCAGCTCGCCATGGTCGAAGGTGTACTTCAGGAACAGATCGATCGGCGCCCGGATCGTGCGCGCATGCGCCAGCAGCTTGCGCGCGCCCTGCGGCGTGATCACATACCCGGTCATGCACATGCCGACGTCGAGCTGCTTGACCAGGCTGAAGCCAGCGCCCTTGTCCGAGGTGAGCACGGTGTGCTTTTCCAGCGGCTCCAGGCGCACGAAGGACACCTGGTCGGCGAAGCGGCCCACGTAGTCCAGCCCCGCCTCGAAGTCCGGCGTCAGCTGGAAGTCGTCTTCCAGCACCACGATCGGCTCATTCAATTCCACGCTCTTTTCCCAGGCCAGCAAATGGCTGACGTAGCAACCGAGTTCGCCCGGCGCGGCGCGGCGGCGCCGGTGCACCAGGAAGCTCGCTTCGTCGTAGGTCTCCAGGTAGGGATGCTTGTCGACGCGGCCGTCGACGGCGTCGATGAAGTCGAAGGGAAGGTTGCGCGCGCCGAGCTTTTGCGCGACGAGGGCGCGCCGCTCGTGGCTGGACGGCAGGCTGATGACAAAGATTTTCAAGGCTGAACCTGTAGGAGTCGCAGGGAATGCCGGGCATGCCGGCGCAGGCTGCATGTTACCGCATCGTTCCGCTGCCGTGCAGAAGCGGCCAGGGTCTCGCTGGCCGGGTCCATGGCGTAGATGGCTTCCCGTAGGGTGGACGGGTCCCCCGTCCACGCGGCGCGCCGCAACAGGAGATGTGCTGCGACGCCAATGCGTTCAGCCAGATCCACCCTAGCGCGCGTAATGCGCCGCTTCGCCGGCCAGTTCGCCGTCGTCGCCCGCATGCTCCTCGAGCGCCTTCATGTAGCGCGCCAGGGCGTCGTCGAGCGAGGGCAACAGCAGGCCGCGTTCGCTGCCCAGGGCCGAATAACCCGGCCGCCGCGCCACGTAGCCCGATGCCGCGGCCGGCTGTTCCTGCAGGCGGCTGGCGTCGACCCCGGCTGCTGCGCAAGCCTTGCGCGCCAGCTCGGCCCAGGTGAGCGCTTCGCCGTTGGCCAGGTGCCAGATGCCGCGCTCGCGGTCGATCAGCAAATCGAGGCTGGCGTTCACCAGGTCGGGCACGTAGGTGGGCGATACCACCAGGTCGTTCGAGGCGGCGAAGGGCTGGCCCTGGCGCAGCGCACGCACGGCTTGCGTGACGAAGTTGTGCCGGTCCCAGGGGCCGAAGAAGGAGCTGGTGCGGATCACCAGGGCCTGCGGGTCGGCTTCCAGCACGCGGCGCTCGGATTCGGCCTTGCTGCGGCCGTACACGCCCAGCGGCGCCACCGGGTCGGACTCGACATATGGCGTGTCCTTGCCGCCGTCGAACACCAGGTCGCTGGAGAAGGTCATGAAGCGGATCGCGTGGCGGATGCAGGCCAGGGCCAGCACCGTCGGACCATGGGCATTCGCGGCCAGGCAGGCTTCGGGATCGGCCTCGGCTTCGTCGACGCGCACGTAGCCGCCGGCGTTGACGATGGCCCAGGGCTTGAAGCGCCCGATCGCCGCCTCGACCGAGGCCGGGTCGGTGATGTCCATTTCCTGGCGCGTGAGCACGTGGTGGGCCAGGTTGCGCTTTTCGCACAGGCGCGCAAAGGCCGAGCCCAGGGTGCCGGTCGCGCCGGCGATCAGGATCGGCTGCACATGCTGCGACTTGAACGGGTCGCGCACCGCGATGTCGGCCACGGCGGTGCGGGTGGCGACCGGCTTGCACAGGAAGCGCCCCGGGCGGCGCCACCAGCCCTGGCCCTGCAGCACCGGGTGGGTGAGCGGGCGGCTTGACGCCAGTTCGCGCATCAGGGTGGCCAGCGCCGTGGGGCGCGGTTCGGGGCCGCGCACGTCGAAGGGGCCGGGCTCGTAGTAGCCGCGGCATTCGGTGACCAGGCAGTTCCAGTCGTAGGAGCCGAGCAGCGACCAGACCGTCACGGCGCGGACGTCGGCGCCGGCGGCGCGCACTTTTTTTGCGGCGTTCCAGATCTCGAGCAGCCAGCGCATCTGGTCCTCACGGTTGGCGTCGATGTGGGCCTCGGTGACGGCGATCGGCAGGCCGTAGCGTTCCCAGGTTTCCTGCAGCAGCGGGCCGATGCCCGGGGTCGGCGTGGCCAGCACGCGTGGGGTCTCGATGTCGGCGTGGGGAAAGCCGTCGTATTCGTGGCAGCGGTCGGCGGGATAGCGCTCGGTGCGGTGGTCGAGCCAGCGCTCGCTGGTGGCGTAGTAATTGACGCCGATGATGTCGGGCGGGCAGGGGTTGTCGCGGAACCACTGCAAGTCCTCGAGCGTGGCGCCGGATGCGAGCAGGTAGTCCCACATCTTGTGGCCCTGGTCGACCATCCCGCACAGCAGGTCCCAGCCCAGCCAGCGCCGCTCGTTGAAGAAGTCGGCCAGCCACTGCATTTCCGGGGTGCCGTAGGTCTTCGAGAGGTCGTCGGTCTGCACCAGTTTCGCTTGCGGATTGACGGCGCGGATGGCGCGCATGGCCAGCACCGTGGCGCGGGTCTCGATCAGCAATGCCTGCACGAAGATAGGGTGGCTCTTCCCGTGCGGGTACCAGACGCCTGCCAGACCGGAAAAGCGCGCCGTGGTCAGTGGTTCGTTGACCGGGGTGTAGTACGCGGCCCAGGGGTAGCGTGCCGCTACCGCACCGGCGTACTCGGCGAGCTTTTCGGGGAAGGCTGGATCGACCAGGCTGGTATGCTCCGGACCGCTGCCGTGGTGGACCAGGCCGACGATCGGGGTGACGCCGAGCCGCTGCAGGGCGGGCAGGCGCTCATCGGACCAGGACCAGTCGGCATGCTCGATGCCATTCGGGGCGGTGCGCTCCCACAGGACCGGGTAGCGGATGGCCTGGATGCCGAGCGAGGCGAAGCGCTCGATGTCTTGCAGGCGGCTGGCGTGGCCGTTGCGCTCCATCTGGCTGAAGTACTGGTCGCGTACGCGATTCACGGTGCATTCGAGTCCGCCCCAAAGCGCCAGCTCGGGTGCGGTATCTGGCTGGAATTGCTTGTCGCTGTTCATGAGATCTACCTGCGCTAGTGAAGACAGGCTTAAGCCTAGCGGCGTCGAAGATACAATTATGTGAAACGGCGCACATAACGAAGACATTTCGGACTAGTCCTACTTTTACCTTCTTGTGCGAAGCTTCTGCTAATTAACATTGATCTGCATCTAATTGGTGCAATATTGTGATCTACAAGAGGTCAAGAGTGTGTCATCTTTGCCGGTTCGGCGAGACTTTTTGAACGTTTGAAGGAGCGAGCCGATGTATATGGTGTACTGGACCATGGTCGAGGAGACCGCAAGCACCCCGCATGCCCAGGCCTTCGGGACCGACGCGATGGTGACGGCGATGGGTTTCATGGAGGAACTGCGCAAGCGCCAGCGCGCCGGCGAGGGCGTGCGCTTCGTGACCATGTGCTCCGAGCATCCCGACGCGGTGGGCCACCCGGGTGTGGATGTCACCGGGCCGGGGTACGACTGGAAGAAGCGGCGCCGCTAGCGGCGTGCTCTCGTCTCCGGCGTGCAAGCGTTGTGCATTGAGTTGGCCAGGAAACTGGCATATGCTTGAACAAAAAACAGCATGACAAAGCGGCCGCACCCTCGGCAGGCCGCCGTCCTGGAGACCAGCATGAACCATCCCGTCATTCCGATCGCGGTCGCGGGGGCCAGCCGCCAGCGCAAGCGCGAGGCGCCCAAGGGCCGGCGCGTCGATCCGCAAGCGCTGGCCGAGGTGCAGGCCCTGCTGGGCGACGCATCGCGTGCACCCGAGCTGCTGATCGAGCACCTGCACAAGCTGCAAGACCATTTCGCTTGTCTCCCGGCCGGCCACCTCGCCGCGCTGGCCCAGGAAATGCGCCTGGCCCAGGCCGAGGTCTACGAGGTCGCCACCTTCTATCACCACTTCGAAGTCGTGCGCGAAGGTGGGCTTGTCCCGCCGGCGCTGACGGTGCGCGTCTGCGCCGGCCTGTCCTGCGAGATGGCCGGCGCGTCCGACCTGCTGGCGAAGCTGCCTGCCATCCTCGGCCAGGAAGTGCGCGTGGTGCAGGCGCCCTGCATCGGCCGCTGCGAACAGGCGCCGGCGGCGCTGGTGGGGCAGCGGGCCGTGGCGCACGCCAGCGTCGACTCCGTGCTGGCGCGGGTGTCCGCGGCGGCGCCGGCCGAGGCGCCCGGCCACATCGACTACGCCGCCTACCGCGCGGCCGGCGGCTACCGCCTGCTGCGCGACTGCGTGGCCGGCCTGCACGAGGTGGAATCCGTGATCGGCACGCTGGAAGCCTCGGGCCTGCGCGGCCTGGGCGGCGCCGGCTTTCCGCTGGGGCGCAAGTGGCGCATCGTGGGCGCCGAGCCCGGCCCGCGCCTCATGGCGATCAACATCGACGAAGGCGAGCCGGGCACCTTCAAGGACCGCGTCTACCTGGAACGCGACCCGCACCGCTTCATCGAGGGCGCCCTGGTCGCGGCCTGGGCGGTTGGCATCGACGCCATCTACATCTACCTGCGCGACGAATACCACGCCTGCCGCGCACTGCTGGCAGCGGAACTCGACAAGCTGCGCCTCGACCCGCCAGTGCTGGGCATGCCGGTCATCCACCTGCGGCGCGGCGCCGGCGCGTATATCTGCGGCGAGGAATCGGCCATGATCGAGTCGATCGAGGGCAAGCGCGGCATGCCGCGCCTGCGCCCGCCCTACGTGGCGCAGATCGGCCTGTTCGGGCGGCCCACGCTGGAGCACAACTTCGAGTCGCTGCACTGGGTGCGCGAGATCCTGGAACGCGGCGGCGACTGGTTTGCGAGCCACGGCCGCAACGGGCGGCACGGCCTGCGCTCGTTCTCGGTCTCGGGCCGGGTGCGCGAACCCGGCGTGAAGCTGGCGCCGGCCGGCATCACGGTGCGCGAGCTGATCGCCGAATACTGCGGCGGCATGATGGACGGCCACGCCTTCTACGCCTATCTGCCGGGCGGCGCCTCGGGCGGCATCCTGCCGGCAGCCATGGGCGACATCCCGCTCGACTTCGACACCCTGCAGCCCTACGGCTGCTTCATCGGCTCGGCCGCCGTCGTGATCCTGTCCGACCGGGACAGCGCGGTGGCGGCGGCGCGCAACACGATGGCCTTCTTCAAGGACGAGTCCTGCGGCCAGTGCACGCCTTGCCGCGCCGGCACGGCCAAGGCGCTGGCGCTGATCGCGGCGCCGGAATGGGACGTCGCGCTGCTGGGCGAACTGTCGCAGGTGATGCGCGACGCCTCGATCTGCGGCCTGGGCCAGGCGGCGCCGAACCCGGTCGACTGCGTCATCAAGTATTTTCCTCATGAGCTGGGGCTGTCATGAACGCACACATCCAGACCATCGCCTTCGAACTGAATGGCCGCGCCGTCGAGGCGCTGCCCGGCGAAACCCTGATCGAGGTGGCCGCGCGCGAAGGCGTGGAGCTGCCGCGCCTGTGCTACAAGCCGGGACTGGAAGCGGTCGGCAACTGCCGCTCCTGCATGGTGGAGATCGCGGGCGAACGCGTGCTGGCGCCGTCCTGCTGCCGCTTTCCGAGCGCCGGCATGCAGGTGCACACGGCCAGCCCGCGCGCCGTCGCCGCCCAGAAGATGGTGCTGGAACTGCTGCTGGCCGACATGCCGGAAGCGCTGTATACGCGCCAGAACGAGGTCGACTTCTGGGCCGGGAAACTCGGCGTCGGCAAGCCGCGCTTCGCGCCCACGCGCGCCCAGCCGCAGCTGGATGCCAGCCACGCCGCCATCACCGTCAACCTTGATGCCTGCATCCAGTGCACGCGCTGCGTGCGCGCCTGCCGCGACGAGCAGGTGAATGAGGTGATCGGCCTGGCCTTCCGCGGCCAGGACGCGAAGATCGTGTTCGACCAGGACGACCCGCTCGGTGCCTCCACCTGCGTGGCCTGCGGCGAATGCGTGCAGGCCTGCCCGACCGGCGCCCTGATGCCGGCGCGCGGCGTGGCCTTGCCTGTGCCGGACAAGCAGGTCGATTCGGTCTGCCCCTACTGTGGCGTCGGCTGCCAGCTCACCTACAACGTCAAGGACAACCGCATCCTGTACGTGGAAGGGCGCGACGGCCCGGCGAATCACGGCCGCCTGTGCGTGAAAGGGCGCTATGGCTTCGACTATGCGCATCACCCGCACCGGCTTACGACACCCTTGATCCGGCGCGAAGGCATGCCGAAGACCGGCGAATTCGCGATGGACCCGGACCGCGTGCTGGACGTGTTCCGCGAAGCCAGCTGGGAAGAAGCGCTGGCCCTGGCCGGCGGCACGCTGGCCCGGATCCGCGACCAGCACGGCGGCGCAGCCCTGGCCGGCTTTGGCTCGGCCAAGGGCAGCAACGAGGAAGCCTACCTGTTCCAGAAACTGGTGCGCACCGGCTTCAAGACCAACAACGTCGACCACTGCACGCGCCTGTGCCACGCGTCCTCGGTGTCGGCACTGCTGGAGGGCATCGGCTCGGGCGCGGTGTCGAACCCGGTGATGGACGTGATGCGCGCCGAAGTGATCGTCATCATCGGCGCCAATCCCACGGTGAACCACCCGGTGGCCGCCACCTGGATCAAGAATGCGGCCAAGGCGGGCGCCAAATTGATCGTGCTCGACCCGCGCCGCTCGGACCTGGCGCGCCATGCGCACCGCTACCTGCAGTTCAAGCCCGACACCGACGTCGCCCTGCTGAACGCGCTGATGCACACGATTGTCGAGGAGCGCCTGGTCGACCCGGCCTTCATCGCCGCACGCACCGTCGGCTACGCCGAACTCGAAGCGAACGTGGCCGCCTACAGCCCGGAAGCGATGGCGCCGATCTGCGGCATCGACGCCGAGACCATCCGCTACGTGGCGCGCCTGTACGCCACGTCGAAAGGCTCGATGATCCTGTGGGGCATGGGCATCTCCCAGCACATCCACGGCACCGACAACGCGCGCTGCCTGATCGCGCTTTCCTTGATGACGGGCCAGATCGGCCGCCCCGGCACGGGATTGCATCCGCTGCGCGGCCAGAACAACGTGCAGGGCGCATCGGACGCCGGCCTGATCCCGATGATGCTGCCCGACTACGGGCGCGTCGATAACCCGGCCGTGCGCGCCAAGTTCGAAGCGGCCTGGAACGCGACCCTCGATCCGAAGCCCGGCCTGACCGTGGTCGAGATCATGGACGCCATCTGCGCCGGCCAGATCCGCGGCATGTATATCATGGGCGAGAACCCTGCCATGTCCGACCCCGATGCGAACCACGCGCGCGCCGCGCTGGCCGCGCTCGAGCACCTGGTGGTGCAGGATTTGTTCCTGACCGAGACAGCCTATCTCGCCGATGTGATCTTGCCGGCGTCAGCCTTCCCGGAAAAGACCGGCAGCTTCACGAATACCGACCGCCTGGTGCAGCTGGGGCGCCAGGCCATCGATTCGCCGGGCGAGGCCAGGCAGGATTTGTGGATCGTCCAGCAGATGGCGCGGCAGCTCGGCCTGGACTGGGACTATGGCCACGTGTCCGAGGTGTTCGACGAGATGCGGCGCACCATGCCCAGCATCGCCGGCATCACCTGGGAACGGCTGGAGCGCGAAGGCGCGGTGGTGTATCCCTGCCCGGTGGAAGAGGGGCCGGGCCAACCGGTGGTGTTCACGGACTCATTCCCGCGCGAGGGCGGCAAGGCGCGCTTCGTCCCGGCCGACATCATCCCGGCCGACGAACGCCCGGATGCCGACTACCCGCTGGTGCTGATCACCGGCCGCCAGCTCGAGCATTGGCATACCGGCAGCATGACCCGGCGCGCCGGCGTATTGGATGCCATCGAGCCCGATCCGGTGGCGCTGGTGCACCCGCTCGACTTGCAGAAGCTGGGCGTGCAGCCGGGCGCCGTGATCACCATCGCCTCGCGCCGCGGCGAGGTGGCCTTGTATGCGCGCGCCGACGACAGCTCGCCGGTGGGTGCGATCTTCGTCCCCTTCTGCTACTACGAAGCGGCGATCAACCGCCTGACGAATGCGGCCCTCGACCCCTACGGCAAGATCCCGGAATTCAAGTACTGCGCGGTGAAGGTCGTGCCCGGCGGCGAGGTGGCGCGCCAGGGCAGCTACGGTGGCGGCCAGATTCTCGCCGGCGTGGCACAATTGGCAACATGAACCATCACGACTCGCCCTACCGTCCCGTCCTGTCGCACGCCCAGGCCCGCCTCACGCACGAGGTGCAAGCCCTGGACGAGCGCGGGCGCCGCTCCACGCTGGCCATCCCGGCCGAACGCCCGCTCACGGTGTACGTCGACAAGCGCGAGCTGGTCACCCTGATGACCCTGGGCGGCGCACCCGAGGCGCTGACCCTCGGCTACTTGCGTAACCAGCGCCTGGTGCGCAGCATCGAGGACGTGGTGTCGGTACAGGTCGACTGGTCGGTCGATGCGGTGGCGGTGGTCACCCGCAACGGCATCCAGGACGTGGAAGAGCGCACCGCGAAGAAGGTGGTGACCACCGGCTGCGGCCAGGGCTCGGTGTTCGGCGGGCTGATGGACGAAGTCGACCAGATCGCGCTGCCGCCGGATGCGAAGCTGCCGCAGTCCGTGGTGTACCGCATCGTCGAGACCATCCGCACCCAGCAATCGATCTACAAGCAGGCCGGCTCGGTGCATGGCTGTGCGCTGTTCTCGAACACGGGCGAGCTGCTGTACTTTGTCGAGGATGTGGGCCGTCACAACGCGGTCGACGCCATCGCCGGCCTGATGTGGCTGGAGCGGATGACGGGCGCGGACAAGGTCTTTTATACGACCGGCCGCCTGACCTCGGAAATGGTGATCAAGGGCGCGCAGATGGGCATTCCCTTCCTGCTGTCGCGCTCGGGCACCACGCAGATGGGGCACATGGTGGCGGAAAAGGTCGGTATGTCGCTGCTGGCGCGCTGCAGCGGGCGCCACTTCCTGCTGCTGGCCGGGCAGGAGCGGCTGGTGTTCCAGCCGGAGCTGCTCGACTTGCCTTTGCCAGTGCGCGCATGAGCGTTCCGGTATGACCCTGTGGGAAGCCACGCAGCATGCGTTCGCGCTGCTGTTTTCCGGCGACGCCGCGCTCTGGCACATCGTCTGGGTATCGGTGAAGACCAGCGTCATCGGCCTGCTGCTGGCCACGCCGCCGGCCGTGCTGCTCGGCTACGCGATCGCCATGCACCGCTTTCCGGGCCGGCGCATCGCGGTCTGGCTGGCCCAGTGCGCGCTGTCGCTGCCGACGGTGCTGATCGGTCTTCTACTCTATCTGCTGCTGTCGCGGCGCGGGCCACTGGGTCCGCTGGAATGGCTGTTCACGCAGTCGGGCATCATCGCCGGGCAGTTCGTGGTCGGGCTGCCGGTGCTGCTGGCCTTTACGCTGGCGGCGGTGCAGGCGCTCGATCCGCGCTATGCCGAGACGGCGCGCGCACTCGGCGCCTCGCGCTGGCGCACGATGACCACCGTGCTGCACGAGGCGCGCTACGGCGTGATGGCGGCCGTGATCAGCGGCTTCGGGCGCGTGATCTCGGAAGTCGGCTGCGCGCTGATGGTGGGCGGGAACATCCAGGGCGAGACGCGCACCATCACCACCGCCATCGCGCTCGAAACCAGCAAGGGCGAATTCGCGCAGGGGATCGCGCTCGGCATCGTGCTGGTGACCCTGGCGCTGGTGATGAATGGCGCGCTGATGCTGCTGCAGGGTGAAGCACACACGGCCGGAGGCAGGGCATGAGTGCGCTGCTCACCGTGCGCGGGCTGTGCAAGCGCCATGGCGAACGCCTGCTGTTCGACATCGACGAATTGAGCCTGGAGGCGGCCAGCGCCTATGTGCTGACCGGCGCCAACGGCGTGGGCAAGAGCACGCTGCTGCGCATCCTCGGCGGTCTGGAAGCGGCGCAGGTCGACAGCGTGGTCTTCGATGGCCAGCCCTTGGCGCTGCAGCCTTATCCGCAGGCGCTGCGTGCGGCCATCGTGTATGTGCACCAGCATCCGATCCTGTTCTCGACCAGCGTCGCCCACAACATCGGCTATGGGCTGCTGGCGCGTGGCGACAGCAAGTCTGTTGTCAAGAAAGCGGTGGAGGAAGCGATGGCCTGGGCCGGCGTGGGCTACCTGCGCGACACCGACCCGGCGCGCCTGTCGGGCGGCGAGAAGCAGCGCGTGGCGCTGGCACGGGCGCGCGTGCTGCAGCCACGCTTGCTGCTGCTGGACGAGCCGACGGCCAACCTGGACGGCAGCGCGCGCGAAGGCGTGATCGCGCTGATCCCGACGCTGCTGGAGCAGGGCAGTACGGTTGTGATGGCTTGCCACGACCGCGATCTGATCGGGCTGCCGGGCGTGCAGCGGCTGAAGTTACGCGACGGCCGGCTGGAGACCAGGCCGAAAGCCGACTGATTCAGGCGCGCGGGCAAACCACTGGCCTGGGCCCATCGCAAGCCCCGACGATGTGCGGCACATACGCCGACAGCAGCACCGCGATCAGCAGCACCAGCATCTGCGGGATGAAGGCCCACAGGTAAGTGAAGTGCAGGATGATGTCGGTGCGCGCGCCGTCGACGCGCTCGTCTTCGCGGTCGATGCCGGCCCGCATGGGGCTGTTCGGGCTTTCCTGGATTTCGTTGCACATCACGTGGAGCACGCGGTCCATCGCGATGCGGTCGACCCGGTTACGCACCTGCACGCCCCACTGGTACCAGGCAATCGAGAAGAACAGCAGGATCAGCGCGAACACCCACAGGTCTTGCTGGCGCACCGTGAGGCAGATCTTCACGGTGAGGATGGTGGCATCGACCGCACCCATCAGGACCATGGCGCTGATCATCACGCGCCACTCGTGGTCGCGCCGCGTGTTGAACAGGCTCAGGTGCGAATTGAAGATGAATTGCAGGATCTCTCGTCTGTCGACCATGGGGCACCGCCGGGAGCTGGGCCTGGAGTTGCGTCGATCTTACGCCGGACGGCGCGCAGGGAAGGGGGATGCGAAAAGGAGCGCCGCAGCGCTCCATGAAAAATGGCGAAACCGTCGGGTCATCGCCACATTGCCGCCCTAGCGGCCGCGCGTGCGGCCAGCAGGGCGAGGCTTCAGCTCAGCTCAGATCGCCGGCGGATCGGTCTCGCGCACGAAAGCGCGGTGGCCGGCCAGGGCTTGCTTGAAGGCGTCCAGCGCGGCGTCCGCGCCGGCGGCATCGGCCACCAGCAACGCAGGGTCAGCCGAGCCATCCGGCAGCACCGCGTCGATGCCGGCTTTCGCCAGCAAATCGGCGCCGGCGCCCAGCAGCAGGATCGGCTTGCAGTGGCGGTACTGCTCGCGCAGGAAGTCGAGCGCGTGCGCATTGCGTGCCAGCGCCGTCACCGCGTCGGCCCCATCCGGCACCACCACCGCGTCGTACATCACCGACGGACCGGCTTCGAGCGAGATCTCGATGTCGAGCAGGGAGCCGTCGGCGGCCTTTGCCTTGCCCAGCATGTTGCCGACCAGGCGAGGCACGGCGCCGTCGTTCAGCAGCGAGGCGTACAGGGCTTGCGCCTGGGCGCCGTCGACGCCGGACGCGGTGAGGATGGCGACGCGCTTGGTGCGGATGCCGGTTTCACCTGGACGGCTCAGCAGCGACAGCGCCGGCGAGGCTTCGTATTCCGGAATCGGCGCATCGGTCGCCAGCGGCAGCGGCGCCGGCACTTCCATGCCCAGGCCTTCGGCCACTTTCGCCACCAGATCGGCGTCGACGTTCGCCAGCAAGGCCAGCATGCGCTCGCGGATGGCCGGCGTCTGCACGCGGGTCAGCTCGAAGCGGAAGGCGTTGGCGATGTGGGTCTGCTCGGCCGCGCTCTGGCTGGCATAGAACAGGCGCGCCTGCGAATAGTGGTCGGCAAACAGCTCGGGCTTGCCGCGCACCTTGTCCTCAGACACGCGCTCGGGGAAGCTGGTGAAGCCCATGCGGCCCGACTGGAACGGGCAGCCGCCGCCCAGCGAATTCGGCTCGTAGTTCACGCGGCCGCGGTTGATGGCCTGGCGGTGCATGCCGTCGCGCTGGTTGTTCTGGATCTGCACGATCGGTGCGTTGATCGGGATCTCGTGGAAGTTCGGGCCGCCCAGGCGGCTCAGCTGGGTATCGAGGTAGGAGTGGATGCGGCCTTGCAGCAGCGGGTCGTTGGTGAAGTCGATGCCGGGCACGATGTGCGCGGTGCAGAAGGCCACCTGCTCGGTCTCGGCGAAGAAGTTGTCCGGGTTGCGGTCGAGGACCATGCGCCCGACCGGGGTCACGGGGATGAGTTCTTCCGGCACGAGCTTGGTCGGGTCCAGGATGTCGAAGGCGAATTCATTCGCCTGCTCTTCGGTGAAGACCTGCAGGCCGAGTTCCCATTCCGGGAAGTTGCCGGACTCGATGGCTTCCCACAAATCGCGGCGGTGGAAGTCGGGGTCGGCGCCGGAGATGCGCACGGCTTCGTCCCAGACCAGCGAGTGGGTGCCTTGCAGCGGCGTCCAGTGGAACTTCACGAAGCGCGATTCGCCTTGCGCATTCACCAGGCGGAAGGTGTGCACGCCGAAGCCCTGCATGGTGCGGTAGCTGCGCGGAATGGCGCGGTCCGACATCACCCACATCAGCATGTGTGCGATTTCCGGCGACAGCGAGGCGAAGTCCCAGAAGGTGTCGTGGGCGGTGGCCGCCTGCGGCATGGCGTGGTGCGGTTCCGGCTTGGCGGCGTGCACCAGGTCGGGGAATTTCATGGCGTCCTGGATGAAGAAGACCGGGATGTTATTCCCGACCAGGTCCCAGTTGCCTTGCTCGGTATAGAACTTGACCGCGAAGCCGCGCACGTCGCGCGCGGTGTCGGTCGAGCCGCGTTCGCCGGCCACGGTCGAGAAGCGCACGAACACCGGGGTGCGCTTGCCCTTTGCGGCAAACGGCACGGCGCGCGTGAGGGCGCTGAAGTCGTCGTAGGCTTCGAAGAAACCGTGGGCGGCCGAGCCGCGCGCATGCACCACGCGCTCGGGGATGCGCTCGTGGTCGAAATGGGTGATCTTCTCGCGCAGGATAAAGTCTTCCATCGCGGTCGGGCCGCGCAGGCCGATCTTCAGCGAATTCTGGTTGTCGGCGACAGGTACGCCCTGGTTGGTGGTCAGGTGACGGTCGGCCGGGTCCACGCGCACGCGGTCGAGCGGCGCCACGGTCGGGTTCTCGCCCTGCGGCGGCGTGCCGCTGCCGACCTTGTCGGAGGCGATGATCTCGCTGCTGGTGCTGCCGGTGGCGGCGTGGGTCGATGGCTTATGGGTATCGCCCTCGGTCGGCGTGCGCGCGGCATCGCCATACTCGTTCGGCTTGGTCGGGTTGAACGGCATGTCGCCGGCCAGCACCTTCTCGGCCGAGGTCTTCTCGAGCAGGCGGTCGGCCACCGGGTTCGGTGCGCCCAGGCTCGACGGCGGCGTGTCGGTCGACGGACCGGCCACGGTGCTCAAGACCGAGCCGGCGCCGGCTACGTTCGAAGGTTTGTTCTTGCTTGCAGTCATCCTTGCCTCACAGGTTGGTGAAATCGGTGTACGGGTCAGGCAAATACCATAGCCGACACGCGCGTAGGGGTATGTGAAGTGACTAACAGAGGCGCGATAAACGTAACGAATAGATATCTATCAGGGCGATAGGTTTTGTTGAAGGGCGTTGCCGTGATTGTGGACGGGATGTGTCCCGTACGGTGGGCACCCCGTGCCCACGCGGTTACGTGCGTGGCCTTGCACCACGTGTAGTGAGACATCGCCCGGTAGCGGTGAGCCAGGCCAGGAACGTTCAATAGGGCCGACGCATGCGTATCGAGCGACGATTCAGGACCAGCGGCTTGCGGAAATGTGCGTACCGGTGGGCACGGAGTGCCTTACGCGGCCCGGCCCACCCTACAATGACGTATCCGTTCTAATAGCCCGGACGAGGTTGACATGCGCCTGTGCTTCCAGCGCATCGTGCAACGTGGGCGTGGCATAGATACGCTCGCGTTCGAGGAAGTGCCGGAGTATCTTCCCACGCTCCTGCACGAACACCGCCTGCGGCACATGCGCATATTCGGCCCGGATCTGCCCCTCATACTCGGCAAACCGCCCCGGCGCCGCCCCCAGGATCGCCAGATCGATATCGACCAGCAACTGCGCATCCCTTGATGCCGGCAAGGCATCGTGGCAAGTCGCCATGATCAAGCCATGCACCCGCGCACAAACATCCGGCGCCAGCCCGGCAGCGGCGAGGGCCGCATCCGCCCATTCGGCCGAGCGCGCCTCGTTGCCGCGTGCGTGCACGTCATACACGCTGTCGTGGAACCACAGCGCCAGTTCAATTTCGAAGGGATGGTCGGCCAGGTGGTGCACCGTGTCGAACAGGGCGAAGCATTCGTCCAGGTGCTGCAGCGTGTGGTAGTGGCGCTGCGGCTCGCTGTAAGCCGCAAGCAGGGCAGGCAGCAGGCCAACAGGCTCGGGCAAGCCCAGCCCGCTCCACAGGCGTTGCCAGCGTGCCGCAAGCGTCGCCGTCATGCTCACATCAGGATCACGTCGTACTGCTCCTGGTGGTAACCCTTCTCCACCTGCAGCGAAATCTTCTTGCCGATGAAATCACCCAGCATGGCCAAATGCTGCGACTCTTCTTCCAGGAACAAATCGACCACTTCCTGCGACGCCAAAATGCGGAACTCGCGCGGATTGAACTGCTTGGCTTCGCGCAGCAGTTCGCGCAGGATTTCGTAGCAAATCGTGCGCGAGGTTTTGACTTGCCCCTTGCCCGAGCACGCAGGGCAGGGCTCGCACAGGATGTGGGCCAGCGATTCGCGCGTGCGCTTGCGCGTCATCTCCACCAGCCCCAGCGCCGAGAAACTGCTCACCGACACCTTGGTACGATCGCGCCCCAGCGTCTTTTTCAGCTCGGCGAGCACGGCGTTGCGGTGCTCGTTGTTCTCCATGTCGATGAAGTCGAGGATGATGATGCCGCCCAGGTTACGCAGCCGCAGCTGGCGCGCAATCGCATGCGCCGCCTCCAGGTTGGTCTTGAAAATCGTGTCCGCGAAATTGCGCCCACCGACAAAGCCGCCGGTATTCACGTCGATGGTGGTCATCGCCTCGGTCTGGTCGACGATCAAATAGCCGCCGGACTTCAGGTCCACGCGGCGGCCGAGGGCGCGCAGGATTTCCTCTTCCACGCCATACAAGTCGAACAGCGGCCGCTCGCCGGTGTAGTGCTGCAAACGCGCCAGCACGCTCGGGGTGTAGATCTTGGCGAACTCGACCAGCATCAGGTGGTTCTCGCGCGAATCCACTTGGATGGTCGCCGTCTCGTCGTGCACGAAGTCGCGCAGCACGCGCTGGGCCAGGTTCAAATCTTGATAGAGCAGGCTCGTGGCGGGACGGGTGCGGGCGCCGTTCTGGATCGCGGCCCAGGTCTTGCGCAGGTAATCGATGTCGGCCGACAGGTCGGTGTCCGACGCGTCCTCGGCCTGGGTGCGGACGATGTAGCCGCCTTTTTCCTCGGCCGGCAGCAAGCCCGCCATGCGCGTGCGCAGCAGTTCGCGGTCGGCTTCCTTTTCGATCTTTTGCGAGATGCCGATGTGCTTGTCTTGCGGCAGGTAGACCAGCATGCGGCCGGCGATCGAGATTTGCGTCGAGAGGCGCGCGCCCTTGGTGCCGATCGGGTCCTTGATCACTTGCACGGTCAGCACCTGGCCGTCGTAGAGCAGTTTCTCGATGGGCGTGGGTGGGACGTTGGAATTATCGTGCGGGCGGGCTTCCCAGATGTCGGCCACGTGCAGGAAGGCGGCGCGTTCCAGGCCGATGTCGATGAAGGCCGACTGCATGCCCGGCAAGACGCGCACGACCTTGCCTGAATACACGTTCCCGGCCAGGCCGCGCGTCAGCGTGCGCTCGATGTGCAACTCCTGCACCGCGCCCTGCAGGACCAGCGCCACGCGCGTTTCCTGCGGGGTGATATTGATGAGGATGTCTTCGTTCATGAGCGCTACGCGTGAGGATATTGTTCAGAGTGTCATGATACACGCTGGGGTGCGCGAACGTGGCGGGTCGATGCGGGGATTGTTACGAGCTGAAACTGTAGGGTGGACGGGTTTCCCGTCCACGCGTCGATAGTTGGCGGCTGAGATGCCGGAACGATCATCTCGCTCTTCACGAGTTCGAAAAAGCGAATGATCTGGAGCAGGTTGAACGCGTGGACGGCGAAGCCGTCCACCCTACGGCAGATCGACAGTCCGTCGAATCAAACCTGGAAACCCGCCTTGCGCAGCAAGACCGCCGTCTCGAAGATCGGCAAGCCCATGATCCCCGAGTGGCTGCCCTCGATGTGCTCGATGAACAGCGCCGCCAGTCCCTGGATGCCGTAGCCGCCCGCCTTGTCGTAGGGTTCGCTGGTGGCGCAATAAGTTGCGATCTGTTGCGAGGTCAATTTCGCAAAGCGCACGTTCGACACCTGGGTCACGTGCTCGGCCATGTCGGTGTAATGCACCGCCACCGTGGTCAGCACCTGGTGGGTGCGCCCCGACAGCCGTTCGAGCATGTCCTTCGCTTCGGCAAGGTCGGCTGGTTTACCGAGGATGGCGTCGTCGATGGTTACCGTGGTATCCGCCGTCAGCACCGGACGCAGCGGCTGGCGGCGCTGTTGCAGCACCTGCCAGGCAAACGCGCCTTTTTCCAGGGCCACGCGCACCACGTAGTCATGCGCCGCTTCGCCCTCGAACACGTCCTCGGACACGTCGACGCCGCGCGCCGGGTCGCTGCGCAGGCTCAGCAAATCGAAATCGATGCCGACCTGGCGCAGCAGTTCGCGCCGGCGTGGGCTTTTCGACGCCAGGTAGATTTTCTTGTTATGCGCTTTCATGGGAAATGCATCAAACCCGGTGGTAGGGATGGTTCTGGGTAATCGACCAGGCACGGTACAGCTGTTCGGCGAGCATCACGCGCACCACGCCATGCGGCAAGGTCATGCTGGAAATGCGGATCAGGCCCTCGGCGCGTGCCTTCAATTCGGGGTCGAGCCCATCGGCGCCGCCGATCAGGAAGGCGGTGTCGCGCCCATCCTGCTGCCAGTTCAACAATTGTTGGGAGAGTCCAACACTTGTCAGGTCCTTGCCCCGCTCGTCGAGGGCAATGATGCGCACGCCTTTCGGCAGCACCGCTTCGATACGCTCGCGTTCAAGCGCCATCGCGGTGGCCGCCGTCTTGCTGCCGGAACGCTCGACCGGCTTGATTTCCTTGAGCACGATGCGCAGCTCGGGCGGCATGCGCTTCGTGTATTCCCCAAAGCCGGTCTCGATCCAGGCCGGCATCTTGTGGCCGACCGCGGCAATGATCAGTTGCATCGAAGCTTACTCGGCGGCTTTCTTGACGACGCGCTTGATGACCTTCTTCACCGGCTCGCCTTCGGCGGTCACAGCGGCCTTGACCGTGCGCTTCGGCGGCAGGGCCTTCAGTGCCTTCACTGCGGCGACTTCCGACTTCGGCGGTGCGACTTTCACGGTCTTGCCGACGGCCTTCGAGGCTGGCTTCTTGGCCGGGGCCTTGGCGGCGGCGGTCTTGGCGGCAGCAGTCTTGGTGGCGGTGGTCTTGGTGGCCGCGCCCTTGCGCTCGCGCACAGGCTTGACTTCCGGTTGCGCCTGGTTTGCGGCCAGGTGCTTGGACTTGACCTTCGGCGCTTCGGCTTCGGCCGCTTCCGGCGTCGACTTGCGCTTGGCGGCGCCCAGCTTGACCGGCTTCTCGCCCCAGATTTCTTCCAGGCGGTAGTACTGGCGGATGGCCGGCTGCATGATGTGGACGATCATGTCGCCCAGGTCGACCAGCACCCATTCGCCGGTGTCTTCGCCTTCCATGCCGATGACGTCGCCGCCGGCGGTCTTGACCTTGTCGCGCACCGAGGCGGCCAGCGCCTTGGTCTGGCGGTTCGAGGTACCCGACACCACGGCGATGCGGTCGAACAGGCTGGTCAGCCCGGTGGTGTCGAACAGCGCGATGTCCTGGCCCTTGACGTCTTCGAGGGCGTCCACGACGAGGGTTTGCAGTTTTTTGATATCCATTAGCTTTTGTATAAATTATGTTGTTGAATGTAGTCTAGCACTACCCGCGAGAGGAACGAGGCTGGCGCGTCTTGCGAAACGCCCTCCGCATCTGTCTCTTGCCGCAGCAGCGCCCGGACTTCGGTCGCGGAAATATCCACGTCCAAGGTATGCGCCATGCACACCAGCCCGGCGGGCGTGGTGCGCACTTGTTCGGGCGGCGCCAGGCGCCGCGCCATTTCTTCCGCCACTGCCGGCGGCAGCGCGTCTCCCTCCAGCCTGTAGCCCGGCCGGGCAGCGACGCCAATGTTGGCGAGGTCAAACAATTCGCGCCAGTCGCGCCAGCTATCGAGCTTGAGCAACTGGTCTGCGCCCATTAGGAACACGATGGACACGTCGTCGCCCAGTTCGGCACGCAGGCCGCGCAGGGTCTCGACGGTGTAGGTCGGGGTGCCGCGATCGATTTCGCGGCGGTCAATTACTGCCGGCAAGCCGGCGTCGCGAAACGCCAGTTCCAGCATCGCGATGCGGTCGGCGTCGCTCGCCTGTAGCGCCGCCTTTTGCCAGGGACGGGCCGGCAGCACGCGCAGTTCGCTCGGCTGCAGCAGTTCGACGAACAGCCGCGCCAGCGCAACGTGGCCGTGGTGCACGGGATCGAAACTGCCCCCCAGCAGGGCGACGCAGGACATCACGAAGCGAGCCAGTCCCGGTGCGGCAGGAACTCAAGGTACAACGCGGCCTCAGGGCTGCCGTCTTCCGGATGCCAGTCGTAGCGCCATTTGACGATCGGCGGCAGCGACATCAGGATGGCCTCGGTGCGCCCGCCCGACTGCAGGCCGAAGTGGGTGCCGCGGTCCCAGACCAGGTTGAACTCGACATAGCGTCCGCGCCGGTAAGCCTGGAAATCGCGCTCGCGCTCGCCGTAGGGCGTGTCCTTGCGGCGCTGCAGGATCGGCAAATAGGCGTCGAGGAAACCGTCGCCGACGTCGCGCACCATGGCAAAGGCCTCGTCGAAAGGCAGGGCGTTGAAGTCGTCGAAGAAGATGCCGCCGACACCGCGCGCTTCCTTGCGGTGCTTCAGGTAGAAATACTCGTCGCACCATTGCTTGAAGCGCGGGTGCAGGTCCTCGCCGTAGGGCGCCAGCGCGTCGTGGCAGACCTGGTGGAAGTGACGCGCGTCATCGACGTTGCCATAATAAGGCGTCAAGTCCATGCCGCCGCCGAACCACCAGACCGGTTCTTGCCCTTCGGCCGTGGCCTCGAAGAAGCGCACGTTCATATGCACGGTCGGGGCGTAGGGGTTACGCGGGTGCAGTACCAGCGACACGCCCATCGCTTCCCAGGCGCGGCCCGCCAGTTCCGGACGCGCCGCCGCGGCCGAGGGCGGCAAACTCGCGCCCATCACGTGCGAGAAATTCACGCCGCCGCGTTCCAGCACATTGCCTTCCTCGATCAGGCGCGAGATGCCGCCACCGCCTTCGGGGCGTTCCCAGCTGTCCATCAGGAAGGGTTTGCCGTCCACGTCTTCCAGGGCCGCAACGATGCGCGACTGCAGGTCGAGCAGCCAGGCTTTGATGGCGGAAGGGGAGGGGGTGGACATGGAATTGGCTTGCGAAACGAAATAGGTGGCGATTGTACACTGTGCTTTGTGTGTACCTTGAAATTGCGCGGGTGGGTGTGGTGTGGCCCGGTGGTGTGCAATGGGGCCGGCAGCGTGCAATGGGGCAGACAGCGTGGGCACGAGTGCCCACCCTACGGATGCGTTATCGATTCGGCCGATGCAATCGCGGCGTGTCTCTTGTGGTGGGCACGAGTGCCCACCCTACGGATGCGTTATCGATTCGGCCGATGGAGTCGCGGCGTATCTCGTATGGTGGGCACGCCGTACCACGCGGGATGCGTTATCGATTCGGTCGATGCAGTCGCGGCGTGTCTCGTACGGTGGGCACACTGTGCCCACGCGGTTACGGACGTGCCCATGGGCCTGCGGCGGAGATGATTCGCCCGCCGGTCCATGAACTCGCCACGATCAAAGACTTACTTGACCCCACGCCACCCGATATCGCGGCGGAACTGCACGCCATCGAAGCGGATCTTCTCCACACCCTCGTACGCCTGCTTCTGCGCCATCTTGACGTTGTCGCCCAGCCCGACCACGCACAGCACGCGTCCGCCGTTCGACTGCAGCTTGCCGTCCACGATCTGGGTGCCGGCATGGAAGGTCATGGATTCCGCCGTCTCGGCCGGAATCCCTTCGATGACATCGCCCTTGCGCGGGTTGTCCGGGTAACCGCTGGCCGCCAGCACCACGCCCACGGCGGTACGGCGGTCCCATTCCAGCTCCACCGCATCGAGCGTGCCGTTGCAGGCATGTTCCAGTACCGTCACGTAATCGCTCTTCAAGCGCGCCATGATCGGCTGGGTTTCCGGATCGCCCATGCGGCAATTGAATTCCAGCGTACGCGGATTGCCTTCGGCATCGATCATCAGGCCGGCATACAGGAAGCCGGTGAACTGGATGCCGTCCTTGGCCATGCCCTGGATGGTCGGGTTGATGATCTCGCGCATCACGCGCGCATGCATGGCCGGGGTGACGATCGGCGCCGGGGAGTAGGCACCCATGCCGCCCGTGTTCGGGCCTTCGTCGTGGTCCTTCAGGCGCTTGTGGTCTTGCGAGGTGGCCATCGGCAAGACGTTCTTGCCGTCGCACATGACGATGAAACTGGCTTCCTCGCCGGCCAAAAATTCCTCGATCACGATGCGGGCGCCGGCGTCGCCGAAGGCGTTATCCGACAGCATGTGGTCGACCGCGGCGTGCGCTTCTTCCAGCGACATGGCCACCACGACACCCTTGCCGGCGGCCAGGCCATCGGCCTTGATGACGATCGGCGCGCCGTTCGCATCGACATAGGCATGCGCTTCGGCGGCGTCGGAAAAGCTCTGGTACTTCGCGGTCGGGATGCCGTGGCGCTGCATGAAGGCCTTGGCGAAGTCCTTCGAGCTTTCCAATTGCGCCGCTTCGCGCGTGGGGCCGAAGATCTTCAGGCCGCGCGCACGGAACAGGTTCACGATGCCGGCCGCCAGCGGTGCTTCCGGCCCCACCAGGGTCAGGCCGATGTGCTCGGCCACCACGAAATCGGCCAGCGCGGCCGGGTCGGTGATGGCGATGTTCACCAGGCGGGTATCGACGGCGGTGCCGCCATTGCCCGGCGCCACGTACACCACCTGGACGCGTTCGGATTGGGCCAGTTTCCAGGCCAGAGCATGTTCACGGCCCCCAGAGCCGACTACCAGGATTTTCATGATGGCTTTCGCAACGGATGATTCTTCCGCATTACTCTTCAATAATGGCGTTGGTGTAGATTTCCTGGACGTCGTCCAGGTTTTCCAGCGCGTCCAGCAGTTTCTGCATCTTGATGGCGTCGTCGCCGGTGAACACGGTCTCGGTGGCCGGCTTCATGATGACTTCCGCCACCTCGGCCTTGAAACCCGCCGCTTCCAGCGCCGTCTTCACGTTCGCAAAGGCGAACGGGTCGCACAGCACTTCGAAGCCGCCTTCCTCGTCCTGCACCACGTCGTCGGCGCCGGCTTCCAGCGCCGCTTCCATCAGCTTGTCTTCTTCCACGCCCGGTGCAAACAGGAACTGGCCCGTGTGCTGGAACATGAAGGCCACCGAACCCTCGGTGCCCATGTTACCGCCGAACTTGCTGAAGGCGTGGCGCACTTCGGCCACGGTGCGCACGCGGTTGTCGGTCATGCAGTCGACGATGATCGCCGCGCCGCCGATGCCGTAGCCTTCGTAGCGGATCTCTTCGTAGTCCACGCCTTCCAGGCTGCCCGAGCCGCGCTGGATGGCGCGCGTGACGTTGTCCTTCGGCATGTTGGCGTCGGCCGCCTTGTCGACCGCCAGGCGCAAGCGCGGGTTGGCGTCGAGGTCGCCGCCGCCCATGCGTGCGGCGACCGTGATTTCCTTGATCAGGCGGGTCCAGATCTTGCCGCGCTTGGCGTCGGTGGCGGCTTTCTTATGCTTGATGTTGGCCCATTTGCTGTGTCCAGCCATGTCGGTTCCTTACTTAGACGGTATGCAAGAGTGGCCGATATTTTAGCATGCGCCCCGCCGCCGAAGCCGGCTCCCGAGTTATGGAAACAACAAGAGTGTGCCCCACGCAACGAGCCCCAGTCCGCCGATGCAGGCGACTACCGTCCCGCCCGGCAACAGCTTCTCGGCCAGCAGCAGCCCAGCCAGGCCGAGCAGGGCGGCGAAGTTGGTGACCCCGGCCGCGAACAGCAGCAGCATCAGCAACCAGCACGAGCCGCAACAGTAGAGCCCATGGCCGAGCCCCATGCGCAGCGCGCCCAGCAGGCCCGAGCGCCAGCCGGTGAGGACAAAACCGAGCGGATTGCGGCATACCTGCAGGCACGCATGCTTGGCCGGCGTCCACTGGTAGAGCCCGGCCGCCACCAGGATCAGGCCGCAAGCGCTGGGGTTGACCACGGCCATGCCGGTATCCAGGGCGCCGCCGTCGTGCAGCGCCCATTGCGCCAGCGTGGCCAGGGCCCCGAAGCCGCTCCACACCGCCAGGTAGCCGGCCACGAACAGCAGCGTCGCCAGGTTCGGATGGCGCACCGACTGGGCCAGCCGGTTGATGCGCGCGAACAGCAGGATCGCCGGGGTGGCGGCCGGCAGCACCATGGCCGACAGCATCGCGCCCCACATGGCCAGCACCAGCACCAGTTCGTCGGCGCGGTAGGGCGGCGTCGCCAGCGGCTGGCTGGGGTGCGCCAGGCTCGCCGGTTCGGCGCTCGACAGGTGCAGCGCCTGGAATACCAGGCAGGCCCAGCACAGGGCCACGATACCCGCCAGCCAGGCGATGACGAGCGGGCGCTCGCGCCCCGGCTGGGTATCGACGCGGATCAGGGCGGTCATCGCTGCGCTCCCTTGTTTCGGTGCGGCCGGCCGCGTGGCCGCCGCGTGTACAACTCCAAGCTCGAGTTCGGCATTGTCGCTCCTCAGAAGTATTGAATGTAGAGCTTCGACTCCTTGCATGGGCTTGCGTTCCGGGCTTCTGCCGAGCTCGATTTTGTGCTTGGCCTTACAATCGATGGATGACCCAGCCCGCGCCAGGCACATCTGCCGCTTCCTTACCACGCTCGACCCTGGTCGGCGGCCTTGCCATCGCCATCGCCGGCGCCGTCCTGTTTTCCACGAAAGCCGTGGTCGCCAAACTGCTGTATCGCTACCACATCGATGCGGTGACATTGATCGCCTTCAGAATGCTGTTCTCGCTTCCGGTGTTCGCTGGCGTGGCGCTCTGGAAGATGCGCACCCAGGCGCCGCTGAGCCCGGCCGACCGCTGGCGCATCGTCGGACTCGGGCTGATCGGCTACTACCTGTCGAGCTACCTCGATTTCCTGGGCCTGCAATACATCTCGGTCGGCCTCGAGCGCCTGATCCTGTTCCTGACGCCGACCTTCGTGCTGGCGATTACCGCCATCTTCCTGAAGCGCCGCATCGGTGCGGTCGAATGGGCGGCGCTGGCCCTGTCCTACTGCGGCATCGTGCTGGTCTTCGTGCACGACCTGGCCGGCGGGGCGGGCAGCACCGTGCTCGGCTCGCTGTTCGTGCTGGGCTCGGCCATCACCTACGCCATCTACCTGCTCGGCTCGGGCGAGATGGTGCGCCGGGTCGGCTCGCTGCGCCTGGTGGCGTATGCCATGTGCGTCTCGAGCGTGGCCGGCATCGCCCAGTTCTTCCTGCTGCGGCCCGCGTCGCTGCTGGTGCAGCCGCTGCAGGTGTATGGGCTCTCGCTCGTGAACGGGGTTTTCTGTACTATCTTCCCGGTGTTCATGACGATGATCGCGGTGCAGCGCATCGGCGCGGCCACCGCCTCGCAGGCCGGCATGATCGGCCCGGTATCGACGCTGTTCCTCGGTTTCCTGGTGCTGGGCGAGCCGGTCACGGCGGTGCAGCTGGCCGGCACCGGCCTGGTCCTGGCAGGCATCTACCTGTTGTCACTAAAAAAATAGAAAGAGACGCGAAGAATGAAGCCACGCATAGCCCTGATTGCGCACGACAAGAAGAAAGACGACATGATCACGCTGGCCGCCGAGTACCGGGACTTCCTGGCCGGCTGCACGCTCACCGCCACCGGCACCACCGGCGGGCGCCTGATCAACGAGCTCGGCCTGCAGGTCGAGTGCAAGCATTCCGGCCCCTTCGGCGGCGACCTGCAGATCGGCGCCCAGCTGGTGACGGGCGAGATCGACTGCGTGATTTTCCTGCGCGACCCGATGACGCCCCAGCCGCACGAACCCGACATCAACGCCCTGGTACGCGCCTGCGACGTGCACAACATCGCCTGCGCCACGAACCTCGCCTCCGCGCACCTGGTCCTGTCGCAACTCATGAATGCCAACAACAAGGAGACAACATCATGATGGCCAAGGCAATCCGCCTGACGCGCACCGGCGGCCCCGACGTGCTGGAATACGTCGATGTCGAGGTGGGCGAACCCGGCCCCGGCGAGGCGCGGGTACGCCAGCATGCGATCGGGCTGAATTACATCGACGTGTATTTCCGCACCGGCCTGTACCCGATGCCCTTGCCCAGCGGACTGGGGCAGGAAGGCGCGGGCGTGGTCGAGGCGGTGGGCGAGGGCGTGCGCCACGTGCAGCCGGGCGACCGCGTGGCCTATGCCGGGCGGCCGAACGGCGCCTACAGCGCGCTGCGCACGATGCCGGCCGATATTTTGGTGAAGCTGCCGGATGCCATCGACTTCGAGACCGCCGCCGCCATGATGCTACAGGGGCTGACGGTGCAATACCTGTTCACCAGCACCTACAAATTGCAGGCCGGCCAGACCATCCTGTTCCATGCGGCGGCCGGCGGGGTCGGCCTGATCGCTTGCCAATGGGCGCGTGCGCTCGGCGTGAACCTGATCGGCACGGTCGGGTCCAAGGAAAAAGGGGAGCTGGCGCTGGCGCATGGCGCTGCACACGTGATCAACTACAACGAGGAAGACATCGTGGCACGCGTGCTGGAAATCACCGGCGGCAAGAAAGTGCCGGTGGTGTATGACTCGGTGGGCAAGGACACCTTCATCCGCTCGCTCGACTGCCTGCAGCCGCGCGGGCTGATGGTCAGCTTCGGCAATTCCTCGGGGGCGGTGCCGGCGTTTGCGATGAGCGAGCTGGCTTCGCGCGGGTCGTTGTACCTGACGCGGCCATCGCTGGGCTCGTATGCGGCCACGCGCGAGGAACTGGAAGCGATGGCGGCCGATTTGTTCGCGATGGTGGCGAGCGGCAAGGTCAAGATCGACATCCGGCAGCGCTTCGACCTGGCCGATGCCGCGCAAGCCCACGTTGCGCTCGAAGCCCGCCGCACGACCGGCTCCACGATCTTGCTGCCATGAGGGAGTTCAGCGACGACCGCGAGCCGAACGAGCCGGATGACGCCGGTACACCGAGGTTCGGCCGGCTATTGGTGGTGCTGGTGCTGGCGGTGCTGCTGGTGATTGTGATCACCTTCGCCTCGGAGGCTTACTTTTCATAATCGCGAACGCGACCGCATGATGCGAAGTCGACCGTAAGAGGCGAGGTCGATCGCAAGAGGCGAAGTCGATCGTACGGTGGGCACCCCGTGCCCACGCGGTTACGTGTTCATCTCTTGGACACGTACCGTGAATGGTCGCTCGGAGAGCATCATGGGGCCACGAACGCACACCGGCTCGCGGACACGGTACGAGCGACATCGCACCGCACATGGCCAACCGCAAACGCACGTAAGCGCGTGGGCACGGGGTGCCCACCGTACGGTTGAGTGCGTTAGCGAGATCACGCGCAACCAGTAAAAAAGCCGGGGATCACCCCGGCTCTTCATTTTGCAGGCCAGCGTACGCCAGCCCGCTGTATCAACCATCCTTGCGCTGCAACTCCACGCGCCGCACGCCACCGCTCGGCCCCGGGAAGCCTGCAAACGCACTCTGCACCAGCGCCGGCATCAGCACCGGCGTCGACAGCTCGCGGCTCATGTTATGCACGGTCACATCGAACAGCCGCTTGTCGCCCGCATCCTTGATCGACAGCTGCAGCTCGCGGCGGTACATGTGCTGGATCGACACCTCGTAGGCCGGGAACGGGTTCCAGAACGGGTCATAGAACGGGTGGTACCAGCCTGCCCAGCGCCCGCGCGGACCGAAGCGCGGACCCATGCGGTAATACGAATAGCCGTACATCGGCATGGCCGGCTCGACCACGCGCACCGGCACGTCGGTGGTGGTAAAGCGCATGCCCACCTTCAGCGCGGCAGGGCCGGCCGGCGCTTCGCGGAAGCCCAGTTGTGCCAGTTGCCCGCGCACCAAGTTCTGGTAGCTCTGGTATTCCAGCGTGTCGTCCATCGCCGGCGGCGCTTCGAAGACATAGCTCTTGTCCGCGATCTGCGCCGGCCACTGGTGGAAGGTCGTGACATCGCTGCGAACGGTCGTTGCGCATCCACCCAACAGCAGGGCCATGGCGGCCGCAGCGGTCATCATGATCAGGCGTTTCATTCGTTTCTCTCCAAGTCCAATAGGTAGACGGTCTATGCCGATCCTTAGCTTGCGCCCAGCGCCCCATTTTCGCAGATAAATTTACAGACAGTTACTCGCGCCACATCCCGACACATGCCGATACACGGAAATTCAGGCGCGCCCCCGCCAAACCTTGTTGGTAAAATAAGTCCTTCTTCGACTGTCCAATTTTCGGAACCATCCCATGCGCACAGATACGCCCCAGACGATCTACCGGAAAGACTACACCCCGCCCAGCTACCTGGTGGACACCGTCGAACTCGGCTTCGACCTCGATCCTGCGCGCACCATCGTCGCCAACCGGATGACGATGCGTCGCAACCCCGACAGCGCCCAGCGCGAAATCGAACTCTACGGCGAGAACCTGGAACTGGTGGCGCTGCGCATGAACGGCAAGCAGCTCGGCAGCCAGGACTACCGCATCGAAGGCAGCCTGCTGACGATCCCGAATACGCCGGAAGCGGTCACCCTCGAGATCGAAACACTCTGCGTGCCGGAACAGAACACCACGCTGAACGGCCTGTACACCTCGAACGGCAGCTTCTATACCCAGTGCGAGGCCGAGGGCTTCCGCGCCATCACGTTCTTCCCGGACCGTCCGGACGTGATGGCCAAGTTCACGGTGATGCTGCGCGCCGACAAGGCAAACTACCCGGTGCTGCTGTCCAACGGTAACCTGGTCGAAGAAGGCGAGCTCGGCGACGGCCGCCACTACGCCAAGTGGGAAGACCCGTTCAAGAAGCCGTCCTACCTGTTCGCGCTGGTGGCCGCGCGCCTGGTCTGCCAGGAAGAAACCTTCCGGCTGGCCGATGGCCGCGACGCCCTGCTGCAAGTCTGGGTCGAAGACGGCAACCTCGACAAGACCGACTACGCCATGCAGTCGCTGAAGAACAGCATCCGCTGGGACGAAGAGCGCTGGGGCCTGGAGCTCGACCTCGACCGCTTCATGATCGTCGCCGTCAGCGACTTCAACATGGGCGCGATGGAAAACAAGGGCCTGAACATCTTCAACACCAAGTTCGTGCTGGCCAATCCGCGCGTTGCCACCGACATCGACTTCCAGGGCATCGAAGCCGTGGTCGGCCACGAATACTTCCACAACTGGACCGGCAACCGCATCACCTGCCGCGACTGGTTCCAGCTGTCGCTGAAGGAAGGCCTCACCGTTTTCCGCGACCAGGAATTCTCGGCCGATATGGTGGGCACGGACAGCGGCCGCGCCGTCGGCCGCATCGACCAGGTGCGTACCTTGCGCCAGGCCCAGTTCCCGGAAGACGCGGGCCCGATGGCCCACCCGGTGCGCCCCGACTCCTTCGTGGAGATCAACAATTTCTACACCGTGACGGTATACGAGAAGGGCGCCGAAGTCGTGCGCATGTACCAGACCCTGCTTGGCCGCGACGGCTTCCGCAAGGGCATGGACTTGTATTTCGAACGCCACGACGAGCAAGCCGTGACCTGCGACGATTTCCGTCGCGCCATGGCCGATGCGAACGGCCGCGACCTCAGGCTCTTCGAGCGCTGGTACAGCCAGGCCGGTACCCCGGTGGTGCGCGCCGAAACCCGCTACGACGAAACCGCGAAAACCTATACGCTGACCCTGTTCCAGTCCTGCCCAGCCTCGCCCGGCCAGTCGGACAAGTTCCCCTTCCACATTCCCGTGGCCGTGGGCTTGCTGGGTGCGGACGGCAAGGACATGCCGCTGACGGTCGATGGCCAGGCGCGCGGCACCACGACGGTGCTGGAACTGACCGAATCCGAGCAAAGCTTCGTGTTCGAGAACGTGGGGGAGCAGCCGACCCCGTCGATCCTGCGCGATTTTTCTGCGCCGATCATCCTCGACTACCACTACGGCGATGCCGACCTGCTGCACCTGTTCAGCCACGACAGCGACCCGGTGAACCGCTGGGAAGCCGGCCAGCGCCTGGCCATGGGGCGCCTGCTGAAACTCACCGGCGAAGCCGGCGTCGGCGCCCCGCTGCTGCTGGACGACACCTTCCTGCTGGCCATGGGCAAGATGCTGGCCGACGAGACCCTCGACCCCGCCTTCCGCGAGCAGGCCCTGCTGCTGCCATCGGAAACCATGGTCGCCGAGCAGAGCGCCGTGGTCGACCCGCTGGCAATCCACCTGGCGCGCCAGTTCATGCGCGCGAATATCGGTGCGCGCCTGAAGGATGCCCTGCTGGCCCAGTACCACGCAAACGCCACCCCGGGCGAGTACAGCCCGGACGCGCTGTCGATCGGCAAGCGCGCCCTGAAGAATCTGTGCCTGTCCTACCTGGCCGCAGCCCAGGACGAAGAGGGCTTGAAGCTGGCCCAGGACCAGTTCGACCAGGCCGGCAACATGACCGATCGCGTCGCCGCCCTGGGCGCCCTGATCCACGCCCGGGCACCGGCAGCCGACGCCGCCCTCCAGCGTTTCTACGACGAATTCGAGGACGAAGCCCTGGTCATCGACAAGTGGTTCATGCTGCAGGCCTCGAGCGCGACGCTCGACGTCGCCGCCGTGCGCGAACTGATGCGCCACCCGGCCTTCAACCTGCGCAACCCGAACCGCGCGCGCAGCCTGATTTCCAGCTTCTGCGCGGGCAATCCGGTGCAGTTCCACGCACCGGACGGCAGCGGCTATGCCTTCTGGGCCGAGCAGGTGATCACCCTCGACGGCCTGAATCCGCAGGTGGCGAGCCGCCTGGCACGCGCCATGGACCGCTGGCGCCGCTACACGCCGGCATTGCAGGAGCACATGAAGAAGGCGCTGCAGCAGGTGGCCGGCCAGCAGCGTTTGTCGAACGACGTGCGCGAAGTCGTCGGCAAGGCCCTTGCGAACTAAACGTATTCAACAAACCTAAGGAAGTTCATGAAACGCGTCAGTCTCACGCAACACCTGGTGGAAGAGCAACGCCTCCACAACACCATCCCGGCCGAGCTGCGCCTCCTGATCGAGGTCGTGGCCCGCGCCTGCAAGCGCATCAGCTACGAAGTCAGCAAGGGCGCGCTGGGCGATATCCTCGGCAGCGCCGACACCGAGAACATCCAGGGCGAAGTCCAGAAGAAGCTGGACGTGATTTCCAACGAGATCTTGTTGGAAGCGAACGAGTGGGGCGGCCACCTGGCAGCCATGGCATCGGAAGAAATGGAAAGCATCCACCCGATCCCGAACCGCTATCCGAAGGGCGAGTACATGCTGCTCTTCGATCCGCTCGACGGCTCGTCGAACATCGACGTCAACGTGTCGATCGGCACCATCTTCTCGGTGCTGAAGGCGCCGGAAGGCATGGGCGAACCGACCGAGGAAGCCTTCCTGCAGCCGGGCACGGCCCAGGTTGCCGCCGGCTACGCCGTGTACGGCCCGCAAACCATGCTGGTACTGACCACCGGCGACGGCGTGCACTGCTTCACCCTGGACCGCGAGATGGGTTCCTGGGTCCTCACCCAGAGCAACATGCAGATCCCGGCAAGCACGAAAGAGTTCGCCATCAACATGTCGAACAAGCGCCACTGGCATCCGCCGGTGCAGCGCTATGTCGACGAAATGCTGGCCGGTAAAACCGGTGCGCGCGGCAAGGACTTCAACATGCGCTGGATCGCCTCGATGGTGGCCGACGTGCACCGCATCCTGAACCGCGGCGGCGTCTTCATGTACCCGGCCGACCTGCGCGACCCGTCGCAGCCAGGCAAGCTGCGCCTGATGTACGAAGCCAATCCGATGGCGATGATCGTCGAGCAGGCCGGCGGCGCGGCCACCGATGGCGTGAACCGCATCATGGAGATCGCGCCGACCAAGCTGCACCAGCGCGTGCCGGTCTTCCTCGGCTCGAAGGAAGAAGTCGAGCTGGTGACCCGTTACCACCAGGACCAATAAACTGCCGCAGTAACTTTCTGGCCAATCCCGCGCGAAATAGCCGAGTCGGACTAGCACGAAGGCCATCTTGTTGCTAGAATACGGCTCTTCGTCGGGATCGCCCGGCGTAGAGCCGCTGTAGCTCAGTCGGTAGAGCAGCGCATTCGTAATGCGAAGGTCACCAGTTCGATTCCGGTCAGCGGCACCAAGAATTCAGCAGTAAAGATAAAGGGTTGTGCGTGAAAACGTGCAGCCCTTTTTTCTTGCCTGAACACTCCTGCCTGTCTGCCATTGCCATCCTTGTCGCACCGTCACCCCCATCAGCAAGCATTCGCCAAAAACCTACCGGCAGAATGTTATACAAATTACATTTACATTTGTAGAAATGTGATTATCTTGGTAAAATACTGTCCGCTTGAACGCACTACCTCCCCACTAACAGCGTTGGCCTGGCCTGAATCGACAGGCCGTTCACAACGCATGCTCCGGGCACAGCCCTGTCCTGTACAGGACGGCTTTGCCGCCAATGGCCGCGAAAAGCAAGGCCATCCATGACCCGCCTGTCCGTTGCCCAAGCAAGACACAAGTGCAGGCAATACCTTGGTCCGTTACGGACCGTGGATACCGGCGCGGCCTCTGGAGCCGAAAGAAAGGAATCAATGACAGCAACGAACACCATGCGCGCCGCAGCGCTGGCAGCAGCCATTCTCGTTTGCGCACCCGCCCGCGCCGACGAACCGGTTGCATCGCCCCTCAAGATCGGCGGCGCGATCCGCTTCAATTACGTCTACAAGAGCTGGCAGGACGAATACAAAAGCGGCTTCTTCGGCCTGGACACGGCGCGCCTGAATGTCGACTACGACGACGGCAGGCTGATCGGCTCGGCCGAGTACCGCTACAACAATTACCCGAAAGGACAGGGCGGCTACTGGCAGCATTTCCTGCACCACGGCTGGGTCGGCATGCGCTTCGCCGACAAGAGCACGCTGCACGTGGGCCTGGACAAGCAGGTCTTCGGCCTGTTCCCCTTTGCATCGAATAATTTTTACTCCTCGATCGCCTTTTATGCCGGCTTCGAGGACAAGTACGACCTGGGCCTGACCTATGCCAGCCGGCCCGGCCCCTTCGAATGGCAGCTCGGCTTTTATCCGCGCGACGGCGGTTCCTACAGCGGCGGCGGCAATACGGCCGGCGCATCGAACCGCTACTCGTACAACATCGTGGCCGACGACAGCGAGCAGGGCTTCGGCACCGGCCAGGATGACAGCGAGCGCAACACCCTGGTCGGGCGCATGGCCTGGCATCTCGGGCCCGATGGGCGGCACGAGATCGGCCTCTCCGGCCTGACCGGCGAGATCCGAAACGGGGTCGGGCTTGACACCCGACGCAACGCGGCGGCCATCCACTATGCCGGGCCGGTCGGCCCCTTCAAGCTGATGCTCGAGGCCTTGCGCTACCGCTACCGCACGGCGCACGATGCCGGCCAGACGTATGATGGCCTCGACTCCAACAGTTTCGTGATGCTGGGCGCCTTCGGCTATCCGTATCCATTGGCTACGAAGGGGAATATCTATATCGCCAACATCAGCTACGACATTCCCGGCAAGCTGGGGCCGCTCGGCAACTTCAAGGTCTACAACGACTACGGCATCCTGGACAAGAAGGTCGGCGGCTACAAGGATTCGATGCAGAATGTGACCGGTCTAAATTTCTCGTCAGGGAAATGGTCGTTCTACCTGGATTTCATGCGCGGCAAGCATCACCCCTACCTGTCGCCAGACGCCGGCGGGCTGGCATCGACGCCCGCGCAGCATGAGCGCGCCACCCGCCGCGTAAATCTGCAAGCGGGCTATTACTTCTGATCGCCATTGCGCGTGCGGACAGGCAGGCCGCCACCGGCTGGCCTCGTTTGTGTCGGGCAACTTGTTTTTCCTGTACGCCGCGCTTTATCCTGCCATCTTCTTCGAAAGTCCCGCGATCCCACAGCTCTGTTAGTCACCGCACTGTACCGGACCCTCAGCTGTTATAACTTTTGTACTGCGACGCGGTTTTCCCGACAGCCGCAATCGTGCAGTGCGCCAGACCGGCGTACGCTGTGAGACGGGATGCGAAAGTGACGGGCTACGGATGGGAATTCGACGGAACTTTTGAGGTCGCCAGATGTCATCGATATGAATCCTTGACGGATGGCACAGGCCGAATGGTCCATTGATGTAGCGCAGTCCATTTTCGCGCCGCCGTCTTGTTTCGAGCACAATCGGGGAGAATGTGGATCGGGTTTCGGTCTACTCCGCGGTGATCTACTTTTTACGAGGACAAAGTCATGGATAATCAGAAATCGAACGAGGGAAAAGGCGTTGATGCCGGCCGTCAAGGTGCAGGCAGCAGCATTGGCAAAGACCAGCAATCGGGCCTGAACAAGGACCTGCAATCTGGCTCCAGCAACCAGAAGGGCAGCACCGGCTCGTCGGGCAGCACCGGCTCGTCGTCGGGCAGCATGAGCGGCGGTTCGTCGTCGAGCGCCAGCCCAAGCACCGGCACCGGCGCCCTGGGCACCAGCAGCGTAACCAATTCGTCGGGCAACATGGGTTCGTCGTCGTCGGGTAGCGGCTCGTCGGGTTCGTCGGGCGCCATGGGCTCCTCGTCGAGCGGCAGCACGGCTTCGGGCTCGACCTCGGGTTCCGGTTCGTCGGCCTCGTCGGGCGCAGCAGGCGGCGCCAGCGGCTCGTCGGCTTCGAGCAGCGATTCGTCGTCGAAAGAGTCGAGCGTGCTGTCGTCGGTCAAGCCTGAAGACATGCACAAGCAGATCGACAAGGCTGCCGAGGCAGCCCAGCCGATCGTCGAGCGCGTCGTCAGCAGCGCCCACGCCGGCGTCGACAAGCTGAGCGGCCTGCTGAGCACCGCCCAGGAAAGCTTCGGCACCCGCAAGGAGCAGGTGAACGACACCTACCAGCAACTGGCCGACTCGGGCCGCGAATACGTCCGCAACAAGCCGGGCACCGCCCTCGCCATCGCAGTCGGCGTCGGCTACGTCCTGGCCAAGCTGCTGGGCGGCAGCAACCGTCGCGATTACTGATCGCGACCTGGCTGAACGCGACCGCGCCGGTCGCGCCTGAGGCGGCGCCAAGCCGTTTCAGGCTGTCCCATTCATGAATCCCGGCCGGCGGCATGCCCGCCGGGATCCAGTACCAACAAGAATTCATAAGGGAGAACCTATGCAAGCTCAATCCGCGAGCGGGACCACGCACGCCCCTGTGGGCGGCGTCCCGGCTCATCAACTGCCCGACGGCGCTGTCGAAGCGCAGCGTTCCGGTGTGTCCTGGGGCGCCATCCTGGCCGGCGCCGTGGCCGCCGCCGCGCTCTCCCTCGTGCTCTACCTGCTCGGCTCGGGCCTCGGCTTTGCTGCCGTGTCGCCATGGTCCGACAACTCCGGCGTTGCGCTCGGCATCTCGGCCATCCTGTGGCTGACCCTGACCCAGCTCGCCGCATCCGCCGTCGGCGGCTACCTGGCCGGGCGCCTGCGCGTGAAATGGGCCAGCGTGCGTACCGACGAAGTCTACTTCCGCGACACCGCGCACGGCATGCTGGCCTGGGCCGTGGCAACCCTCGCCACCGCTGCCTTCTTCGGCGGCGTGATGAGCAAGATGGCCGGCACGGCCGTCGATGCGGGCGCCGGCGTCGCCAAGGTGGCCCTGGCCAGCGGCGCGGCTGCGACCGCAGCAGTAGCGGGCAACGATCACATCAATGGCAACGGTGCGGGCAACAATCCGCTCGACTATTTCTCCGACATGATGATGCGTAGCGAAAAGCCGGGTACGGTCGACGACGCCAACCTGCGCCGCGAAACCGTGCGCATCCTGGCCAACAGCGTGCCGAGCGGCAGCCTGGCAACCGAGGACCGCGCCTATCTCGCCACCCGCATCGCCGAGCGTACCGGCATGGACCGCGTTGCCGCCGAAAAGCGTGTCGACGACGTGTATGCCCGCAGCGCGGCAGCCGCCGCCAAGGCCAAGGCCACTGCCAAGGAAGCCGCCGACAAGGCCCGCAAGGCCGCCAGCGGCACCGCCCTGTGGCTGACCGTGGCCCTGTTCATCGGCGCCTTCGTTGCCAGCTGGAGCGCCACGATTGGCGGCCGCCTGCGCGACGCCTGAGCGCGCCGTCCGATAGATCAACAGTAAAAGGAGAACATCATGCGTTCGATACTGCTTTGGGTGCTGGGTGTGCCGATTCCACTCATCATCCTGCTCGCTATTATTTTCTAAAGTACCCAGCATCAAACAAAACGCCGGCGATTGCCGGCGTTTTGTATTGGTGCGTAGGGTGGTCGGCTCCACCCGGGATGATGGGTACTCGCCGGCTCCTGCGCCGCCCACGCGTTCAACGCACGGCGCTTTGTCGCGAGCGCGAACGGCGCCTGGACGCGTGGAAGGCGCACAAGCCGCGTCTGTACAAGCTCCACGTTATAGCCTTCCACCCTACGACACCTCGGCCAAGCGCCCGCTATCGGCGAGCGCCCAGCCTTTACTTCATCGCCGTCGGCTCGCTGGCCCTGGCCGGTGCATCATGCGGATGCTTGCGCATCCGGTGCACGCCGCGCCACAGCAGGTTCTTGAAGTCGTCCACATAGGTGAACACGGCCGGCACCACCAGCAGGCTCAGCAGGGTCGAGGTGATCAGCCCGCCGATCACGGCAATCGCCATCGGCGAGCGGAAGCTCGGGTCGCCCGACAGGCCCAGGGCCAGCGGCAGCATGCCGGCGCCCATCGCAATCGTGGTCATGATGATCGGCCGCGAACGCTTGTGGCAGGCGTCGACCAGGGCGTCGAAACGGTTCATGCCGGCCTGGCGCGCCAGGATCGCGTAGTCCACCAGCAGGATGGAGTTCTTGGTCACGATCCCCATCAGCATGATCAGGCCGATCATGGTCGGCATCGACAGCGCGCTGTTGGTGATCAGGAGCGCGACAAAGGCGCCGCCGATCGACAGCGGCAGCGCCGCCAGGATGGTCAGCGGCTGCATGAAGTCGGCGAACAGCAGCACCAGCACGCCGTAGATGCACAGCACGCCGATGGTCATGGCGATGCCGAAGCTGGCGAACAGGGCCTGCATTTCCTGCGCATCGCCGAGTTCCGCAATCGTCACCGACGCCGGCAGGGTATTGAAGGCGGGCAGGGCGCGCGCCTCGGCGTTCACCTCACCCAGCGAACGGCCCGACAGCTCGACATCCAGCGTGACGTTGCGGCTGCGGTTCAGGCGGTCGATCTGGGCCGGGCCGCTTTCCATGGTGATGCTGGCCACGCTGGACAGCAGCACCGGGCCGTTCTTGCCCGGCACCGTCAGGCGGCCGATGGCATCCAGGTCGGCGCGCACCGCGTCCGGCAGTTTTACCCGGATCGGCACCTGGCGCTCGGACAAGTTCATCTTCGCCAGCGACTGCTCGTAGTCGCCGGCGGTGGCCACGCGCACGGTTTCGCCGATCGCGGCCGCGGTCACGCCCAGGTCGGCGGCACGCGCGAAGTCGGGCCGCACGATGATCTCGGGGCGCACCAGCGAGGCGCTGGAGCTGACATTGCCGATACCCTGCAGGGTACGCAGCTCGCGTTCGGCGCGCTGGGCGGCGGCGGCCAGGGCAACTGGATCTTCGCTGCGCAGCACCAGCTGCATCTTGCTGCCGGTGTCGGCCTGGCCGACGGTGAAGCGCGCGCCCGGGATGCCGGACAATTGTGTCCGCATGCGGCGTTCCAGTTCGTCGAGCTTGACGTCACGGTCGCTGCGGTGCACGGTGGTGATGGTCAGCACCGCGCGCCGCGCCTCGGCCGCCGCGCCGGGCGCAAAGGCGTCGCCGCTGGAGCCGCCGCCAATCGAACTGAATACGCCGGTCACGCCCGGCACGCGCATGGCCGCCAGGCGCGCCTGCTCGGCCACCGCGCGCGTTTGCGCCAGGGTCGAGCCGGGCGGCAGCTCGACGTTGATCATGGTTTGCCCGTTGTCGTTGGCCGGCACGAAGCCGGTCGGCAGCAGCGGCACCAGGGCCATCGAGGCGACGAAGAAGCCGGCGGTGGCCAGCGCCGTCAGGCCGCGATGGTGCAGGCACCACTGCATGGCGCGCATGTAGCGCCGCATGACCGCGCCATCCTTTTGCTCGTGCGGCTTGGCCGGCTTCAGGATGTAGGCTGCCATCATCGGCGTGAGCAGGCGCGCCACCACCAGCGAAGCCAAGATGGCCAGCACCGCGGTCCAGCCGAACTGCTTGAAGAAGCGCCCCGGGATGCCGCTCATGAAGGCGGTCGGCAGGAACACCGCCACCAGCGAGAAGGTGGTGGCGATCACCGCCATGCCGATTTCGTCGGCCGCCTCGAGCGCCGCCTGCATCGGCGACTTGCCCATCTGGAGGTGGCGCGCGATGTTCTCGATCTCGACGATGGCATCGTCCACCAGCACGCCGACGACCAGGGCCAGCGACAGCAGGGTGACCATGTTCAGCGTGTAGCCGAACAGGTACTGGCCGAGGAAGGCCGGGATCACCGACAGCGGCAGGGCGGCCGCGGCGACCAGGGTGGCGCGCCAGTCGCGCAGGAACCACCACACCACCAGCACGGCCAGCACCGCGCCTTCGTACAGCATTTCCATCGAGGCGTCGAAGTTCTCCTGCACCGGCTCGGCGTTGTCCACCACCTCTTTCAGGATCAGGTTCGGGTAGGCTTTTTGCAGCTCCGCCACGGCCTGGCGCGCGCCTGCGGCCACTTCGGTTTCGCTGGCGCCGCGCGTGCGGAACACCTCGAAACCGATCGCGCGCCGCCCGTCCTGCTCGGCCAGGGCGCGCGGCTCGCTCACGGTGTCGATCACCTTCGCCACTTCGTCGAGGCGCACGCGGCGGCCGTCGGGAAGGGGAATGTCCATGCGCGCCAGTTCCTGGGCGCTGGCGACAGTGGCCAGCGTGCGTACCGATTGCTCGGCGCCGCTGACGTCGCCGCGTCCGCCCGGCGCTTCGCGCTGCACGTTGCGCAGCTGGCGCGAGATGTCCAGGGCCGAGACGCGCAGCGCGGCCATGCGCGCATCGTCGAGCTCGACGCGGATCTCGCGGTCGACGCCGCCCACGCGCTTCACGGCGCCCATGCCGGGCACGCCCAGCAGGCGTTTCGAAACGGCGTTGTCGACGAACCAGCTCAGTTCCTGGTCGTCCATCGCGGAGGTGCCGGGCTTGGCGGTGGCGGTGAAGGTGAGGATCGCGCGGCCGGCGGTGGCGGTCTTGGTCACGCTCGGCTCGCGCATCTCGGCTGGCATGTCGGCGCGCACCTGGGACACGGCATCGCGCACGTCGTTGACGGCGTCGGACAGGTTTTTATCGAGGATGAATTCGACGGTGACGGTGGCCACGCCATCGAGCACGCGCGTGTAGATGTTCTTCACCCCTTGCAGGGTGGCGACCGAGTCCTCGATCTTGCGCGCGACCTCGGTTTCCAGCTGGGCCGGCGCGGCGCCGTCGAGGGTGGCGGTGACGGTGACGATCGGCAGTTCGATATCGGGGAAGAACTGGATCTTGTTGGCCTTGAAGGCGAGCAGGCCGGCCAGCGTGAGCAGGGCGAACAGCAGGATTGCCGGAATCGGATTGCGGATCGAGAGGGCGGAGAAATTCATCGACAATCCCTCAGCGCGCGCCAGCTGCAGTGCCGGCTGCTGCACCGGCCGCAGCACCGGCGCCGATGCCGGCCGGCGCGTTGGCCGGCGCGGCGCCCGGCGCCGCCGTGGCCGGTGCATTGGGCGCCGGCGCCTGGCCCGCGGCCGGGACATTGCGCACCAAATCCCCATCGTTCAGGAAGCCGGCGCCGCTGATCACGATCTGCGTGTCCGGCGCCAGGCCGCCCAGCACCTCGATGCGCTCGCCCAGGCGGCGTCCGGTCGTGATCTTTTGCTGGCTCACGCGGCTGTCCGCGTTCAGGCGGAAGACGTAATTAAAGCCGTCGCGCACGGCGATCGCCTGTTGCGGCACGGTCAGCGCGTTCGATGCGCCCATCTCGAATTCGCCGCCGGCGAACATGCCGGCCTTCAGCGGCGCATTGCCGCTCATGGCCGGCGGCAGGTCGACATAGACCAGCGCGGTGCGCGTTTGCGCGTCCACGGTCGGCGCGATCATGCGCACCTTGCCCGTCACTTCGCTGCCGTTGGCGGCCTTTACTACCGCGCGCGTGCCGGGCTTGATGCGGTTGATGTCGGCGGCCGTGACTTCGGCGCGCCACTCCAGGCGGCCCTGGCGGATCAGGCGGAACAACTCGGTGCCGGCGCCGACCACGGCGCCGACGGTGGCGTTGCGCGCCGAGATCACGCCACTGTCGGGCGCCACCACCGTGGTATAGCGCAGGCGCAGCTGCTGCTGGGTGAGGGTCGCGCGGGCGGCGGCCACGCGCGCAGTGGCCGTGTTCGCGGCGGTGAGGTATTGCGCCACCTGCTGCTCGCTCATCGCGCCCGAGCTGCGCAAGGCTTCGCCGCGGCGCGCGTTGGCGGCGGCTTCCTCGGCGTTCGCCTGTGCTTCCTGCAGCGCCGCGCGCGCCTGGGCGACGTCGGCATTCACGGTATCGGCCGAGAACACGGCCAGCACGTCGCCTTTCTTGACCACGTCGCCCACGTTCACGCGCACTTCCAGCAGGCGCAGGCCGTTCGATTCGCTGCCGATCACGGCTTCCTGCCAGGCGGCGACGTTGCCATTGGCGCCCATGCGCAGCGGCAGCTCGGCGCTGGACGGGCGCGCCGTGGTGACGGTCAGGGCCGGCGTGGCCGGGGTATTCTTTTTCTTGTCGTCGTCGTCCTTGCCGCAGCCGGCGAGGGCCAGCGCAAGGAGGATCAGCGCGGCCGGGCCGGCGCGCAGGGGAAAGCGGGTGGTCGTGAATGGCATGTGCTTGGGTTCCGTGGTCTGGCTGTGCCGCTGTTGGCGTCAAGCAGTTTATCGCAAAGGCAGGGCAGTTCTTCAGGGTTGGAGTCCGGCCTCTAATGTCCGATCCCGCTAGAATGATTTTTTGCGATGGAGGGGAACATGAAAACGCTTTTGTCGATCGCGGCCCTGTCGTGTGCGTTGCCGCTGCACGCGGTGGCGCAGGACGCTGCGCCGGCCGATCCGCCTTGCCGGGCAGACGACCAGGCCGCCGAGCGCGCCGCCGCCGCCTTGCCGGCCCGCGCGGGCACCCGGCCCATGCCCGAGCGCGGCACGGTGGCGCCGGCGAACCGGGTGCCGTCGTATGTCGAGTCGGCGTCGTCGCGGGCAATGGCGGCAGCCACGGTGCGGCGCGAGGCCGAGGAGGCGAAAAAAAGTGTAACAAAATGCGAGCCTGCGGCGCAGGGCGTGGCGCCAAGGGATGAGGAAGGGAAGCGCTGATTGCACCGGAATGGTGCAATTCATCCTGCATGCGCACTTTGATGATGCGCTGCGACATAAATCCTGGCCGACGTGGTGCCAGGGCAGTGGAGAGGGGCTATGTACCGAGAGGCGATACGGTATTGATACCGTAGTTTTACTGTATTGCGGTGCACAATAAACCGCGCTATATTGGAACTGTCTCCTCCAGTTTTCTCCGAATACTGGATTACCGCCCGGTACCGCAAGGTACGCGGGCGTTTTTTTTGCTGGTCATCGCGGCACCGATGAAATCGTATCGCCAACTGGAATCTATAGCGCCAACGTACGGTGGGCACCCCGTGCCCACGCGGTACGGACGGGCCCGCGAGCCGTCGGCGGTGAGGTAACGCTCGCGCGGCATGATGGGGACGAAACGCTTAGCGAGGCGTTGGGACTGGCTCCAGGCTTGGGGGCGACGATTTACCGCACGTAGGGCAAGGATGAGCATGTAACCGCGTGGGCACGGGGTGCACACCGTACGGTCAGCGTTCCAGGGCCAAGCAGCGACCTGCGTTATTCAACGCCCTCGCCCTGGAAACTACCGGCACGCCAGGTCAGCACCAGCGTATCGCGATGCCCGTGCTCGGCCAGCGGCTGGATCGGCGTCGACTCGTGGATCACGGCCGCATCGTCCAGCAGCAGCATGGTCCACGGTTCGGTCATGGTGAAGCGCTGCCCGCGCGGGCCGTTGGCTTCGAACACGCGCGTCTCGCCGCCCTTGATACCGGCGCGGTCGATCAGGATCACGGCCACGTAATCGACGCCGTCGCGGTGCGCGCCTTCCGGCGTGGGGCGGCCGATGCCGTCGGCGGTGTCGATGCGGAACTGGTGGGCTTCCACATACCAGGGCTGGGCGCCCTTCACCTGCGAGCACACCGCGCCGAGCGCGCGCAGCAGGTGCTGCCAGCACGGCTGGGCGATGGTGGCGTCTTCGATCGGTTCGAACAGGCGGTGCATGCCGCCGTGCAGGGCGTTGTACTCGACCGGCTGCCAGTGCGCGCGGTGCGCGGTCTGCGCCAGCGCGGCGCCGTCGTCGACGAAGCAGGAGTGGCGGCGGCGCCGGTAGCGGCCGCCGTCCTTCAGGTAGTTGTCGAGTTCGAGGCGATCCCAGCTCGGCGCCAGCGCCTGCAGCGCATCGAGCGGGCAGCCGGACAGGCGCGCCACGTCGGCAGGGCGCAGCAGGGCATAGCCCTCGCCGCGCAAGGCCTCGGCGAGGCGGGAAGGATCGGTGTAGGGTGGTTCGGAGGTCATCATGCCCGGTAGCGTAGCACCTTTCGCACCGGGCAGTGAAGGGTGGCCGGCAGGCCTGCTCTTCGTCAAACCCCCTGTTGTTACCAGGTCTTCGTGAAGGTCACGCGGAAGGAACGCGGCTCGATCGGGTGGAAGTGGACGTCGTCGACCGGCGCCGCTTCGCCCGCCAGCTGCGACGCATAATAGTAGTCGATGGCCGACGCGCGCCGGTTCGCGAGGTTGAAGCCTTCCAGCTCGACCTGCATCTCCTTGTTGATGCGGTAGCCGATGCGGCCGTTCAGCGTGGTGCTGCCCTTCGAGCGCACGCTGTTGTCCTCGATGAGCGGACGTGGGCCGAAGTAGCGCAGGCGCAGCGCGCCCGACCACGGGCCGACTTTATCCACCGTGAGCGCCAGCTGGCCCACGCCCTCCACGGCGCCCGGAATGCGGCTGCCGGCGTCCAGGTTGGCGCCGCGATAGCGGGCGCGCGCAAAGGCGGCGTCGAAGTCGACCGCCAGCCACTTCAGGGGCCGCCAGTAGTTCGAGAACTCGATGCCGTAGCGGCGGCTGGCGTCGCCGGCCTCGGTCATGCCGGCGTCACCGATATAGGTCAGCTCGGAGTCGAAGTCGAGGCGGTACAGCGACACGGCGGTTTGCATCGTCGGAATCGCCTCGGTGCGCAGGCCCAGCTCCATGCCGCGCGAACGCACCAGGCCCGGCGCGCGTTCCACTGCCTCCAGCGTGGCCGGGTCGATGCCCGCCACCGTGCCGCGCGCGTCGTTGCTGTGGAAGCCGTGGCCGTAGTTGGCGTAGAACTCGGTCGAGGCAAAGGGCGCCAGGATCAGGCTGAACGACGGGCTGACCTGGGTGTCCTTGGCGCGGCCCGTGTTCTCGCTGCGGTCGCTGCGCACATCGAAGCGGTAGCGGTCGGCGCGCAGGCCGGCCACGGTGCGCACCATCTCGCCCCAGCGCGTGGCGCTTTCGATGAACAGGGCGCCGCTGGTCTCGACCACGTGGTCTTCGCGCGTCGTGCTCAGGCGCTGGCGCGCGCGCGTGTTGTACAGGCCATTGAAGATGTTGTCGTTCTGGAGGCGCGCGCCCACGGTCAGGTCGGAAGCGACGGTGTCGCCGCGGTGTACGTGCCAGGTCTGGGTGGCGTCCACGCCGCTGGTGACGCGCCGGTCCGGCTGGGCGAACTGGTCGCCGTTGACCGGATCGTTCATGACGTAGGTGAAGTTCGAGTACAGGTCGAGCTGGTTGCGGATCACGTAGGCGCTCAGCTTCGCGGCCGAATCGGCATCGGTCTGGCGCCAGATACCGGACACGCTGTAGCGGCGCGCATTGCCGCCATCGGTGTCGTCAATGGCATCGAAGCGGCCGAGCGAGCCGTCCTGCACGGCGCGCAGCGGGATCTGGTCGGTGGCGTTCCAACGGCCGCGGTAGGCCATGGCCGTGACGCTCCAGCCATTGTTGGCAAAGCCGCGGCTGTAGCGCAGCACGGCATTCGTCTTGCGGTAGTCGTCGGGGCGGGTCCAGGGGCCGTCGTTCTTCATCACTTCCAGCGCGTACAGCAGGGTGCCGCCGGCCACTTCCGGCGAGCCGGCCAGCATGCCGCGCGCAAAGCCGTCCTGGCCGACGGTGAGGCTGGCGATGTCCTTCACCAGGCGGTTCGCATAGCTCACCTGGGCGCTGCCGGCCGAGGAAAAGTCGCCGTCGCGCGCCGAATACGGGCCCTTGCGGTAATCGAGGCGGGCCACCAGTTCCGGGATCAGGAAGTTGACGTCGGTCCAGCCCTGGCCATGGGCATGGCTGCGCTGGTTCACCGGCATGCCATCCACGGTGGTGGCGAGGTCGGTGCCGTGGTCGAGGTTGAAGCCGCGCAGGTAGAACTGGTTGGCCTTGCCCTCGCCGCTGTGCTGGCTGGCGATCAGGCCCGGCATCGCTTCCAGCATTTCGCCGGGACGGTAGACCGTGCGCGCGGCCAGTTCCTTCTGGCCGACCGTGCCGGCATTTGCCGAGTCGGCGATACCCAGCTGGCTCATGCGCGCGCCTTCGACCAGCACGCGCTGCAGCACGAGGTCGTCCGCCTGCGCGGCGTGGTGAATGAACAGGGCGGCAAGCGCGAGGGGAAGGGGGCGAAGCTTGGTCATCGGGTTTTAACGGGTTGCTTGTTCGGGGTTGCTGCGGTCGAAGCTCAGGGTACGCACGGCATTGCCTTCGTTGAGATTCACGGTATTCACCTGCTCGGGCAGGAAGTCGACCAGGACTTCGTTGCGGATGGCGCCGGCCTTCCACAGCGGGGTCTGCTCGATCTCCTGGTAGATGGTGACGCGCTCTGCGTCGGCCGTCATGCCGACCCAGCGCAGGCGCAAGCGCGACTTGTCCTGGCCCAGGACCTGGAAGCGCGCCTCGACGTACTTACGCAGCACGTCCTGGTCGTCGGGGTCGGTCAGGTCGAACTGGCGGCCGTACAGGTTGGCCAGCAGCGCATCGATGTCGTGCGCCATGTAGGTGTGGACGATCTCGGTGCTGCCGGTGCGCGCGTTGAAGGACACGTCGGCCATGCCCGCATGGAAGCGGTGCGCCGACGCCGCCGTGCTGGCGCACAGCAGCAGGGCGCAGGCCAGCAGTTTCAGGCGATTGATCATTGCGCGGCCTTCGACTTGTCGGTGTCAGCCTTCTTCAGCGGCGTAGTGAAGTCCTTCATCAGGTCGGGCTGGCTGCGGTTGGTCTTGAACAGCTCCAGGCGCGACGGGTTGAGCTTGCGCGGCCAGGCGTTGTTGTCGACGTTGATGTCGGCCGTTTCCCAGTACGGGTCCTGGGTCAGGCCGACCATCGGTTCGTCGGTGACGATCAGCTTCGTGATCTTCTTCGGCGAATAGCGCCAGACTTCGGCCGGAATCCGCTCGATGGTTTTCTTGCCGCTGGCCAGCTGGATCTCCAGCACCAGCGGCGTTACCAGGCCGCCGAGGTTCGAGAAGTCCACCAGGTACAAGTGCTTGCCCGACGAGAGCAGCGCCTTTTCCCAGTCTTCCAGCTTGTCCTGCTGTTCGTTGAACTTGTTGCGGTCGGCATTCGTGACGGTGAAGTCGTCGTGCTCGTTATAGAAATCCTTCAGCTCGGGATGGGCCTCCACGCGGCGCGGCGTGCCCTTGTTGCGCTGGTCGGAGAGCGATACCGGCTCGGCATCGCGCAGTTTACGGCGCCAGGCCTTTTCGATGTCCGGATCCTGCGAGCTAACCGTGTATTCGCTGATGCCGTCGATGCTCACGTCCACCGCATCGGTGGTGTAGAACCAGCCGCGCCAGAACCAGTCGAGGTCCGTGCCGGAGGCGTCTTCCATCGTGCGGAACAAATCCGCCGGCGTCGGCCGCTTGAACTTCCAGCGGCGGCCGTATTCCTTGAAGGCGAAGTCGAACAGCTCGCGGCCGAGCACCGTCTCGCGCAGGATGTTCAGGGCGGTGGCCGGCTTGGCGTAGGCGTTCGGGCCGCGCTGCAGCACCGATTCCGAGTTGGTCATGATCGGCACCTGGTTACGGCTCCGCATGTAGTCGACGATGTCGCGCGGCTCGCCGCGGCGCGCCGGATAGTCTTCTTCCCAGGCGCCTTCGGCCAGGAACTGGAGGAAGGAGTTCAGGCCCTCGTCCATCCAGGTCCACTGGCGCTCGTCGGAGTTGACGATCATCGGGTAGTAGTTGTGGCCGACCTCGTGGATGATCACGCTGATCAGGCCATACTTGGTCGCCTTCGAGTAGGTGACTTCGCCGGTCTTCTTGTCCTTCGTCGGACGCGGGCCGTTGAACGAGATCATCGGGTATTCCATGCCGCCGATCGGGCCGTTCACCGAAATCGCCACCGGGTAGGGGTAATCGAAGGAGTATTTGTTGTACTGCTCGATGGTGTGGATGATGGCCTGCGTGGAGTACTTCTCCCACAGCGGGTTGCCTTCCTTCGGGTAGTAGGACATGGCCAGCACGTCGCTCTCGCCGCTCTTCAAGCCTTGCGCATCCCAGATGAACTTGCGGCTCGTGGCGAATGCGAAATCGCGCACGTTCCTGGCCTTGAAGCGCCAGGTTTTCATCGTGCTCGCGCGCTGCTTCTCGTTCGCTTCGGCTTCCGCCTGGGTCACGATCAACACAGGCGTCTTGGCCGTGCGCGCTGTTCTAAGGCGTGCGCGCTGGGCGGCCGTCAGCACCTCGCCGGCGTTCTGCAGTTCGCCGGTGGAGGCGACGATGTGGTCGGCCGGGACCGTGATCTCCACGTCGTAGTCGCCGAACTCCAGCGTGAATTCGCCATCGCCCAGGTACTGCTTGTTCTGCCAGCCGGCCACGTCGTAGTAGGCCGCCATGCGCGGGAACCACTGGGCGATCTCGAACAAGTCGTTCTTGTCCTGCTTGTCGAAGCGCTCGAAGCCCATGCGGCGGCCGATCACGCTGGCCTCGGGGATGTTGAAGCTCCACTCCATCGCGAACGACACTTTCGCGCCTGGGGCCAAAGGCTGGGGCAGGTCGATGCGCATCATGGTCTTGTTGATGGCGTAGTGCAGTGGCTGACCGTTGCTGGCCTTCACGCTGGCGATCTTGAAGCCGCCGTCGAAGGCGCGGCTCTCGTAGGCAAAGCGGATAGCGTCGAACTTCACGCCGTCGGCGCCACCCTTTTGCCAGGCGTCGCGCGAGGGGATGGTCGAGATGTTGCGGTTGTCGGAGTCGCCGCGGAACATGTTCTGGTCGAGCTGGACCCACAGGTAGTTCAGCGTGTCGGGCGAGTTGTTATGGTAGGTGACGGTCCCGGCGCCGGTGACGGCGCGCTTGGCTTCGTCGAGCGTGGCGCGCAGCTTGTAGTCGGCGCGCTGCTGCCAGTAGGCGTGGCCGGGGGCGCCGGATGCGGTGCGGGTGGTCGTTGGCGTGGGCAGCAGCTCGTCGAGCTGGCGGAATTTGTCGTCGAACGGATCGGCGGCGTGGGCGCTGGCGGCCAGGGCCAGGGTCAGCGCGGCGGCGCGCGCGAGGTGTTTCATGGTCATGGATAGTCGTGGTTCTGAATGTGACAAAACCGGTAGCCGCACAGATTGCGCAACTACCGGCCTAAACCGTACGGTGGGGTGTTTGAGGCCGGGGGCCTCAAGCACAAGGTGCCCACGCGGTTACGTGCGTGTGATTTATTCGTTGGCGGCGAGGCATCGCTCGAAACGCTCGCCGGGGCCACAGGCCGTTACAGGCTTTACGAGCGACACCTCGCTGCAGCAGACTCGCGGAACCGTGCGTACCGCGTGGGCACGGAGTGCCCACCGTACGGATGCATGCGCCAACGATTGATGCATGCGCCAACGATTTACTGGACTGCCGGCACCGTCTCCTTCTTCGGCTCATCCTTGGCAGCGGCGTCCTTTTCTTCCTTGGTCTTCAACTTGGTATTGAAGTCCTTCATCAGATCATTGCCACCGCGTTCGGTCTTGAACAGTTCCAGGCGCGACGGGGTCGTCTTGCGCGGCCAGGCGTTGTTGCTCTGGTCGATGTCGGCGGTTTCCCAGTACGGGTCTTGCACCAGGCCCGTCATCGGTTCGTCGGTGACGATCAGCTTCGTGATCTTCTTCGGCGAGTAGCGCCACACTTCGGCCGGAATGCGCTCGATGTATTTTTTACCGCTGGCCAGCTGGATCTCCAGCACCAGCGGCGTCACCAGCCCGCCGATGTTGGTGAAGTCCACCAGGTACAAATGCTTGCCCGACGAGAGCAGCGCCTTTTCCCAGTCCTCGAGCTTTTCCTGCGACTCGTTGAACTTGTTGCGGTCCGCATTCGTGACCGTGAAGTCGTCGTGCTCGTTGTAGAAGTCCTTCAGCTCGGGGTGCGCGTCCACGCGGCGCGGCATGCCCTTGTTGCGCTGGTCGGTCATCGATACCGGTTCGGCGTCGCGCAGCTTGCGGCGCAAGGCTTTTTCAAGTTCCGGATTCTGCGAGCTGATGGTGTACTCGCTGATGCCGTCGATGCTCACGTCCACCGCGTCGGTGGTGTAGAACCAGCCGCGCCAGAACCAGTCGAGGTCCGTGCCCGAGGCGTCTTCCATGGTGCGGAAGAAGTCGGCCGGGGTCGGGCGCTTGAATTTCCAGCGGCGCGCGTATTCCTTGAAGGCGAAGTCGAACAGTTCGCGGCCCAGCACCGTCTCGCGCAGCACGGTCAGCGCGGCGGCCGGCTTGGCGTAGGCGTTGTTGCCGAACTGGAGGACCGACTCCGAGTTGGTCATGATCGGCACCTGGTTGCGGCTCTTCATGTAGTCGGTGATCAGGCGCGGTTCGCCGCGCATCTCCGGCCATTGCTCTTCCCAGGCTTCCTGGGCCAGGGTCTGCACGAAGGAGTTCAGGCCCTCGTCCATCCAGGTCCACTGGCGCTCGTCGGAGTTGACGATCATCGGGAAGTAGTTGTGGCCCACTTCATGGATGA
>Ga0308160_10000869_pt1 | contig 48727 bp, 39 predicted proteins | sample PhyFR1_FD_201036 | JGI IMG/M metagenome (GOLD analysis project Ga0308160, IMG submission 201036) | Phyllosphere microbial communities from UC Gill Tract Community Farm, Albany, California, United States - DLSLF.R1 | ecosystem: Host-associated > Plants > Phyllosphere > Unclassified | place: USA...
TTATGATCCGTCATGAAAGCGGTAAGTTGAGTCAAGGTTTTGTTGGTCGCACAACAAGTCTAGCTCTTCTTTACCGCTTTCTTCGTTTACTGGTTACTTCCCGCTAATCCGTGAAGAACCTTTTTTTATGGTCTTGTGTGTGTGGGGGAGTACCACGTTCACCCTTCTAGTCATTTCCCTTGAAAATCTTGCGGAATTTGAGGATCCCTAGTCCGTTGATCGCGTATTCGTTGGTCCAGTTTCCTCCCATTTCGATGAAGCCAGCCATCGAATCATGTACATAGTTGCCTAAAAATTCTTCAATTTCCGGTGTCAAGCTCTGCGGACGTATGGCATCTGCCACCGTGTAAAGATGCTGCAACTGCTTCGCTTGCGGACCTTCCAGACGTACCGCCTGTGCCGACTTCCTATGCTGCGCAATGGCCTCAGCAAGGTTGAACTTTTCGTCGGAGGGCGGAATCCGATAACCTTTCAAGTGCTGCATGCGATCATTGAACGTATCGGTTGTGGCCTTGATGAATTTTTTGTGACTGGCGGACGCCCGCTGATAGAAGGGTAGAGAGTCGACGGCATTGCGGTACTTGTACCGATAGCTCAAGTACAGGCCCATATGCTGCCTGTGCATGTCCTCTACTTGACCCGCTTTTATATTAACGGCTTGAACATATGCGTTGAAAGCGGCGGCTGTTTTTGGCGCGACTGTTAGATCCGCCTGCAAGGGCGCCAGTAACTGATCCCAATTCACGAGCGGCACGCCTGCGAGCCGTGCCTCGCGGTACATCTGCGCTCCGGGGATTCTTGCCATCTCGTTTGCGTTTTCCGGTGCAATGCCGAGTGCATTGGACGCGTAGCCGCCCCCAAGGTCGGAATGGGCCCCTGGATACATCACCTCCCTTGCATTTCCCGGATAAACGCCACCTACCCTTACAGAATCGAGTGGAAACGACGCACGCACTTCGTGCCCAGCTACGAAGTGCATGCATTGCTCGACCGCTGGATGGATCTGCATATTGTTGTCCGCCCAGGACTGGTGCCCTTCTACAATTGAATTGCTGAAGGAATTCGGGATGCCAACAGAAGCCACCGTGTCGAATATCCCAAGAAAACTCAACCGAATCGGCATCCCTGCAAACTCCCATCCGCCACCAACTTGTTCGCATACCTCGAACAGCCAGTTGCAGAAGGCTCTGGCCTCTGCGGCTCCACGGGAAAAGCCAAACACCGATAAATTGATGAGCTCTATGCGTGGCTTTTTCCCTTTGAGATTGGATGCGAGAGCTTCCTGCCAGTGTCGCAACCCCTTGCGACGCATCGAGGCGAGATTCGTGATCGATGCCATGTTGTTGGATATACGTGCGGAGAGTTCGTCATCCAATAGAACGCTGTTGAGTACATATCGTTGTGGAGAGTTGAGTAGGCGAGTAAATGCCCATATGATGCGGTTTTCCCCATTCCAGCCAAACGCTCCACCTGCAGCAGGTCCCGAGTCGCCAATTTCAGGAAACGGCGTTCCCACACCTGGGATATAGTGGGAAAAATATCCATCACCGTTTCGATCGGGATATGTATTGAAAAGCTTCACAATATTGCTGTGCTTTCGGTCTGCAAGCTTGGGTTTCTTGTAATCGGCGATTAGATTATTCCCAGTGCCGTCAAAAAAAACTCCGACATTTAGCTGTCCCGTACAAGACGGTCGTCCTTTATTGACCAGCATACAATTCGACGCCTTGGCGCGTTGAATAATCTCCTTCGAGCTAAGTTTGCGAAGGCCGTTCTCTGGGAGTGGTTGCGGTGGAAGAGTGCTCATTATTTTGGCCTCGGGTACGGGTAACCGGGATAACGTGTCGTTTTTGATGTGACAAGTACTTTGACGCTGTCATCAGGGTAAAAATGAACAGCAAAGGCCCCGATATCTTCTTTTGTGTACTTTGGTATTTCTACAACGCGCTCTTTCCATGAATCCGGTAGGCGCTCATCGCCAGTCCATCGCACGGTGACTTTCATACCAGCATGCCATTTGCGCGGTATCGTAATGCAGCATACGAACGCTCCACCACCGCCGTTTGGTGAAATCCCATGCCCACCGTAATCATCGACAGCGAACATCGTTATCCACGCATTCGTGTAATTCAATCCCGATAACTCAATGCTGGTGTTGTCTGTACCGGAACATCCGGTTACCAATAAGGCCATAAGACAAATTGAAGTCCATGATCTCGTATTCACGAAACCTCCATTGATGTGCTGGTTTAAGATATTTGAAGGCCGTATCCAGCGGCAAGCTGTTGAAATGGCGCGGTGGAGGCGTGGACATCACTCTATTTGGGTCTCGGGTAGGGATAGTCCGGATGGCCTTCTATTTTCGAAGTTACAAGAACTTTGACTGTATCATCAGGATAAAAATGAACGGCAAATGCCCCCATATCCTCCTTCGTGTATTTGGGTATTTCTACCACGCGTTCCTTCCACGAATCAGGTATGCGCTCATCTTCAGTCCAGCGGACAGTGACTTTCATGCCCGCATGCCATTTTCTTGGCATGCTGATGCAGCATATGAACTTCCCACCTCCGCCATTCGGAAAAATGCTATGTCCACCATAACTATCCACAGCGAACATGGATATTCCCCTATCGGTATAATTTAATCCCGACAGCTCAATACTGATGTTGTCTGTTTCTGAACATCCGGTCAAAGCAAATGCAAGAAACAGAACTGACTTCCATGAATTCATGTTCATGAAAACTCCATCAGCGCGCTGGCTGTTCAGGTTGGTGGAGGAGAAGCGATATGAGATTAAATAGCATTAACGTATTCGCGCCATTTTTGGGAATATTTTCGTGCGCCTGTGTTACGTCCTAGTCAACAAAATTCGCCAAGTCATTGATCAGACTTCCTGCTGTCCATTGGGAGCGCAACAACATGTCGCTCAGCTTTGGATCTCTCAAGCCTTTCCCGTCATCCAAAAGCGCCAAGTAAGCGAGCGCAACAAGGTCAGGAAACGCTCGCACTTTGTGCTTCTCTGCAAAGGCGCAGGAGGTGGTCATCTTGTCGTAGATCGCCGCACGAGGCCCCTCGGGGAGTGCCTCGGGATTAGTTTCCGCGATGGCGTCGATAACGGCATCCGGCTCGCTACTCGTCACCAGACTTGCGAACTCGGACGGCGACAGTCGAAACTCGCCTTTCAATGCCATCCGGTTAGAACGTAGCGGCAGCGCCTGCGCTTTTCCTTCACGATCAATCAGAATCCAGTCGGCCAGCAAGCAGGTCATTCCGTCCCAATACGTCTGTCGCAGGGCATGCGGAAGGCCGGAAAGGACACGCGTGTCTGCAAAGCGAAGAAGAAACGCCTGATCGTCGTCTGTTACCGCATTGGCGAACAGGCGGAAATTCTCGTTGACGGCCGATACCGATGAGGAAGTGCCGATGAAGCTCAGCATCGGCCGTTCTCTCCGGTGTCGCACCAGAGTGGATAATTCAAGCCGTAGCTGGCTTACATCGTGTGTCGTCAGCACGAACAGGAACGGCGACGCGACAAGCAGGTCAGACATGCCGTCGCAGTCATAGAGGACATGCCGTTCGTTAGGCAAGGATAGACCGGCTTGACCATGATCGAATGCGCCGTCGACCAGGGCCAGCCATTGAAGTTCAGGCTGCATGCTGATTTTTTCAAAAAGCGCCGTGCATACAGCCGTGGTATGGGACGCGTCGGATGCAAAGTACATTCCATTGCCTCACTTTAGCGACAGGGCGCTCCCTGCCTTTAGCGCCTTCAACAGGCACTCGATGCAGACTTCCCGGGGCAGCTTTGGAAGCAGATATTCCATCTTTTGAGGACCGCTGAAGCTCTTCTTCCCGGCGTGAACCACAATTTTTCCCGGACATTGCACAGTGATGTTCCCGCCTTCGATCGTGATATTGGCGCCGCCGGCAGTTGACAGACTGATGCGCTTGGCGGCCGCCCAATCGATGTGGGCATTGGCGCTGATCACGTTCAGCGCATCACGTGCCTGGACGGCGAGAGTGTCCCGCAGCGCCTGAAACACGTTCGCCTCTTTCGCAGCGATCAACTGCAAGCCAAGCTTGGTTTCGCCAGCCTTCACTGCACCACCGAGGACGCCAATTGCCCGACCGGTGTGAATCTGCATTTGGCCACCTGTGACGAACTGCGTGTCCTCACCGCTCATCACAGTTACTGTTTCTCCATTAGCTAGTTGTAAGCTCTGGCTGGCATTCATTCCGAGGCCGGCCTGTGCAGAGATCGCAATGATTGGATCGCTTACATGTGGCAATTTGCCTTTTCCGGATGCGGTGCACTTTTCCGCAGCGTCGGCTTTTGCTGACTCGACGCTTTCGCCGCTGACCATTCCGGATGCTGCCGTAAGCAATGCCTGCAGCGGTGGCTCCGCAGGATTGAGGGCACTGGCATCCTGCTCGTGGGCGCCCGTATCAGCCGCGAAGGCTACGGTCTGGTGTGTAGCCGCGGCGGTGCTGAGTATCTTGCCAAGCTTGACTGCCTGCTCCAACATCGCGACTCCGGGTGCGTTGTCGCCTGCCGGATCGCGGTATGCCGCGCTATGGTTGACCTTGTAACTGTGAATGAGCAATCCGGCGCGGGCACGGACAGCGCCGTGGGCATCGCTGCGTAACTCGGCGCCACTCCCCCGAAAACTGCCGCGGTAGTTGTCCGGGGCATGGATCAAATGGCCCAGATTGAGCTCACTGGCAGCGTACGTACTTTTTAGCTGAATGCGCCCCTGCGCATCGGTGTCATCGAACAAGAGTTGGTTGTACCCTGAACCGCCAAATTCCTTGCTTCGTATGCCCCACTGAGAGGCGCCGTTACGATGGCCTGCAGTGTCGCTCGAAGCGCCATGCCATACAGGGCTGTTTCCACCCGCGACGTTGCCTTGTCCGGAGGGCATACGGTCATGCGCTACAGCGAAAACCGATGTATTGCTTTCGCCGAGATGGCGTCCACCTGGCGTTGGCGTAACGCCGCCTTCGCCTTGCCCGTTATACAGCGCACCAACAATGATCGGGCGGTCGATATCGCCTTCAAGGAATTTCACCAGCACTTCCGTTCCAATCCGCGGCAGGAACTGGAAGCCCATGCCACCGCCAGCAGATCGTTGCGCTACGCGAACCCAGCAACTGGAGCCATCCTCCTGCCAATGGAAACGAATGCGCACGCGGCCAAGGCGGTCACAATACAGTTCATTGGCCCCGGTCGGGCTGTCATTGCCATCGGCATCCACCACGATGGCAGTTTGCGAGCCCGGCGCGGTAGGGCGGCTATGACTACGGCCATCGCTGCCGGGCATCTGGGGCCGCCAGGGAACCTCGGCTTTTACGGCTTCAAAACAGTTTGCATAACCGGTCTTCAAGGCCTGTTCGACTGCCAGTGTAAAATCCATCGGTTCATTGTCGTGAACGGTTTGTCGCAACAATTCCGGGATGGGACCGAAAAGCTCCGCCAATGCGTGTTGTGCGGGCGTCGGCAGGTTGTTCACGCCCACGCTGACCACACGAAGTACCGTAAATGTCGGCGCACCGCCGAGCTGTTTCAACGGGGTGTCGAGAATTGTCAGACGCGTTCCAGCGCGTAAGGTACGTAAGGTCGAGCTACCACGCCATATCTGGCTGCGCGCTTCACGTCCCTCCATTTGCAGGTCCGCGTAGCGTCGCGCCTGGGATGCGTTGGCGTAGACAGCCTGGCCCGGCGCGTCGAAGGACTCAAGAGCGGGAAGCCTGCGGTTGTCGTGCAGGCGGGACGGCGAAGTCCCCGCCACTACTTTCTTTGACTCGTAGTCATAACTGAGCACTGTCGACAGTGACGGGGCCAGAGTGCGGTTCGACCGTAAAGTCTGTATGGTGTCCTGGCGTTCGCAGGCATGCGCGCCGTGAAAGCGAATGCCACCGTCGGCTTCGCTGCTGGGGTCTTCCGGGATTGCTGTCGGGTGGGTGCTGTCCCCAAACAACACCACGCCAAGACCATCTTCGCCCTGCTCGAAACGCCAGCCAAGGCCTTCTTCGGTCAACAACCTTTGCAAGAAGTCGAAGTCGGACTCCCGGTATTGGCAGCAATAGGCGCGCGGAGCTGCGTCGTTCATGAACTGCCCAACCTCGCGACTCCAGCGCCATCGTGCTAATGGCAAATAAGACTGGAACACCGAATCGACGATGTCGATAACGGTCCTGTCTTGCCATACCCGGCAGTTGTGTACTTGGCTCAACCGCCACAGCCATGGGGACAAGCGCAAACGATAGCGCGCAAACCCGCCATCACTGCCCAGCATCTCGATCCCGATGATGTCGCCAGCAAAGCTGGTGCGGCTGCCATTCGCCAAACTCACTTCCAGCGAGGCATACTGGCCGAGCAGCGGCTCGAGCTGAATATGCGCATTGGTCGATAGCACAATGATGTCGCGCCCGCCAATGCCCTGTACCTCGTCGTCAGCGGCAAAAGCTTCAACAAGCAGGGCATTCAAATTCAGGTTTGCATCGTCGATCTTGAGTTCGTATAGCCTGGACTCACTGAAAAATTGCGCCAATGTGGTAGTGATCTGTTCGATCAGGACAGCGCTCATACATGTCTTCAATACAGTTGAGTAATTAGACAGGACTTCTTCGAGGGAAGTCAGCGGTTGCCGGTTTTAAAAATCGGCAACCTGAACAGCTTACGAGCTTGCTCGTAAGCATTGTTGAGCTTGATTAAGACGCAGGTTCTGAGCTGCCATGTTCACGGTAGGCATGTGAACCATGCGGTGTTGCCGATCGCGTTCCAGAACCAGTAACTTTATTTACGGCTGCGATGGAGCGCATCCGTTGGTCCCGCCATAGTCAGCTGGCGGGACGGAAGTTTGATCGCTTGATCCTCCGCATGATCTTGACGATCTGGCTCAGCAGCGCTGGCAGGAAGCCGCGGCGCTGCTCGTTTTCCAGTAACTTCCATTTTTGCCGCTGAACCAGGTTGTCCAGCGCATTCCTGCCGACACGCTTGAAATACCGGCAGTAAAGCAAACGCGACCGGTAAACGTCCAGATTCGCCACATCACGCGCCACCCCCAGCAGCTTGAACTTGTACTGGTTCCGCCCCCACAGCAGATGCGCCTCCCTGGCGCCACGCTGGATCTTTTCGGTCATGGCCAGATAGCAGCACAGCATGCCCAGGCTGTATTTCGCGAACCGCGCATCGTAGCCGTTCAGCAGCGCGAAATAATGATCGCCAAGGCGAAAGCTCAAACTGCCGCCGCATACTTTGCCGTCCAGCAGGGCAAGGACCAGCAGCCCATTGGTCTTTGCCAGTTCGGTCAACCATGACGCTTCTTCCGGCTTGATGCCGAACTTGATGCGCTTTTCATTCATGTTGGCCCTTTTCAGCTCGATGAGGGCTGCCACATGGTGTGCGGCAATTGCATCGTTCTCATAGGTCTGGAAGGAAAACCCGGGAAAATCGGTGGCGATCGCTTTCATCTGGTACCGGATGTTGCGACGCGTCTTGGCGCCGAGGCCGGAAAAATAGGCGTCCAGGGTCTCGGGCAGACGCACCACGATATCCTCGGCCTGTCCGTATTGTTGCCAGGGCAGCGAAAGTGCCCCGATCTCCTTGCCGATCTTGGAAAAGGAGACCCGTGCGACGGACGGAAAGCGCTTGAAAATGTAGCTTGCAAACCGTTCGATTTCTTCGGGGGGAAGCTGCATCATTTCATTGAAGACCTCGACGCTTCGGTCTTCGCGCTGGAACAGGAAAATCGCCAGGGGCTCCGCACCCCGCCGCGCCACATAGGCATAGGCATTCCGCGCCCGGCGTGCCACGGCATGGTGGCAGAGCGAGGAGTTGATGTGGTGATATAACTGTTCGAGCTCCGCTTCAAGGGACGGCGGCACGGTGTCGTCGCATGAAATGACGACCTCGCCCTCCGGTGCCGGCTGATCGGATGGCTGCGGTGCCGGCGAGCGCTTCGCTTCAATGGGAACAGACGCATTCGACATGAAGTTTCACCTCGAAAGTGACAACACGAACGGCCGTCAAGCCCGCCGCGCCACGGATATTGGCGCGCCCGGCGTGCCGTCCACCTGACAGGCATATCCTCCGCCCTTTCCCGCCGCGGTGACTTCGACGTTATCAAGGACGAGGTGAACGAAGGCCCCCATCGTGACCGAACCTTCAGCCCCAGGCACCGCTCTAACACCTGCCCCGGAAATCACCCGGCGCCAGGAGCGAGCATGGCAGGCATCGTGCGTATCGACGACGAAGTCATCACCACCGACGACTTCATCCGTACACTGAAACTGAGCGGGCAATTCGAAGGCCTGGTCGAGCAGATGGTGCGCGACCGCCTGACCGCGCGCGCTGCGCGACAAGCCGGCGTGCAACTACAAGCCGAACAGATCCAGGAACGCGCCGACGCATTCCGCCGCGCCCTCGGCCTGCACCGCGCCGCCGACACCAATCACTACCTCGACGCGCTCGGCGTCTCGCTGGACGAGTTCGAAGCCTGGATCGTCGACGGCCTGTACCAGGAAAAGATGATGGAACAGGTTTGCAGCGAGCAAGCCGTCGCCCAATATTTCTCGCTCAACTCGCCGCGCTTCGACAGCGTCGAAGTCAGCCACATCGTGCTCGACAGCGAAGGCGCCGCGCGCGAGATGATGTCGGTGCTGGAGGAAGAGCCGGAATCCTTTGCCGAGATGGCGCGCGAACATTCGATCGACGATGGCACCCGCCAGCAGGGGGGCGTGATCGGCAAGGTGCTGCGCGGCGCGCTCAAGGGCGATATCGAGGCACGCGTGTTCCATGCGCGCGAAGGCGAACTGCTGGGTCCCTTTCCTTCACCCGACGGTGCCTGCTACGAGATCTTCTGCGTCAACGCCAGGCACCCGGCGGCCCTCGATGCCGACACTTCTGCCGAGGTGCGCCGCCTGCTGCGCGAGGAATGGCTGATGGCGCGCGCCCAGGAGCACGTGATCGAAGCGTGCGCACTGCCCTAAGCGGGCCTGGCCACGACGATGGAAACCCAGTCGCAAGCGCAGTCGCCGGCCCGCTTCCTGTCCTCGGTCGACATCTTGTCCCCCTTCACCGAAGAAGAGCTGGAGCAGCTGGCGGAGGCGATCCAGGTGCGCCATTACGCCTTCGGCGACACGGTCTGCAAGGCCGGCGAACCCGCCGAGGGCCTGTTTGTCGTGAAGGCCGGTTCGGTGCGCGTGTTCGCCGATGAGAACGGCAAAGAAGTCAGCATCGGCGTCAGGAAGAGCGGCGAGGTCATCGGCGACATCGCCATGTTGCGCGACGTCCACCACGAACTGTCGGCGCGCGCCTCCCTCAAAACCGAACTGTGGTTCATCCCGCGCAGCGCGATCGAGCCGGTGCTGGCGCGCAACCAGGTGGCGCGCGACTTCGTTACCAGCTATGTCGCGATCAGTTCGGCCGGCGGCCTGGTGGCGCGCCTGTTCGATTTGCGCGGCAAGGTCGGCAAGGAGGAGCTGGAAGAATTCGTGCGCAGCGTCGGCGTCAAGCGGGTCGCGGCCGGCAAGGAGATCCTTGCGCAGGATGGGCGCGAAGACCGCCGCCTGTACGTGCTGCGCCAGGGGCAGGTCAAACTGACTTACCGCGATGGCACCGAAGAATACACGCTGGCGACCCTGCAGGCGGGCGAGACCTTCGGCGAAAAAGCCTGTCTGATGCGCCAGGAACAGATGGCCTCGGCGGTGGCCGTCACACCCGCCACCCTGCTGGTGATTCCGGAAAAGACCGCGCACGCCATCCTCGAGCGCAACGCCGGCCTGCGCGAGGTGCTGGAAGACCGCATCCGTTTTATCGAACGGGAACTGGAGCGCCAGAAAAAGCTGGCCGAGCGCCGCAAGCGCCCGCTGCGCCTGGACCTCGATGCGAAGCCGGAATTCGGCGAAAAGGTGATCCGCCGCTTCGCCCTGGTCGAGCAGGCCGAGGAGATGGATTGCGGGGCCGCCTGCCTGGCCATGCTGTGCCGCCACTACGGCCTGCAGATCACCCTGGGTAAATTGCGCGAACTGGCGAATGTGACGACCCAGGGCGCGACCCTGGACAGCCTGGCGCGCGCCGGCGAGACCCTCGGCTTTTCCAGCCGCGGCGTGCAATGCACCTTCGACGCGCTGCAGGGTTTCGAGCTGCCCTTCATCGTGCACTGGGAGGGCTACCACTACGTGATCGTGTACGGCGTGTCGAAACGCCAGGTGTGGGTGGCCGATCCGGCACTCGGTTTCCGCAAGCTGTCGGTCGAGGCCTTCGAGCGCGGCTGGAGCGGCACCTGCCTAATCTTTACCCCCAGCCAGGACATGGCGCAGGCCGCCGTCGAACGTTCGCCCTGGCTGCGCTTCGTCGCCTATCTGCGGCCTTACCGCAGCATCCTGCTGCACCTGTTCCTGGCCACCTTCGTGATCCAGATGCTGGGCATCGTGCCGCCCCTGATCATCCAGAACATCCTCGACGGCGTGGTGGTGCACCAGAACGTGAGCCTGCTGCACTTGCTGATTACCGGCCTGATCATCGCCAACGTGTTCTCGCAGCTGATGGCCACCGTGCGCGCCTACCTGGCCAACTACATGGTGCGCAACCTCGACTTCTCGATGATGGCAGGCTTTTTCAAGCACACGATGTCGCTGCCCTTTTCCTTCTTCGCCAAACGTAAGACCGGCGACATCATCGCGCGCTTCCAGGAAAACCAGACCATCCGCGCCTTCCTGACGGAGTCGACCGTCACCACGATGCTGAACCTGCTGATGGTGTTCATCTATTTCAGCATCCTGTTCGTCTACAACGTCAAGCTGACCCTGCTGCTGATCGCCTTCGTCATCCCGATCATGGCGCTGACGATCCTGACCACCCCGCACATCAAGCAGTACGCGCGCGAGGTCTTCAATGCCTCGACCGATGCGCACGCTTTCCTGATGGAGGCGCTGGGCGGCGTCGAGACCATCAAGGGCATGGGCAGCGAGCGGCCGGTGCGCCTGAAATGGGAAAAGAAATACGTCAAGGCACTCGATACGCAATACCGTGCGCAGCAATTCAATATCCTGGTGGGCCTGGCCAGCCAGTTGCTGAATGCCGGCACCACGATCGCCATCCTGTGGGCCGGCGCCAGCCTGGTGCTCGAGCACGAACTGACAATCGGCCAGCTGATCGCCTTCAATGCGCTGATGGGCAGCGTGCTCGCACCGCTGATGGGCCTGGTCGCGCTGTGGAGCCGGCTGGCCGACGCCGGCGTGGCGATGGAGCGACTCGGGGACGTGCTCGACATCGAGCCGGAACAAAAGCCGCTTGATGCCGCCAGCCGGGTGGTGCTGCCCGACCTGCAGGGCGATTTGAAACTCGAGAACGTGTATTTCCGCTACGGCGGCGACGATACCGCCTACGTGCTGGACAACATCAACATCGACATCCGGCGCGGCGAGCTGATTGCGATCGTCGGGCGCAGCGGTTCCGGTAAAACTACGCTGGCCAAGCTGCTGGTCGGCTTTTATATGCCCAGCGACGGCAAAATTCTTATCGACGGTTACGACATGGCCGCCATCGACAAGGATTATTATCGCGCCCAGGTCGGTTACGTCATGCAGAGCAACCTGCTGTTTTCCGGCACCATCGCCGAGAACATCGCCAGCGGCGACGAGAGCCCGGACCGCCGCCGCATCGAGCAGGTCGCGAAGATGGCGGATGCGCACGCCTTCATCAGCAAGATGCCGCTCGGCTACAAGCAGGTGGTGGGCGAGCGTGGCGTCGGTTTATCCGGGGGCCAGGTGCAGCGCCTGTGCATTGCGCGCGCCCTGTATCACGACCCGCGTTTGCTGGTGTTCGACGAAGCGACCTCGGCCTTGGACACCCAGTCCGAGAGCAATATCATCGCCAACATGCACGACATCCTGGCCGGGCGCACGGCCGTGATCATTGCGCACCGGCTCAGCACCATCATGCGCGCCGACAAGATCGTGGTGCTGTACGAGGGCCACATCGCCGAGCAGGGCCGGCATGAGGAATTGCTGGCGCGGCGCGGCATGTACTACGAACTCGTGCAGAAGCAATTGGCGGCTGCATGAAACTGTTCAACCAGAACCTGCCGCCGCGCGGCACCATGATGTCCTATGCCGGCCTGCTGGAGCGGCTCGAGATCCTGCGCTCGACGCTGCGCTGGGCGAACAGCCTGGACCGGCCGGAAATCGAGAAGCTGCTGCGCCAGGCGAATGCCGTGCGCGACGAGGTGATGCAGTTGTCGCACAAGGAGCGTTTCATTCAAGCGCTCGGCAGTCAGCCCGACAGGCAGCCCGACCGGCAGCCTGCGGAACCGCTCGAACAGGCGCCAGGCGAACGCAAGCAGGCGCTGCTGGCGCGCAGCTTCGTATTCGAGGGCACTTTCGGCGACAACCCGCGCCTGCTCGACGCGCTCGAGATCGCGGAAAAGGCGGCGCCGACCGACTTGCCGGTGCTGATCGACGGCGAGAGCGGCACGGGCAAGGAATTGATGGCCAAGGTTGTCCACGCCAACGGTGCGCGTGCCGATAAACCGTATATCTCCGTCAACTGCGGCGCGATTCCCGAAAGCCTGATCGAGTCCGAACTGTTCGGCCACAAACGCGGCGCTTTCACGGGCGCGGCCACCGACCGCAAGGGCAAGTTCGAAAGCGCGCATAAAGGCACGATCTTCCTCGACGAAATCGGCGAATTGCCGCTGCAGGGACAAGTCAAACTGCTGCGCGTGCTGCAGTCGCACGAGATCCAGCGCGTCGGCTCCGACGAGACCATCGCCGTCGATGCGCGCATCGTCGCCGCCACCAACAAAAACCTGCGCAAGCTGATCGAACAGGGACAGTTCCGCGAAGACCTGTTTTATCGCCTCAGCGTGATCCACGTGAGCCTGCCGCCGCTGCGCGAACGCAAGGACGAGATCCCGCTGCTGCTGGCGTATTACGGTGATGAGGCGGCCGAGGCGCTCAAGCGGCGTCCGGTGGTGCTGAGTCCGCGCCTGCGCGACTTCCTGCTCGCCTACGCCTACCCCGGCAACATCCGCGAGTTGCGCAACCTGATGTACCGCCTGTCCTGTCTGGCGGGCGAGGTCGCCGACCTGGCGCAGCTGCCGGAAGACATCCGCCCCGCCGCGCCGGCGCCGGCGCCGGTCTCCACCGCATCGATCGCAGTGCCGGTTTCAACTGCGATGGCGGCCCCGGCTGCCCCGCCGCCCTCGCTGGCCGAAGCCAAGCGCCAGGCGAGCGACGAAGCCGAGCGCGCCTGCCTGGAGCGTGGCCTGAAGGATGTCGGCGGCACCGTGGCCGAACTGGCGCGGCGCTGGGACATGAACCGCTCCCATCTGCAGATCTTGCTCAAGAAACATGGCCTGCATTCGAAGGATTTTCGGCAGCGCGACCCGAATGCCCATTGAGCTCATAGCGAAGGATTGAGCACCGTCTGGTCCGGCTCCACATCGTCCGCCCGCACCACCACCACCGAAATATTGTCGCGCCCGCCCGCGGCCAGGGCCAGCCGGATCAGCATGTCGGCCGCCTGTGCGCAATCGCCGCCGGTCAAGGCACCGAACATGGCATCCACGCCGACCGCATTGCTCAAGCCATCGCTGCATAGCAAAAACATGTCGCCATCGCTGACCTGCACCTGCACCTCGTCCAGCTCCAGCGTCGTCGCCGCGCCGAGCGCGCGGGTGATCATGTTCGCGCCCGGATACGCAGACGCTTCCTCGCGCGACAAGTGGTTTTTGGCTTGCAGTTCCTCGAACTGGTTGTGGTCGCGCGTGAGCTGGTGCAGGCTGCCGCCGCGGCACAGATAAATGCGGCTGTCGCCGGCCCAGAGGCAGACGCCGGTGCGGCCGGATGCCAGCAGCAGCACCAGGGTGGTGCCGATCACCGGCACGTTGCGGGCGATCGCTTCAGTCACCAGCGCGCTGTTCACGCCAAGGAGGCACACGCGCGCCTGCGCGACCGCCTGCTGCAGCGGCTCGCCGGCCGGCAGCGCGTCCAGCGCCTCGACCGTCATCCGGCTTGCCACTTCGCCGTAGGCGTGTCCGCCCATGCCGTCGGCCACGGCCCACAGGCGCCGTTCCGGCCGGTTCAACAACATATCCTCGTTATTGCTGCGCACCAGGCCGATGTCGGTGCGCGCCGCCGAGGTCCAGCGAAGTTGCGCTTCTTCGCTCATGCCATCAAAGGGTTCCGTTATTGGTACTGCGCTCGTCCACGCCGACGGTGATGACCGCATTCGGCGCCGTGTTGCTGACCTTGACTGACTGGAACTGGTTGATCATCTGGTCGGCGTAATTGTTGATCTGGTAAAAATTGATGACCGGCTGTGCGCTGCGCGATTGGGCCGGCAGGTAGGGCTGGATCCAGCCGAAACACCAGGCCGCGCCATCGCCGCCGCGGATGCGGGCCATCGCTGGCGCATCCAGGGTCTGGTCGCAGCGAAGATCGTTGATGCGGATGTAAGCCATGATGGGAAGACAAGTCGAATGCAGCTTTGGTTCAATGTTTGGTGGAGGCCGCGAGGCGTGTCCGGCCTTCGGCCTCCACCGGTCAGGTTCAGCCAACCAGCAGGTTGTTCTGGCCGTACTGGTGGGTGTTGTTCTTCACATCCACGCAATCGATGAAGGCCGAGCCGTTGGCGGTCGCGTTGACGACCTTCTGCAGCTGGGTCAGGTCCTGGGATGCGTCCAGCGACGAGCTGACGTGCGCCGGTTGGGGCGACGGGAACCAGGGGCCGTAGCCGCCTTTGCCGCTGCCGTGACCGCCGCGTACGGCCGCCATGCCGGCATGGTCGAGTTCCTGGGTGCAGGCCAGATCTTTGATGCTCAGGTTTTTCATGATAATGCTCCTTGATAAATAAACGGTATAAACGATTTACAGCGGGATGGCAGCGTTGTTGGCTGCCCATTGCAGCGGGCTCAGGGTCACGTCGGGGCCGACGAAGCCGGGACCGATCACGCCGTTGTTGTTCAGGACGTTGACCTTGATGTCCTGCACCTGGCCGATGCGCTGGTCGAGGTTCAGGTTGACGTTGACGTTGGGGCCGAAGCTGCCGACGCCTTTGGTACCGCCGCGCACCACGGACATCGAACGCTTGTCCAGTTCGCGTGTACGGGCCAGGTCTTGAATCACGATCGATGACATGCTGTTCTCCTTGCGTGGCCGGGTCAGCCGACCAGCAGGTTGTTCTGGCCGAACTGCGAGGTGTTGTTGGTCACATGCACGCCGGAGATGAAGGCCGAGCCGTCGGCAGTCTCGTTGACCACTTGCTGGGCCTGGCGCAGATCCTGCGAGGCATCGATCGATTTGTTATACGAAGGCGCCGGGAACAGCGCATACGAAGGCATCCCCATGTAGCCGCCGGCTTTGTGGCCGCCTCGCACGCCGGACATTTCTTGATGGCTGAGTTCGGCGGTGCAAGCCAGGTCTTTGATGGTCAAGGTGTTCATGTCGTTCTCCTAGGATGGGTTGAAGTGGGGCTGTTACAGCACGGCGATGTTGTTCTGGCCGAATTGATCGGTGTTGTTGGTGACGTGAACGCCGGACACGAAGGCCGAGCCGTTGGCGGTCAGGTTCTGCACGTCCTGCAGTTGCATCAGGCTCTGGTCGGTCTTGATCGACGCGTTGTACGAGGGGCTGTAGACCGGCATCCACGGCATGCTCATGCTCTTGCCATGGCCGCCGCGCACGGCAGTCATGTCGTTGCGGTCCAGTTCGGTGGCACGGGACAGGTCTTTGATGATCAGGGTTTTCATTGCGTTTCTCCTTGCAGTGTGTATCGAGGTTTGGTTGGAAGAGCGCTTTGTTTTGCGCTCGATTAGGTATGAGCAGAATGCGTGCCAGGCCCTGAATCGCCTTGTAAAAGGCTTTTTGTTGACGGGCTGTCTTCGTTTTCAGCTTGTGAACCGGCGATCTGGTGGGGCAAGACCAACAGCCGTTTGCAGGCTGTATGACGGGGCCCAACACTGCCTGGCGCAGGGCGAAAAAAAGCCGCCCGGTCTTGCGGACCGGGCGGCTTGGGTGGGTTGCACTAAACAGTATAAACGGTTTATTTGTTTTGTTTGGCTGTGGCAACGCGGGGCACGACGCCAGTCTTGAAGTTGACGATGCCCGGCACGGATGCCGGCGCAGACCCGGCCGCCCGCACCTGCGAACGCAGCCGCGAACCGCCGCTGATCGCCTGCATTGCCTTGCGATCCAGTTCCAGGTTGTCCGATAAATCCTTGATGACGATGGTGGCCATGATGTTCTCCTTGAAAACGGGTGCCAGCCCGGCCATCGCAAGGATGGCCGGGCTGGCAGGGATGTGGGGCGAGGTATCAGAGCCGCGGCAGACTCGCCTCGTTCTTCGCCCACTGTAGCGGGCTCAGTTCGATACTGGGACCCGTGAAACCGGCGCCGATCACGCCGTTGTTGTTCAGCACGTTCACGCCGATATCCTGGAACTGCGCGATCTGCTGGTTGAGCGCAATGTTGACGTTGACGTTCGGTGCGCCCAGCACGCCGCCGCGGACTGTCGCCATCGCATGGCGGTCGAGACGGCTTGCATGCGCGAGGTCGTGGATCTGGATGGAAGACATAAAATTTCTCCTTTGGTTCTCCTCCACCTGGCACCCGGCTCAGCGGAGCACGGCGATGTTGTTCTGGCCGAACTGGTCAGTGTTGTTGGTGGCGTGCACGCCATCGATGAAGGCCGAGCCGTTGGCGGTCGCGTTCACCACGTCCTGCAGCTGCTGCAGGCCCTGGCGGGCGTCGATCGACGAGCTGTAGGTCGGGCTGTAGCTCGGCATCGGTACCAGCGAGTGCGATTGCTGCTGCATCTGGTAGCCGCCGCGCACACGCGCCATGGCGCCACGGTCCAGTTCGCAGGTCAGGGCCAGGTCTTTGATGGTCAGGGTTTTCATGTCGCTTCTCCTCGAGAGTGGTTAAGTTGGTGAGCCGGATTCGTCGTGCTCACCCTATGCTTTGCGAGAAGCGTGCCAGGGCCGAAAACCCGCGTTTGAGGGGGTTTTCTTGCGCTTGCACCATCGAAAGCCGCCTGCACAGCCGGGTTTTCCCCAACAGGTTTCATGCGACTGTTTGGCCGCTCACAACACCATGCATCTGCGGTGAATTCGCAGCGCTTGCCACTGTCAGAGGATTGACATGGAAAGCCTCGCCGACACCCTTCGCCTGTTCCAGAGCGGCTCCCTTGGGCAGGCCGAGATGTTTGCACGCATCGACCGCTTGCTGGTCAGCACGCCGGAGAGCGTGTCGAACCTGCTCAAGACGCTCAACGAGGCGCACCGCCGTTCGCCGCTGCCGGCCGAGGTCTATGGCGAGGTCGAGCGCCGCATCGCGCGCGCGATCGAGGCGCGCCAGCGCATGCGCCAGCGCCTGGGCGACGAGGAAACCTTCGTCCAGACCAAGCCCATGCAGCCGACCCAGCCCGGCGCCGGGGCCGGCGGCGGTGCGGGCGCGAACACCAGCGCCGAAGCGCCGGCCGAGCGCATGAAAGGCGTCGGCGACACGCTCAACGGCCGCTTCGTGCTGGAGGAATGCATCGGCTTCGGCGGCATGGGCACTGTTTATAAAGCGCTCGACCTGCGCAAGCTGGAGGCTGCCGACCGCCACCCGTATATCGCGATCAAGGTGCTGAACGTGCAGTTCCAGGGACATCCGAAGTCGCTGATCGCCCTGCAGCGCGAAGCGCGCAAGGCGCAGACCCTGGCCCACGCCAACATCGTGTCGGTGTACGACTTCGACCGCGACGGTTCGATGGTCTACGTGACCATGGAATACCTGCCCGGCAAATCGCTGGGCCAGCTGTTGCGCGCGCCGGACTTTCGCGCCCTGCCCTTCGAGGAAGCGATGAAGATCGTGCGCGGCATGGGCAAGGCGCTGGCCTATGCGCACGAACGCGGCTTCGTGCATTGCGACTTCAAGCCGGCCAATGTGATCCTGACGGACGGCGGCGGCGTCAAGGTGATCGATTTCGGCATCGCGCGCGTGTTCCAGAAAGCGGAAGAGGCGCCCGACGTCACGGTCTTCGATCCCGGCAGCCTGGGGGCGTTGACCCCGGCCTATGCCAGCCCGGAGATGCTGGAAAACCGCGAGCCCGATCCGCGCGACGATATCTATGCACTCGGCTGCATCACCTACGAGCTCTTGACCGGGCGTCATCCGTTCAACCGCCTGTCGGCCACCCAGGCGCGCGATGGCGGCCTGCGTCCGCAGCGTCCGCCCGGTCTCGGCCACAAACAATGGCGGGCGCTGCGCTGTGCCCTGTCCTTCCAGCGCGAGCAGCGCACCCCCAGCGTCAACCAGTTCCTGCACGACATCGGCGCGGAAGAGACCTGGCACCGCCCGCCGGCGCTGATGGGCGTGGCGGTTGCCGGCGCCGCGGCCCTGGTCGTGTTCGTGGCGCTGCGCCTGTTCCTGCGGTCTTCGTCCGAGGAGGCCGTGCCGCCATCGACTGTGCCGGCCGCGACGGTGGACAATCCCGCTGATGCCGCCCGTGCCCAGGCGCCGCCCGCCGCCGCAGCAGGCGCGCCCAGCCTGCCTGCGGTCTCGGCGGCGCTGGCGAAGCTTCCTTGCTCGGCACTGGTGCCGGCGCTCAAGGGCAGTATCGTGCATGTGCAGGGCTATCTGGCGCGCAGCGTCGGGCCGGCGCGCCTGAAAAGCACGCTGGCCGCGCTGCCGGGCGTGAGCGGGGTCGAGCTGGAGCTGCAGGAAGTCAACGAGGACAAATGTGCGCTGCTGCGCGTGCTCGGCCGCTACTGGAGCGCCTATCACATGCGTGCCGACGGCGGCAGCTCGCTGCGCCTGAACCCGGCCAGCGGCCGCGGCACCGAGCTGCGGGAAGGCGATACCTTGATGGTCGACGTGACCACGCCGAATGTCCAGTCCCATATCGCGGTCGATTACTTCGTGCTCGATGGGAACGTCGTGCACCTGCTGCCGAATGCGGCGGAGCGCGAGACCCTGGCGCCGCCACGCCATACGGTCACCGTCGGCAACCTGGGCAACTGGATGATCGGCGCGCCCTTCGGTACCGAGATGCTGGTGTTATTGGCCACGCCGGTGCCGCTGTTCGACAAGCCGCGTCCGGATGCGGAAGCCGGGGCCGACTATCTGCGCGCGCTGGAAACCCAGCTGGACGGGATCGCGAAAGCACATGGCGCGGGCTCGATTGCGGTCGAGTTCTTGCAGATCACCACGCACCCCAAACGCTAGAGCATGCTCTAGTTTATTTAAGCGTGCGCGCCACCCGAAAACCGTTCTGCGACTGGCGCACGCTGGCGTCGTATTTGAAGCGCGTGGTGGACAGCATGTAGCTGCCGTTTTCGCGCCAGGAGCCGCCGCGGATCACGCGCGACTGGCAATTCGCGTCGGCCCAGGCGCTGCCGTCGGCCGGCGCGCCCTTGTACGAGCTGTGCCAGCAATCCTGGACCCATTCCCAGACGCTGCCGTTCATGTCGGCCAGGCCGAAAGGGTTGGCGACGAAGCTGCCGACCGGCGGCGGGCCGTCGGCCTTCCACGGCTCGCCGCAGCCCTGGCAGCTGGCATTCCCGCCTTTCATCTGCTCGCCCCACCAGTAGCGTGTGCTGGTGCCGCCGCGCGCCGCGTATTCCCACTCGGCTTCGGTCGGCAGCCGGTAGGGCCGCCGGCTGACCGTGCTCAACCATTTGAGATAGAGCTGGGCTTCGTCCCAGCTGACGTCGCGCATCGGCAGGTTCTCGGCCGCGTTGGCCGCCGACGGCACGCTCGGGCACACGCTGGCCTTGACGCATTGCGTCCACTGGCCGACCGTGACTTCGTACTTGCCGATCGCGAAGGGCGTGCGCAGCGCCACCTTGTGCGCCGGCCGTTCGCTGGGGTCGCTGCCGTTGCTGCCCATCGTGAACGGTTGCGGGTACAGCGCCACCATCAGCGGGCAGGCGTCGCAATCCTTGACCGCCGCCACGGCGCCGGCCACGCCTGGTGCGGGCTGGTCTTCCTGGCCGGCGCCGGCCGCCGCCGATGCCGTTGCCGGGCGACCCTTGCCTTGCTGCGGCCTGGCGCTTGCCGTGTTGGCAGGATTGGCAGGATTGGCAGGGCTGGCATTGTTTGCCGGCGCCCTGGCCGCAGCTGCCGGGGCCGAAGCTGGAGGAGCCGCAGCGGCGGGCGGCGGCTCGCCGACGGCCGGGCTGGCAGGCGGTGCGGCTGCCTGCTGCGCCGGGGCCGGCGCCTGCTGCGGTGCGCTCTTGAGCTGCTGGATGCGGGCCCGCGCCAGCGCCGCGAAGCGCCCCTTGGGATAGGTGTGCAGATAGGCTTCGTAATCGCTGACCTGCTTGCTGTCCTTGACGGAATTCCAGAATGCCAGCTCGAACTGCTCGGCGCTGTTCTTGGGCACCACGCCGGCGAGCTGCAGATCCCTCGGTGGCGCCTGGGCCGGGACGACCGCCGCACTGGCCCACGTGCCCAACAGCGCCATGGATGCCATTGCGGCCAGCGCAGCCAGGCTGCACAGGATCGAGAGTCTGCTCCGCACAAGGCCTCCCCGGTTTTCGCGACAATCCATTTAGACCACCGGGCGCCGCGATTGTGCCCGTTCACTCTTTGTGCTGCCACAGGGGGCGAGAACCACGCTCGGTGGATGCTGCCGGAATGCGTAAATCACTGATCCTGCTGCTCGGCGCGGTGCTGCTGGCATCGATGCCGGTGCTGGCCCGCACGCCGGCACCGCAAAACGCCCAGGTGTACTTCATCTGGCCCAGCGAAGGCATGGTCGTCGGCCAGGCCTTCTGGCTGCGCATGGGCCTGCGCAACATGGGGGTGGCGCCCAAGGGCACGGACATTGCCAACACCGGTCACCACCACGTGCTGATCGACGTCGACCTGCCCGCGAACATGAACGAGCCGGTCGCCAACGATCGCCAGCACCTGCACTTCGGCGCCGGCGAAACGGAAGCGCGCATCGAATTGCCGCCCGGCCGCCACACATTGCAACTGCTGCTGGCCGACAAGGACCATATCCCGCACGACCCGCCCATCTATTCGAAGAAGATCACCGTCACGGTCAAGTGAGCCAGGAGGATCCCATGCGCAAACCGCTCGCTGCCGCCGCCCTTGCCGCCCTGCTCGGCAGCGCCGCCTTGACGGTCACGGCGGCGACGCCCGCTCCGCCCCATGCCTACCTGTACATCGGCTGGCCCAACGATGGCCAGGTGGTCTCGTCCGGCAAACCGATCCGGGTCTGGTTCGGCCTGCGCAACATGGGCATCGCACCGAAGGGCGTGAAATACCCGAATACCGGCCACCACCACCTGTTGATCGACGCCGACACCCCCGGCCCCGGCGTCGAGATCCCGAACGACCGCCAGCACCTGCACTTCGGCACCGGCGAGACCGAAACCACGATCGAGCTCCCGCCCGGGCGCCACACGCTGCAGCTGGTGATGGGCGACGACCAGCACATCACCTTCGAACCTTCGGTGCAGTCGAAAAAGATCACCATCATGGTTAAATGAGCAGTCAAATGAGCAGTCAAATGAGCGGTTAAATGAGCCGTCAAATGCGCGGTCAAATTCGCGATAAAGACACCCAGCCGCGAACTGCGGCCCCGCGCCGCTGTCTTATCCATTCGGCGATGCGCGCGTTCGGGAGGGCGCATGACGGGACAAGCAGCACCTGCACAAGCCAATGGCGGGGTCAGCGCCTATCTCGAGCTGCTCGGCAACCGGGCGGCCAAGCCCCAGCTGTTTCCGCTGCATGAAGAAGTCGTGATCGGCCGCGACCGCCAGGATGCGCTGCCCTCGAGCCAGTTCGTGTGCATTCCACTGCACACGATCAGCCGCCGCCATGTGCGCCTGCGCCGCCGCGGCAGCACCTGGTCGGTCGAGGATCTGCATTCGTCGAACGGCACCTTCGTCAACGGCGAGCGCCTGCTGCCCGGCGCCTGGCGCGCGCTCGAGGATGGCGACGAGCTGGCGCTGGCCTCCACCCAGCTGCTGTTCCGTTCGCTGGTGGCGCCGGGCGCCGCCAGCATGCCGACCGTGATCAGGAAAAGCGTCGACGCCACCCAGTACGCCCCGGTCGCCTTGTCGGCGCCGGCCGCGCACGAGGCCAGCCGCAGCGAACTCGAACAGTCGGTGCTGAAGCTGCATGCGATGGCCCAGGTCAGCATCGCGCTGGGCGTCGTGACCGACCGCGAGACGCTCAGCGAGAAGATCATGAATTTCATCTTCGACCTGTTCCCGCTGGCCGAGCGCGCCTTCATCCTGCTGCGCCAGAGCGAGCGCGACCCACCGGAGCCGGTGGCGGCGCGACGTCGCGACGGAACCGCCGAGGATCCGCGCCAGGTCCGGCTATCGCACACCATCGTCGACGAAGTGCTGGGCAAGAAGCGTGCAATCCTGTCCACCGATACCTTGTCGGACCGCAACTTCGCGGCCCAGGATTCGATCGTCGCCCAGTCGATACGCAGCGCCATGTGTGCGCCGCTGATCGTCGGCGACGAAGTGCTGGGCCTGATCCAGGTCGACAGCTCGTCCGATCCCTACGCCTTCGAGGAAGCCGATCTCGAACTGCTGACCGGGGTGTGCGCCGAAACCGCGGTGGCGCTGAAGAATTTCCAGCTGTATTCCGACATCCAGCGCCTGCTCGACGGCTTCGTGCGCGCCTCGGTGCAGGCGATCGAGGAGCGCGATCCGGTTACCGCCGGCCACTCCTTCCGCGTGGCCACCTATGCCGAATCGCTGGCCGTCGCGCTCGATCGCGCCGACGATCCGGTATTGCGCCGCATCGCCTTCAGCAAGGCGCAGTTGCGCGAAATCCGCTACGCCGCCCTGCTGCACGATTTCGGCAAGGTCGGCGTGCGCGAACACGTGCTGCGCAAGGAGAAAAAGCTGCACCACGCCGACATGCGCCTGCTCGAACAGCGCTTCCTGTACGCGCGCGCCTGCATGGAGCGGCATGCCTACCATTCGTTGGCCCAGCGCCACCTCGAGGAAGGCTGGAGCAGTCACCGCTTTCGCGCCGAGAAGGAAGGCATCGAGGCCTGGCTGCGCGAGGAAAGCGGCCGGCTCGACGGCTTCCTGGCGACGATCCGCAGCGCCAACGAGCCGGCGGTTTCGCGCGGCAGCGCGCTGCCCGACCTGCGCGACATCGTCCACTACGGTTGCCACGATCCGGACGGGCTGGCCCTGCCGCTGCTCGAAGACCATGAAGTGGCGGCGCTGAGCCTGCCCAGAGGCTGCCTGACGCCCGACGAGCGGCGTCAGATCGAGGAGCACGTGGTCGATTCCTATTCCTTCCTGGTGCTGATCCCGTGGACGCGCGATTTGAGCGGCGTGCCGGCGATCGCCCATGGCCACCACGAAAAGCTCGACGGCTCGGGCTACCCGATGGGTTTGAAGGGGCCGCAGATCAGCGTGCAGACGCGGATTTTGACCATCTGCGACATCTACGATGCGCTGACGGCGGGCGACCGGCCGTACAAGAAGGCGGTGCCGGTCGAGCAGGCACTCGGCCTGATGCAGGAAGAGTGCGATGCCGGGCATATCGACGGCGATCTGTTCCAGGTGTTCGTCGACGCCCGGGCCTGGACGGCCCAGCCGGCGGGGTGAGGCATGGGCTCCCGGCGCCTTCCCGCACGCCTGGCTGGCGCCAGCGCTGTCGCCGGCACGCTGCTGCTGGGCGCCTGCGCCGACGTCGGCATGCGGCCCTACCAGCGCCCCGATACCCCGGCCAAGGCCGCCTGGTCGAATTCGGCGAACGTGCCCTTCTCCCGCACCGAATGGATCGTACCGGACTGGTGGCGCGGCTTCGGCGACCCGACCCTCGATCAGCTGGTTCAGCGTGCGATCGCCGGCAATGTCGACCTGGCGGTGCTGGCGGCGCGCATCGGCGTGGCGAATGCGCAGATCGGCGAAGCGCGTGCCGGCGCCCTGCCGACCCTGGATGCCGGCGCCGGCGCCAGTTTCGAAAAGAGCACCGGGCAAAAATTCACCAAGCAGTTCAACCTCGCCACCCAGACCAATTGGGACATCGACATCTGGGGCAAGGTCGAAAAAGGGGTACAAGCGCAAAAGGCCGAGTTTTCCGCCACCGAAGCCGACTGGCGCGCCGGTTACCTAAAACTGGTGGCGGACGTGTCGACGACCTATTTCCAGATCCTGCAATTCGACGAGCAGATCGCCCAGCAGCAGAAGGCGCTGGAGAAAAACCGCGAGATCCTGGCCACTTACCAGGCGATGGAGCAGAACGGCTTGATTCCGCACACGCGCGTGCTGCAGCAATCGGCCGAGGTCAACCGCCTGAGCACGGACCTGATCGAACTGGGGCGCCTGCGCGCGCTGGCCGGCAACGCTCTCGCCACCCTGCTCGGCGTGCCGGCCGGCGATTACCGGTTGCCGGCCGGACGCCTGCAGGAGCGCGTCAAGGTGCCCGAGGTGCCGGGTGGCCTGCCCTCGCAGCTGCTCAAGCGCCGGCCCGACGTCGTCGCCGCTGAATACCGGGTATTGGAAGCGTATAACCTGACCGGCCAGGCCAAGCTGGCGCAGCTGCCGTCGATCAGCCTGACCGGACGCGGCGGCACCTCCAGCTTCGCGCTCGGCTCCCTGCTCAAGTCGTTTACGTTTGGCCTGCTCCCCAGCATCAATTTCCCCATCCTCGACCCGAGCGTGAAGGCGCGCGTCAAGACCAGCGAGGCGCAGACCAAAGTGGCCGAACAGGAGTACCGCAGCACCGTGATGGCCGCCTTCGAGGATGTCGAGAATGCGCTGGTCAATCTCGATGCGCACAAGAAGCAGAGAAGCGAGCTGCAGCAGCAGGTCGACCAGTTGCAGCTGGTGGCCAGCACCACCGATGCCCAGCGCAAGGAGGGCGTGGTGTCGCAGCTGGAAGTGTTCGAGACCGAGCGTTCGCTGCTGTCCGCGCAGCTGGCGCTGCTGGCCAACCAGCAGCAGATCCTGTCGGACACGGTGACTTTGTACAAAGCCCTGGGCGGCGGCTGGCCTCCGGACGTCGTGCGCGATGTGGCGGGCAAATGATGGGGACTGAAGAAGCACTGGCCGGCAACAGGCAGGCGGCCATGGCGGCAGCGGCGGGCCAGCGCGTGGCGATCGTGCTGGAACCGCTGACCCATCCGGAACTGGGACCGGTCGCCATCGACGACAGCCTGTTCGCCATCGGCCGCACCGAGCAGCCCTTCGCCGGCTACCCGCCGGACATCGTCGGCGATCTGTCGCGCCGCCATGCGCGCATCTTCACGGAAAACGGTGGCGCCTGGCTGGCGGACCTGGACAGCAAGAACGGCACCACCGTCAACGGCAAGCCGGTGCGCGACAGCATCGTGCGCCTGCGCGACGGCGACGAGATCGATTTTGCGCATGTGCTGGCCTACCGCGTGCATCTGCAGGCGGCAGCGGCGCCGGCCACCCCACCGGCGCGCCTCAGCGGACTGAGCTTGACGCCCGAGCGTCCCGAATTCGGACTGGAAACCATCGTCGTCACCAGCTTCCCTTTCCTGATCAGCAAGGTCGACGATATCTTCGCGCGCTATCGCGACAAGGAGCCGCACCAGGTCGGCTATTTGTCGCGCCGTCATGCCCACATCTTCCTGAAAGGCGGCCAGCCCTGGATCGAAGACCTGGGCAGCACCAACGGTACCTTCATCGGCGCGGTGCGGCTCGACGAGCATGCGCATGCGCTCGAGGATGGCGATGTGCTGGCCTTCGGCGGCCACCATTTCGTGTACCGCGTCGGCTTGCAGTGGGAGCAGCCGCCGGCGCAGGCCGCCGCCGATCCGACCGTCACCCGGATCGCGCATGGCGCTTCGGCCGCCAGCGCAGGCGCGGCCGCGCCGCCGGCGCCGGCGGGGGAGGCCGACCACACCACCTTCGTCGCCTCGGCCGGCTCCTTTCTCGACATCTTCTGCGTCGACCGCGCCGCCGCCCAGGAGGACGAGGTGAATCCGGCGCAGGCGCCAGCCGCGGCCGAGGAAGCGGGCAAGCGCCCGCGCGGCAAGTTCACGATGATGGCGGCCGGCCTGCTGGAAGCGCTTGGCGCGGCCGGCGATGCCGAGCAGGCGAAGCTCAGGCGCTGGCTGATGCTCGCCAGCGCACTGGTGCTGGGCGCGGTGCTGGTGCTGCATCAGGCCGGCACACCGCAGCGCCACTTGCAGGAACTGCTCGACCGCGGCGATGCCGCCACCGCCAGTACGCTGGCCGCCAAACAGCTCGCGCGCGACCCCGACAATGCCGAGCTGCGCGCGCTGGGCACCGAGGCGCTGTTGAAAGCCCGATTGCCGGCCTGGATGGCACAGCTGCAGGCCGGCCGCTTCGGCCCTGCCGCGCAGCTGCTGGCCGACATGCGCCGCCTGAGCCGGAACAATGCCGATGCCGCACCGCTCGTGGCGGAGATCGCGTGGATCGGCGAGGTCGAGCAGTTCATCGCCGCGCGTGGCGGGGCCGAGGCGCCGGTGCGCAACCCGGCGGATCTCGCCCGCATCCGCCGCATCCTCGGCCAATGGCAGGACGAGCAGCAGGCGCACCAGCGCGCCGCCGCCACCATCGCCGCCTGGGTGCCGGCGTTCCGTGACACCTGGGCCCGGCTGGCGAGCGACCTGCGCAAGCTGGCGCTGACCGGAGGCAGCAATGGCAACAAATAGCAAGGCAGGCAAGCTGCTGGGCAGCGGCGCATTGCGGCCCCTGATCGGCACGCTGGAAGACCACAGCGACGAGGGCATCGGCATCCTGACCGCCGAGCCCTGGCGCTACACGCGGCTGGCGATCCAGGTCATGGTCGCGCTGGTGCTGGCGGGGCTGCTATGGTCCTTCTTCGGCCGCGCCGACGTGCTGGTCACCGCGCCCGGTACCCTGGTGCCGGCATCCGAGGTACGGCGCCTGTATGCGCCGATCGACGGCGAGCTGGCCAACATCTACATCGCCGAGGGCCAGCCGGTGCTGAAGGGCGACGTGGTGGCGCGCCTGTACGCGCGCGGCGCGATCGAGGCCGCGCGCAATGCGCTGGAGGCGCGCTTGAAACTCGAGGATGCCGAACGCGAATGGAAGGAATTCCCGCAAAAGAAGGCGCTGCTGGACCAGCGCGTGGCGGCGCTGAAGGAAGCGATGGAGACCGAAGAAAGGCAGCACCAGCGCCGCCTGGCCGAGGGCACCAGCCAGCTCGCCCAGGGCCAGCGCGCGCAGACCCAGGAAGCGCGCGCCAACCTCGAGGGTGCGCAGCGCGCCGTCGCTGCGGCCCGCGACGAAGCCGCCAAGTACGAGCGTCTGTTCGCGCTGCCGGGCGGCGGCGGGGTCTCGCAGCTGCAGGTCGAGGGCAAGAAGAACGCGCTGCAGGCCGCCGAGAACGCGCTGCGGGTGGCGCAATCGCGGGTGAACGAGCTGAGCGCGCGCCAGAGCCTGGAAACCACGCAGGCGCAGTCGCAGCTGGAAACCAGCGGCCAGCAGCTGGCGTCGCTGCGCCTGCAGTACGAGGCGGCCACGCGCGAAGCAACCAATGTCGAGGAAAAGCTGCGCCTGCAGGTGCAGACGGCGCGCCTGGTGGCCGACGCCGCCTCGCGCATCCAGTTCGAGAACATCGACAAGGATAATTTCTTGCGCATCCAGGCGCCGGTGGACGGCGTGATCACCGAGGTGACCTCGACCCAGCCGGGCGACAAGATCCAGGCCAACACGCCGCTGGGCGGCATCGCGCCGAAGAACACGAAACCCATCCTGAAAGTCGAGATCGCCGAGCAGGACCGCGCCTTCCTGCGCGAAGGCCAGCCGGTGCAGTTGAAATTCAATGCCTTTCCCTACCAGCGCTACGGCATCATCGGCGGGACGCTGCAGACGATCTCGCCGGCCACCAAGCTGTCCAGCGTGACCAAGCAGCCGGTCTACGAAGGCCGCATCGCGCTCGAGCGCGACCACTACACGGTCGGCGACACTGCGTACCCGCTGCGCTACGGCATGACGGCGGCGGCCGAGATCGTGGTGCGCAAGCGGCGGCTGATCGATATGGCGCTGGACCCGTTCCGGCAAATCAGTGGATAAGCCTATTCGGTGAACTTGAAGCGCAGCGTGTAATTGTCCAGCGTCCCCGGCAGGCGGGCCGGATCGAGACGCCGGCCGGGCGCCAGTTCGACCGCGCGGCCGTCGAGCAGGGCCGCCAGCATGCTGCTGGCCAGCAGCAGCACCAGGTTGCGGCCCGGGCAGCCGGCAGCGCCTTCGCTGAAGGGCACCAGCGGCCAGTCCTTGTCGCTGCGCTCCTTCAGCCACAGCTCCGGCGTGAACAGGTCGGCATGCGGCAGGCGCTGGTCGTCGCGGTGGAAGAAGGGGGCGTAGACCAGCACCCCGGTGTCGGCCGGCATCGTGCCATTGTCCCAGTGCGTCGCGCGGGTGCTCTGGCGCAGGATCATCGGCGTGGTCGGCCACAGGCGCACCGCCTCCAGCACGGTGGCGCGCAGGAAAGGCAGGTGCTGGCGCGCCGGATCGCTGCGCATGTCCTTGCGCGCGCGCGCCGCCTGGTCCGGGTGCGTGGCCAGCAGGGCCAGCGCGCGGAAGGTCGTCATGCCGGCGGCATCGAAGGCGAACAGCCATTGCGGCACCTGCTGTACGGGTTCGGTCCTGGGCGTGGTGGGCATGCCGGCCATCATGCCGGCCAGGCTGCCGGGTTCGGCGCGTGCCAGATAGCCGGCGATGCGCTCGAAGAAGCGCGCGCGGGCTTGCCTGTCCTTCGGGTGGAAGATGGCCCAGTTGGCGTTGCGGCGCAATTTGACGGTCAGGTCGTTCAGTTCCTGGTCGTCCGCGGCGCTTTCGCCGAACACCACGCGCCGCACCAGCCGGTACCAGCCGCGGGCGAAGGCGTCCCAGTCCAGTTCTCCCCTGCGGCGCGCGATGGCGAGCATCCGCCCCACCTCTTCCTCGACCTTCGGCAGGAAGCTGTCCACCAAACTATGCACGGCCTGGCGGTGGTCGAGCACGGCTTCGTTGTAGGCGCGCCGCTCGGTGCGCTCCTCGCCCTGCGAGATCAGCACGCCCTTGGGTTCGAAATGCGACAGTGCCGCCCGCTTTTCGGTGCTGGCGGGCGAAAACGGATCGGGCGATTCGTTCAGTACGCGGTGCACATGCGCGGGCGCGAGCACGACCGCCTGCTTGCGGATCGGCAGGCGCAGCATCAGCGGTCCCTCGCCATATTTGTTGCGCAGCTTTTGCATGCGCTGCACGGCGCGCCGGTCCAGGGCGAAGCGTTCGGCCAGGCCGACCACCTTGGGCCTGCGGATGATGGCGCCCTTGGCGACGGCCGGGGCGAAGACTTCGAGGCCGAGGGCGATCGTGTCGAGGAGGCTGGCCTGGGGCAGCGCGTCGTCCGTCGCCGGGGTCGAGCGGACCAGGGCTTTTCCCGCCACCAGGCCGGCGCCGAATGCGCCCAGCACGCCGGCAGCGAGCAGGAGGGTGTCGTTGCGTTTCGTCATCGTCATCTCGCACTTGCAGTAGATATCGAACACTCTACGTCAAGCGCTCATCCGGGCGCGCCCGCCTTATTGGCTTACCTTATTGGCCGCGTACGACTTTCCAGATTCCGTTTCCAGCCAGCACATACAGCTCGCCCTGGCCGTCGCGGCCGAAGGACACGACCTGCCCCGGTTTGGTGACGTTCCAGTCACGCTGTTCGGTGGCGCTGCCGTCGGCGGCCAGGAAACTGCGCAGGAAGCCGGCGCAGTAGTCCGAATAGAAATAACGTCCGGCCAGTTCCGGGATCGCCGCGCCGCGGTACACATACCCGCCGGTGATCGAACAGGGGTTGCCGGCATCGCTGTGGCTGTATTCGAGTATCGGCAGCACCAGGCCGCTGCGGTCGCAGCTCTGGGCCCCGTAGCAGCTGCTGCCTTCCATCCTGTTCCAACCGTAGTTCAGTCCACCCTGGGTGCTGGACGCCAGGTCGATTTCCTCGCGCTGGGCCTGGCCTACGTCGGCGATATACAGCCGGTCGGCATCGAAGCTGAAACGCCAGGGGTTGCGCAGGCCATACGCCCAGATCTCGGGCCTGGCGCCGGCCTGGCTGCGGTAGGGATTGGTGGCCGGGATCGTGTAGGGGACCGTCGCACTGGCATTGCTCACGTCCAGGCGCAGCATCTTGCCGAGCAGGGAATTCAGGTTCTGCGCATTGCCGGGCGGGTCCCCGGCCGAGCCGCCGTCGCCGGTGCCGAGGTAGAGGTAGCCGTCCGGACCGAAGGCCACCAGCCCGCCGAAGTGGTTCGTGAAGGTCGGGTGCGGAATGCGGATGATGGTGATGCCTGAACCGGCATCGGCCCGGTTCGGATCAGCGGACACCGTGTAGCGCTCGACCACGATGTCGAGATCGGCGTTCGTGCGGTAGACGTAGAAGCGGCCGTTGGCCGCGTAGTTCGGGTCGAAGGCCAGCGACAGCAGGCCGCCTTCGCCGGTGACGTTGGTCAGCGCACGGAGGTCGAGGAAGGGCTGGGCCAGCAGCGCGCCGTTCTGCAGCAGCAGGATGCGGCCGGCGCGCTCGACGATGAACTGGCGGGCGTCGCCCGGCGGCGTGGTGAGGAAAGTCGGGCTGGCCAGGTTGCTGGCGACCGGCGCCAGGGCCAGCGTCAGGGGCGTGGGCGCGGGCGGCTGGGCAACCGGTGGCGGTGGAGGAGGCGAGCCTGGCGCACCGGTAGCGGGCGCACTGCCGCCGCCACCGCAAGCGGCCAGCAGGGCGCCGCTCAGGCCGGCGAGCCAGATCGGCAAGGAAAACGGCAAGGGCAAACGCAAGCGCATGGACAGCATTTCCGCCTCCGGACTGGTTGCCAGACTGGTGTTGAGGAGAATGCGCCAGGCCGGCGGGCTGTGGCGCGCGATTGGCTTCGCGCGCGAAAAGGTGGTGTCTGCTCGAAAAGCGGTGCATAATATGGCGCTTGTCTTCTGTCTTATATAAGACTTGGCCGCTTAGCAAGGTGCTTGAAACAGTATCTGGGCGGCGAAAAGCGCCTCGCATCGGGTTAGATCGGTTAGGATCATCGCCTAACGGCCTGCGTGACCCGCGAGCCTTCAGACAGTCGATGTCATTTTTTTATCAGTTTCCCTACCTTCGCGAACACCGAGGAAAAAGCGTATGAGCAGCGATCCGACCATCATCTACACCTTAACCGACGAGGCGCCCCTGCTGGCCACCCACGCCTTCCTGCCCGTCGTCAGCACGTTTACCAAACCTGCCGGCATCAAGATCCAGGAAAGCGACATTTCGGTTGCAGCCCGTATTCTGGCCCAGTTCCCTGAGCGCCTGAGCCCGGAACAGCGCGTCCCCGACGCCCTGTCCGAACTGGGCAAGAAGACCCTCGAGGCCGATGCCAACATCATCAAGCTGCCGAACATCAGCGCCTCGGTCGCCCAGCTGGTCAATGCAATCAAGGAACTGCAGGGCAAGGGCTACAACCTGCCCGACTACCCGGCCAACCCGACCACCGACGAAGAAAAAGAAATCAAGGCCCGCTACGGCAAGTGCATCGGCTCGGCCGTGAACCCGGTCCTGCGCGAAGGTAACTCCGACCGCCGCGCCCCGAAGGCCGTCAAGGAATACGCCCGCAAGAACCCGCACTCGATGGGCGAATGGTCGCAGGCATCGCGCACCCACGTGTCGCACATGACCCACGGCGACTTCTACCACGGCGAAAAGTCGATGACGCTGGACCGCGCGCGCGACGTCAAGATGGAACTGCTGACCAAGAGCGGCCAGACCCTGGTGCTGAAGCAGAAGGTGTCGCTGCAGGACGGCGAGATCATCGATTCGATGTTCATGAGCCGCAAGGCCCTGCTCGACTTCTACGAGAAGCAGATCGAAGACGCGAAGAACAGCGGCGTGATGTTCTCGCTGCACGTCAAGGCGACCATGATGAAGGTTTCGCACCCGATCGTGTTCGGCCACTGCGTCCGCACCTTCTACAAGGAAGCCTTCGAAAAGCACGGCGAACTGTTCGACAGCCTGGGCGTGAACGTCAACAACGGCATGGCCGATCTGTACAACAAGATCGCCACCCTGCCGGAATCGCAGCGTGAAGAAATCATCCGCGACATCCACGCCTGCCAGGAACACCGTCCGGCGCTGGCCATGGTCGATTCGGCCAAGGGCATCACCAACTTCCACTCGCCGAACGACGTGATCGTCGACGCGTCGATGCCGGCCATGATCCGCGCCGGCGGCAAGATGTACGGCGCCGATGGCCGCCTGAAGGAAGTCAAGGCCGTCATTCCGGAATCGACCTTCGCCCGTATCTACCAGGAGATCATCAACTTCTGCAAATGGCACGGCGCCTTCGATCCGAAGACCATGGGCACCGTTCCGAACGTGGGCCTGATGGCGCAGCAAGCCGAAGAATACGGTTCGCACGACAAGACCTTCGAGATCCCGGAAGACGGCGTCGCCAACATCACCGACATCGCCACCGGCGAAGTGCTGATGAGCCAGAACGTCGAGAAGGGCGATATCTGGCGCATGTGCCAGGTGAAGGACGCCCCGATCCGCGACTGGGTCAAGCTGGCCGTCACCCGCGCCCGCAACTCCGGCATGCCGGCCGTGTTCTGGCTGGACCCGTACCGTCCGCACGAGAATGAACTGATCAAGAAGGTCAAGACCTACCTGAAGGATCACGACACCACCGGCCTGGACATCCAGATCATGTCGCAGGTGCGCGCAATGCGTTACACCCTGGAGCGCGTGGCCCGCGGCCTGGACACCATCTCGGTGACCGGCAACATCCTGCGCGACTACCTGACCGACCTGTTCCCGATCCTGGAACTGGGCACCAGCGCCAAGATGCTGTCGATCGTGCCGCTGATGGCGGGCGGCGGCATGTACGAAACCGGCGCCGGCGGCTCGGCACCGAAGCACGTGCAGCAGCTGGTCGAAGAGAACCACCTGCGCTGGGATTCGCTGGGCGAGTTCCTGGCGCTGGCCGTCAGCCTGGAAGACCTGGGCCTGAAGACCGGTTCGAACAAGGCCAAGATCCTGGCCCAGACCCTGGACGCCGCCACCGGCAAGCTGCTGGACAACCGCAAGTCGCCGTCGCCGAAGACCGGTGAACTCGACAACCGCGGCAGCCAGTTCTACCTGTCGATGTACTGGGCCCAGGAACTGGCCGCGCAGACCGAGGATGCCGAACTGGCCGCCTACTTCGCGCCGCTGGCCAAGAACCTGGCCGAGAACGAGCAGAAGATCGTTTCGGAACTGCTGGAAATCCAGGGCAAGCCGGTCGACATCGGCGGCTACTACCAGCCGGACAACGCCAAGGTGAAAGCCGTGATGCGTCCGAGCGCGACCTTCAACCAGGCGCTGGCTTCGGTGGCCTGATAGAAGCGCGGGCCTCTGCACGGAGGCCCCTGCTCTGTAATACGTCGTCCCCGCGCAGGCGGGGACCCAAGTTGGCAAGCGTTCCGGTAACGCCAGCAGTACTTGGGTCCCCGCCTTCGCGGGGACGACGTTTTTGGGCTTCGTTTTTGTATGCTAGTCTTGCAGGATGAACAAGCCCATCCGCCACCTCGCCGCCGGAGTAGCGCTCGCGCTGCTGTCCCTCACTGCCCAGGCCCAGCAGGCCGCCCCCTTCAAAACCCAGGTCGCCAGCCGCGTCGACGCCATGTACCCGTGGCTGGACACGATTTACAAGGACCTGCACGCGCATCCGGAAACCGCATTCCAGGAAGTGCGCACCGCGAATAAACTGGCGGGCGAGATGCGCAAGCTCGGCTTCGAGGTGACGGAAAAGGTCGGCAAGACCGGCATCGTCGCGGTGCTGCGCAACGGCGCCGGGCCGACGGTACTGGTGCGCACCGAGCTCGATGGCCTGCCGATGGAAGAAAAAACCGGCCTGCCCTACGCCAGCCGCGGCCCCGCCACCCATAGCTGCGGGCACGATGTGCACATGGCCAGCTGGCTGGGTGCGGCGCGCACGCTGGTCGAGCTGAAAGCGCAGTGGAAGGGCACGCTGGTGTTCATCGGCCAGCCGGCCGAGGAGACGGTATCGGGCGCGAAGGCCATGCTGGACGACGGCCTGTTCAAGCGCTTCCCCAAACCCGATTATGCGTTCGCGCTGCACTCCTGGCCGCTGGCGTATGGGTCGGTCGGTTTCAACGACGGCCCGGTGTCATCGAATTCGGATGCCATCGAAATCGTCTTCAAGGGCCGTGGCGGGCACGGTTCGGCGCCGGACAAGGCACTCGATCCGATCGCGATCGCGGCGCGCTTCGTGACCGATGTGCAGACCGTGATCAGCCGCGAGAAGGATCCGAAGGAATTCGGCGTGGTGACGATCGGCGCGATCCACGGCGGCACGGTCGGCAACATCATCCCGGACACGGTGCAGGTACGCGGCACCATCCGCTCCTACAGCCCGGAAGTACGGGCGAAACTGCTGGACGGCGTGCGCCGGGTGGCGAATGCCTCGGCCGCCATGGCCGGCGCGCCGGCACCCGACGTGCAGCTGATCGCGGGCGGCGCCGCCATCGTCAACAACGAAGAACTGGTGCGCAAGACCGAGGCGGTGTTCAAGGATGCCTTCGGCGCCGCCAACGCCCAGCGCATGCCGGCGATGACGGCCAGCGAGGATTTTTCGCTGTACGCGCTGCAGGGTGTGCCGGCGATGTTCTTCTTCACCGGCGTCTACGAGCCGAAGGCGGTGGCGGAGGCGCAGCGTCCCGGCGGCACGCCGATCGCCTTCAACCACTCGCCCTTCTATGCGCCGGTGCCGGAACCGTCGATCAAAACGGCCGCGCAGGCGATGAGCCTGGCCGTGCTGAACGTGCTGTCGCGCTGAGTTGCTTCAGTACGCGCTTCAGTACGACTCCACATTCACCGCCAGCAGCTCGACCGGGTTGTCCATCGCCATGTCATGGTGCCCCATCATGGCATGCAGCGGCAGCACGCGCAGCTTCAGTGCCCCATCCGCCGCCAGCGCCTGGACATTCGCAGCGTGGCCCAGCTTGTCGGCGAGCGGCAGCGCATACGACAGCGCGCCGCAGGTGCCGTGGCCGCCGATCATGGTGATGGTCGCCAGGTAGAACGGGCTGCCCGGCTCGATACCGGAGGGATCGTCGGGACCGTTCAGGAGGACCACGAAGGCGTCGCAGGCCCGCTCCGAAAAATTCAGCGTGATGTTGGCGACCAGCGTGCTGCCCGCGCCGGCGCTCTGGCTGGCGACGCTGGATGGCAGCTGCACCGTCGCACTGGCCGCCCTGGTCATCGCCACCAGGCGGTTCTGCACCTTGCCGGTGTACACGCGCCGTGCCGCCAGCCTGGGCCGCGGTTGGCTCGCGGCACGCCGCACCACGTCCTCGCCGGTGCCGGGTTCGTAGTCGTAGTCGAAGGCGCTGGTCCAGGCGTAATCCTCGGTGCGCGTCCTGGTGACTGGCCGGCCCTGGCTGTCGACGAAGAACAGCACCGGTTCGCGCGCCCAGCGGTAGTAATCGGTGTTCTTCTCTTCGGCGGATTTCTGCTCGTCCGGCAAATCGGTGCGCAGCTCGACGCCGCTGGGCAGCACCGGCAGGCCGAGCAGCTGCTGCTTGCGGGTCCAGACATCCCACAAGCGGTCCAGGTTCGCATGGTGCAGGAAGAAGACCGGGTCGACCGGCGACAGGAAGTTGTTCATGAAGCCCTGCGCATCCATGAAGTTGCAGTCGCGCGAACCGACGCAGCGGTGGATCGAATTGTGCGGCCTGCCTTCGATCACGCTGAAGCCGGCCATGGTGTGGTGATTGGCGCTCTTCAGGCTGCCGAAGGTCTGGAAGTCCGGCGCGGCCAGCGCGGCGTCGATGGTGGATCGCGACACCGCGTCGATCGTGGCGGCGGACAGGGCCGGCTGCTCGCGCCGGATGCCGCGGGCCCTGGTCTGGTCGTAGAACAGCGGGCCGGAGGGATCGCCGACGATGTCGAACATGATGTCTTCGGCGAAGCGGAATTTGCGGACCAGGAGCTGGCCGTAGCGGGTATTGCGGTCGAAGGCGCCGCCGGGCGCGGTCCAGTAGTCGGTGTTGGCAAGCGCCGTCTTGAGGCGGGCTTCGAATTCCTGGGCGTTTGCGATGTAGGCGGCGTTGGTCGGGTCGAGCACGTCGTTGAACATGCCGCTGGGGACTCTTTGTTCGGCGGTCCAGTCCCAGTAGGGCAGCGCGAATTGCGGGTCGCCGCTCAGCTCGCGGCAGATCTGTTCGAACCAGCCCAGATAGCCGCGGTGCCAGGGCAGCAGCCACCAGTTACCGTGCGGGCAGTCGAGCGTGTGCACCATGGCGATCCGGTACCAGTTGCGCGGATCCTCGGGCGGCAGCGCCAGCATCGCCCGCACGGCGCGCGCATAGCTCTCCAGCATCCGCGCCCCCGTCTTCGAACCCGACGCGTTGTATCGTCGGTAGCGCGCCGGCCTGGCCGTGGTTTGCGCGAACGGGGCGCCGAACGGCAGCATGCCGGCGCCTGCAGCCAGGCCGGCGGTTTTGAGAAGGGTGCGGCGGGACGGACTGAACGCATGCTGTACTGGTCGATTCATGACGTGCTCTCCGGGAAAGATATGCCGGTCGTGCATCCAGGAAAGATGCGAACCCAACGGGCATACCCGATCAGACTAGCTCGTCTGTTTCGGTGAGTTGATGGCAAAACTCAAGTAAAACCAGCCTAGGTCGCGATGCTAGAATTGCATCATCGATAAGCCAAGGAACATGTGATGGGCGCTTTTTCCGGCAACAGCCTGCGTCGAGCCGGCGCAGTCGCAGTCGCAGTCGCAGGCCTCGCGTGGGCGCTCTTCTCCCCGGCAGCTCTTGCACAGTCAACGATGGACAAGGACGTGACCGTCCTCGCGGCCGGCAGTCTGCGCGAGGTGATGAAGGATCTGGGCGACGCTTTCCGCAAGCAGTCGGGGATCGGGTTGTCCGCCAACTTCGGCCCCTCCGGTGGGCTGCGCAAGGACATCGAGGGCGGGCGCCAGATCGACGTCTTCGCCTCCGCCGACCTGGCCCATACGGACGCACTGGCGGCGCGCAAGCTGCTGGTGCAGTCGCAAACCTTCGCCTACAACGATTTATGTGTGGTGGCCATGCCTGCACTGGGCCTGAATGAAGCGAACCTGCTGGACGTCCTGTTGCGGCCCACGGTGCGCCTTGCCACCTCGACCCCGGTATCCGATCCGATGGGCGACTACACCTGGCAGTTCTTCAGGAATGCGGACAAGCTGCGGCCGGGCACCTTTGCCGTCTTCGACGCCAAGGCCTTGAAGCTGTCGGGGGCCAGCGCGCCCCTGCCCGGCCAGAAGCTGCCTTACGTGACGGCCTTCGAGGACGGCAAGACGGATGCTTACATCATGTACTGCACGAATGCGGCCAGCACCCTGAAAGCCCTGCCGCAGCTGGACGTGGTGCGTATTCCGGAAGCGCTGAACGTGCGCAGCAGCTACGGCATCGGCGCCGCTCCAGGTTCGCGCCAGGGCGAGCAATTCGTCCGCTTCGTGCTGGGCGAGGAAGGCCGGCGCATCCTGCGCGCACACGGTTTTAACTGATTCAGTTGGCGACCTTCCTGACTTCCAGGTCGCGCAGCCATTTGACGTGGCGCGGCCCGGGGTTCGTGTCCTTCAGCGAGACCAGCGCGATCTGCCCCTGGTCCGCGCCGGACACGGTAAGCTGGGTGCTGACATACTGCGCGGGATCGGCCGGCTTGTGTTCGGCGATGGCGGCCCGACCGGCGCCCATGCAGGCGGCCAGCAGCAGCAGACGGACGGATTGGCGCATGAGGACTCCTTGATCGACGAACATCTGATAACTGGCGCCGGCGGCGGACAAGTGCTGGCGCTGGCTTTGCGCGCGCCGCACAGCGCTGCGTCTACTTTGGTGGCGCAACTTGATGCCATCGCCGGCACCGGCATCGACGGCGACCGCCATGCCGACCCCCTGTCGCCGCGCCAGGTGCTGCTGGCCAGTGCGGCCGTGTATGCCGACCTGGCCCTGCCCGCGCACACGCTGGGCGAGAACCTGCTGGTCGACCTCGACACCGCGCAGCTGGCGTCCGGCACCGTGCTGCAGATCGGCGATGCGGTCCGCCTGCGGCTGATGTTCCAATGCGAGGCCTGCGGCCATCTCGATGCCTTTCAAGCCGGCGTCTCGGGACGAATCGGCAGGCGCCGCGGCGTGCTGGCACGGGTGCTGGCCGGCGGCATTGTCCGGCCCGGCGACCGCATCCGCGACCTGGGCCGCATCCTGCCCGCCTGGGACGACGACTGGCGCGCACGGGTGGCGCAGGTGCTGCGTGCCCTGCCCGACGGGATGGTGCTGAGCTATGCCCAACTGGCGCGCCTGGCCGGCGTGCAGTCCAGCTACTGCCGCGCCTTTCCGCGCCTGGTAAAAGGATTGGGGTATGCCGGCAAGGCGGTGCCGGCGCAGGCGGCGGTGGGATTGCGCTGCTGGCAGGGGGAGGGCTTGTTCGACGATGATGCCGGCTAGAGTGCGTGCAGTTCGTAGCGCACGTCGCGCCGGTGCCGTTCCTGTTCGCCTTCGACCAGATAGGCATCCCAGCCCAGACGGCCGATGTTCGAACCCTCCCGCAATGTCACCTCGCGCACGTCGGCTGCGCGCAGCACCAGTTCCACTTCGTATTCGAGCGTCACGCCCGTAAACAGGGTCAGGATCGCGTGCAGCGCACGCGCCGCCAGGCCGCCGGGCAGAAATGCGTCGAAGCTGGCGCGGTCCAGCGGCCCGACCACGAGGCGCAGGCGCAGGTCGCGCTGCCACACGCGCACGCCCGTCATCGCGCCGGCGCCGAGGACGGCGGTGGCCTGGCCGAGTATGGTCTGCTGCTCGAATGGCACGTCGTACCACTGGCCGACGAACTGCTCCGCCGCCACCGACTGGCCGAAGTACTCGCTCAGCACGCGCGCGATCTGGGCGCTGGAGGCCGGTCGGTGCCGGATCGCGGCGGCAAAGTAACCGATCGATTCGTCCAGCACCTCGCCGCACCTGCCCTGCGACAGGCGTTCACGCAGTCCGGTGTTGCCGAAGCCGGCCAGGCCGAGCAGCAGCGGCAGGAAGCGGTCCTTGCCGTCGATCTGGTACTTGAAGGGCAGCCGGTACTTGCGCCAGGCTTCGTAGAACAGGGCCAGCGAGCGGTTCGAGAAGGTGTCGAGGAAGGCGCGCGGGCCTTCGTCCTTGTGCCGCGCTTCATGCTCGGCGATGCGTTCGTTGTAGTGGGCTGGCAGCACGCCGCCACAGCCCAGCAGGCCCATGAAGGCGGGCGTGACGTGGACGTAGCGGAGACCTTCGTCGTCCTGGGTTTCAAGGTCGATGGCTTCGAGCTGGCTGGCCGGAAAGCGGTGCGAGGTCGAATTCCGGAAGCGCAGCACGCCCGTCAGCGGGTCCGGTCTGGCTTTGCCATGGCGCCCGAGCCAGAGCTCGAGCAGGCGTACCGCCTGGAAGTAGTCGAAGCGCCAGGGCTCCTTGAGCAGACGCTCGATTACAGCAGGCTCGAATCGCCGCTTCTTGGCGAACATGCGAGTAACTCCTCTCCAGTCTTGTGCGAGACAATGGTCAGCTTGGTAAAACTGTTGGCGTGAACGTAGAGGGCCAGGAAGCGTTCGATCAGGTGGGCAAAGGCGTGGATGCCGCTGCCGATGAAGGCTTCCTCGTCGATCGTCAGGCGTACCTCGACCCCTCGCACCAGGCAGGTGAACGGGTTCCCCGGCAGCCAGGCGCTGGCCGGTTTCTGTTCGATGCCGACGATGCCCGCGATCTGGCGCTGCGAGGAGGCCGAGCGCGGCAGGTCGTACAGCGCCAGCATCTCGCGGAAAGCGTCGATCCCGTCCGTGGTCAGGGACAGGTGGTTCAGCGACAAGTGCGAGATCAGACGCCAGTGGGTGCCGCGTCCGTGCTCGAAGCGCCAGGAGTTAGTGGGCTTGCGCAGAAAAGCGATCGACTTCACGCTGGAGCCGCCATCGAGGAACAAGTCGCCGCCGGGCTGACCGTAGGTGAGCTGCGACGGCAGATCGCGGTTGGTGCAGGTGAGTTCCAGGTTCAGTGTGTCCGTCTCTACTGCCGCCGGGTCGAAGTCGACGTCGACGATCGTGATCTGGGTCTCGAAACCCGGGCTCTTGTCGATCATGGTCTCGTCGCGCCGCATGGCCCAGTAATGGCCGCTGCTGTCCGGCGCCTGCGCATGCTTGAGCGAATAGAAGGGTTGATAGGCGATGATCGATTCGCCCTGGGGCGTCTGCCGCACCAGCGAAACCGAATCGATCGCTTGCACCTCGTAGGCGAAAGCGCGGCGCGCGTCGGCCAGCACCGGATAGCTGGCGCTGGTATGGGTCAGGCGGATCGGCTCGCCCTTCTGCTTGAACAAATTCACGACCGGCGTGCAGCCGAGCAGCAGGTTGTTGGTCGACAGCGTCTCCAGCATGCGCGCCGTGTTCGAGTCCGCGCGTAGCCCGGACATGGCCAGGTGCAGAGTGAGCGTCCTGGTCCCCGGCGGCAGGCTGGCAGCCAACTGCGCCAGGTCGATGTCGAAGAAGTTGAATTTCTCGGGAAAGCAGAAGTACTCGGTCAGCAGCCGGTAGGCGGGATGCGAACGTGCCGGAAAATCGATCAGCGCATCCTCGTCGTCGAAGCCGGCACTATGGATCGGCACCGGGTCCAGGGGCACCCAGCGCCCGCTGCGGTCGGCCTCGGCCCAGGCGGCCACGGTACGCATGAATAGCGCATCGCGCAGCGCCGCGCAGAACGAGGGTTCGCCGTCGATGAACACGCGTAGCCGCGGCAACTGCAGCTGGCCCGGCGTCTGCTCGCCGGTGGCGGCGATGGTGAGCTTCAGGCCGGCGCCGGCGCCACCCGGCAGGCGCACCGCTTCCGGGCAGCGGATAATGGCGGAAAACGCGGCATCGACGATGGCCAGTGGCGCCACGCTGATCGGGTACACGGTGCGGAAAGTGCAGGCCGCGCCGCGCACCGGCCGCGTCGTCAACTGGGTGCCGCGCGGGATGGTGCTGGCGCCGGTCTGCTGCCTGGCGGCGGCGCCGACATCCATGTGCGCGATCGAGCACGAGGGAAAAGGCCGCAGGTAGTGCGGGTACAACACCTCGAACAGTGCTTCGGTGAATTCCGGGTAGTCGTCGTCGAGGCGCTTGGCGATGCGTGCGTTGAGCAGCGCGAAGGACTCGATCATGCGTTCGATGTGCGGGTCTTCGCAGACCTCGCCGCTGATCAGAAGGCGTCCGGCGATTTTCGGATAGCGTTCGGCGAAGTCGCGCAGATTGCGGCGCAGGTAGCCCAGCTCGCGCTCGTAGTAGGGCAGCAGCTGCTCCACGTCAGGCTCCTCGGCCGGCTTTGCTGATGCTGTACTGGAGCGTCGAGCGCTGCAGCACCGCATCGAAGTTGACTGGCTCCTGCGAAGTGCTGGCCACCAGCATGGCTGTGATCGAGAAATTCAGGCGGTTGACGGCGCCCTCCCGCATCTCAAGCGAGGCCTTGACGTCTCGTAGACGCGGCTCGTGGCGTGCGATGACCTCTTCCAGGCTGGCGCAGATGTGGGCACGGTCGGCAGGACTGGATAGCGAGCGGTCGGCGAAGTCGTTCAGGCCGTAGTTCAGGATCGAGCTGCTGCATTCCGGATAGTCGCCGAGCAGCGCCTCGTCGACCACCGCGCGGGTGTTCAGCAGGGCTTCGAGGTCGCGCGCCACCGCATCCTTCAGATCTTCGGCCGAGATCCGCGACACCGTGGCGCCGCTCGCGCCGCCTGTCGCGCCACGCAGCGGCACCCCGAGCAGGCGGTCGAATAAACCAGGCGTGAACCCCTTCATCGACATCTCCTCGCGTGATCGAGCCGAAAGTCTTACATAGACGGGGCCGAAAAAATAGTTCAGTTGGGAAGCAGCCACCCAAAACTTGACCGAGAGCAAGACAGCACGGGATTGCAATAAAAAGGCCGCCACGAAAAAGCTATGGTGGTGGACTCGACAGGAGGGAACGCAACATGAACAGCAAGGTACTGTGGGGTGAAGGCCTGCTGCTGCGTCCGCAGCATTTCCAGCGACAAGACCAATACCATGAGCATCGCCTGCACAAGAGCATCGATGCAGTGCATCCGTATGCATGGGGCGTGGAGCGCCTGGAGATCGACCGCGATGCCCTCGGCAGCAATGTGCTGCGCATCCTGGCGCTGTCACTGCGCTTCCAGGACGGCGAACTGGTCGATGCGCCCGGTCCGGACGAGCTGCCGCCAACGGTCGACCTGGGTCAGCTGCAGGCGCCGCAGCAGCAGAGCGTGACGTATTACGCCGCCCTGCCGGGCCTGAAACCCTTCAGCGGCAACTTCGCCCAGCCCGGCCAGGACAGCAACACGGCGCGCTTCGTGCAGGCCAACCAGGAGACGCCCGACCTCTACACCCAGGCCTCGCCTGCCCAGCTGGCCTACCTGAAGAAAACGGTGCGCCTGGTGGCCGAGTTCGAGCCGCGCGACGCCTACACCTGCTTCCCGCTGCTGCGCCTGCGCCGCGCCGCCACCGGCGGCTTCGAGCTCGATCCTTCCTTCGTGCCGCCCAGCCTGTCGATAGGATCGGCACCGATGATCTTCCTGCAGCTGCGCCGCCTGCTGGACGCGCTGCAGGCCAAGGTCAGCGCCCTGTATGGCCACCACCGCGAGCCGAGCCGCAACGTGATCGAATTCCGCTCCGGCGACATGTCCTCGTTCTGGCTGCTGCACACGGCCAGCACAGCCTGCGCCGCGCTGACGCACTACCTGCACCACCCGGACCTGCATCCGGAGCGCCTCTACGAACAGCTGCTCGCCACCGCCGGTGCTCTGATGACTTTCTCGAAGAGCTGGACCCTGGCCGACCTGCCGCCCTACCAGCACGGCGACCCCGGCCCGGCCTTTTTGAGAGTCCACCAGATCATCCGCGAACTGCTCGACACCGTGATCTCGTCGAAGTACTTCGCGATCGTGTTGAACGAGGTGCGGCCCAGCTACCACCACGGCATGCTCGACTCCGGAAAAATCGACGACAAGACAGCCTTCTACATCGCGGTATCGGCCGATATCCCGGCGCTGGAGCTGGTCGACACGGTGCCCTTGCGCTTCAAGGTCGGGGCCCCGGACGACGTCGAGAAATGCGTGCTGTCCGCCCTGCCCGGCGTGCGCCTGCAGTACGCGCCGCAGCTGCCGGCGGCGGTGCCGGTGCGGCCCGACACCTGTTATTTCGTGCTCGACGCGAAAGGGCAGATGTACGAGCGCATGCTGCAGGCGCAGTCGGTGGCGATCTACGTGCCGTCGGGGATGAAGGAGCTCAAGCTCGAACTTCTGGCAGTGGCGGCCTGAGATGGGCAGCCTCTTTGCTGAAGGACTACGCCAGCATGCGCGCTTGATCACGCTCACCAGCAGCCAGGACGGCGAACTGCCGGAATCGCTGGTGGTGGAGCGTTTTACAGGCCGCGAAGGTGTGAATGCACTGTTTTGCTTCGAGATCGATGCGCTGAGCGTGTCGACCGATCTCGATGTGGCCGACTTCATCGGCGACGAACTGACCCTGCAGCTGCTGCAGCCGGACGGCAGCCGGCGCGCCTGGCATGGCCTGTGCACCCGGGCGGCCTGGCTCGGCGCGGACGGCGGCGTGGCGCGCTACCGCCTGCGGCTGGAGCCTGCCCTATCGCTGCTGGCACTGCGCCGCGACAGCTACATCTTCCAGGACAAGAACGCACGCGACATCCTCACCGAGCTGCTGATGGATTATCCACAGCTGCGCTTTGAATTCGATCTGACGCAGGCGCTCGACGTGCGCCCCATCTGCACCCAGTACCGCGAGAGCGACCTGGCCTTCTTCACGCGGCTGCTGGCATCGGAGGGACTGAGCTGGCGCTTCGTGCATGACGAGACCGGGCACCGGCTGGTCATCTTCGACACGCGCGCCCTGGCACCTGCGACACCAGGCGGCGCGACGATTCGCTTTCATGGCGTGCGCGCGACCGAGCAGGACGACAGCATCGACATGTTCAGTGCGCGGCGCCGAATTGCGGCAAATAGCGTAAGCATAAGTAGCTGGGACCCGGCGCAGCTGATGGCGCCGAGCGCCGAGCAGCAATCGCAGCTGGATGCGGGCGAGCTGCCTGTCCTGGGCATCTACGACGGCAGCGGTGAACGCATCGCCGCCGATGGCGATGGCGCTGACCGCCACAGCGGGCTGATGCTGCAGGCGCTGGAACTGGACAACAAGCACTTCGAGGGCGCCGGCGCGGTGCGGCGGCTGGCGGCCGGTCATGCCTTCACACTGACGCAGCACGAGCACTATCCGAAAGGAGAGAATGCCTTCGTTGTGCTGTGGGTGCAGCATGAAGGCCGCAACAACCTGCAGGCCGCCGGCATCGCCGGTACTGTGAAGGCAGAGGGTGACATCTACCGCAATACCTTTGCCTGCGTGCGCGACACGGTAGCCATCGTTCCCGACACGATTGTCGCGCCCCGGCCGTGCACCGCACCCGGGCCGCAGACGGCGCTGGTGGTCGGCCTGCCCGACGCGGCCATCACCACCACGCGCGACCATCAGGTAAGGATCCAGTTTCCCTGGCAGCGTGGACGCAACCCGAACCCCGGCGGCATGGCGCACAACAGCGATGACCAAGGCAGCGCACCCGGCGACGATACCGCCGGTACCTGGGTACGCGTGGCCGAAGCGCTGGCGGGACCCAATTGGGGCACGCAGTTCACGCCGCGCATCGGCACCGAAGTGCTGGTCGACTTCATCGAGGGCGACATCGACCGCCCCGTGATCGTCGCCCAGCTGTACACAGGCTCGGACCCGCCGCCGTTCGCCGCCGGTGTCGATTCCGGCATCGAACATGCCGGCGTGCTGTCCGGGATCCACACCCACACCCTCGACCGCGGTGGCTGGAACCAGTGGCAGATCGACGACACGCAAAACCAGCTACGCATGCGTTTGGCGACCAGCAGCGCGAACACCCAGCTGAATCTCGGCTACCTGGTTGACCAGCCACCCGGCTCGGCCCAGCGCGGCCGCTACCGCGGCAGCGGTTTCGAGCTGCGCACGGACGCCTGGGCCGTGCTGCGCGGCGCCGAAGGCGTGTTGCTGTCGACCAGCGCGCGACATGACGCGGTATCGACGCAGATGGACACAGCGGAAGCGCTGGCGATGTTCAAGGGTGCGCGTGCGCTGAACGACGCGCTGTCCGGTGCGGCTTCGCAACAGCAGGCTTTGTTCAGCGCGGAAGCGACTAAGGCGCAGACAGCGTTCATTGGACAGATCGATCCGCAGTCCAACGGCAAATATGCCGGCCCGGTGGGTGGCCAGGCGGCGCTGAAACCTGCGGCAGGCACCCGCGAACTGGATGCGTCGCAACCAGTCGAGAAATTCGGATCGGCGCTCGTCCTGATGGATTCAGCCGCCAGCATCAATTGGGCGACACCGGCATCGACGCTGCTCTACGCCGGGCAGCAACTGCACTGGACCACGCAGTCGGATCTGCACATGACGGCGGCGCATACGGTGTCGTCGGTGGCCGGCGGCGCTGCCGGCTTTTTCGCACACGGTGGCGGCATTCAAGCGATCGCCGGGAACGGGCCGGTGTCGCTGCAGGCGCATACAGATCAACTGGAGATCCTGGCGGACGGCGCGGTGACGGTCATTTCGGTCAACGACGGTATCGAGATCAAGGCGAAACAGAAGATCGTGCTGCAGGCAGGGCAGGCGGCGGTGACGCTGGAGGGTAGGGATATTACGTTTGCCTGTCCGGGGAATTTTAGCGTGAAAGGTGGGCAGCATTTGTTTGAGGGTGGGGCCAGTCAGGCTGCGGAATTGGCGCCCTTACCGGATGGGGCCAGCGAAATCAAAAACTTTATCGCCCTTAACTACCGTAGTGTGGACGGTGAGCCGATGGCGGGCGTCGGCTACAAGATCCGGTTTGAAGATGGCGCCGTCATCAGCGGCAAGCTCGATCAGGATGGCAACGCGCGACACGAGAACGTACCTGACGGGCCAATCCGTGCCGAATACGAAGAGCGCGAGCCTTTGAAAGACAAGCCATGGGACCCGATGGCAGCAATGCTCGCTAAAGCGAATGGCATGTTCGGCGATTGAAACCTTGGTTCACTATCTGGGACGTCACATGACCGATGAATTCGAGAATGCATTGGCGTGGTTCTGTTCAGCGCCCGGCGACTGGATTGAAAGCGGCAGGAAAAACCTGGCTGCCGGTGCTGAATGGGTATGGGAGGTGTTGCAGGGTGACTTCAATGATAGCGCCAGTACGGCGCAGGTCGTGACCGGGACCATTATCTCGATGATTCCTTTTGTTGACCAGATTTGCGATGTACGGGATTTGGTTGCGAACTGCAAAAGCATTAAACACGAGCCGGATAACACCTGGCGGTGGGTGGCGCTTGTACTGAGCCTGATTGGTTTGTTTCCGGGCCTGGGATCGCTTTTCAAAGGCTGCTTCAAAGTTGCTTTCGCCTCCATGCGCAAAGTCGGCACAGCGAGCGGTGTCACACCACGGCTTGCGCTGCACGCGGATGAGGCGGTGGCGCAGTTGAACCGCTTTCTCGAGCGTCCCGAGATCGTCAAGTCACTCAAGGCGCTCAAATGGGACAACCCCTACAAGGTTCTTGCTGCCAACTTGCGCACGCTTGCTGCAAAGGTCAACACAGGGGCGCTTCTACGTGCATTCAACGAGGCACAGAATGCTGCCGAGAGCTTGCTGAATCTGGTGAAACGGTGGGGCGGCAGTTCATTGGCTGCCAAGGCAGACGAATTGATCGCAATGATCTCAGGGGTTCATCGCAAGGCAGATCGGAAGTTGGCGGAGGCAGTGAAGCCAGTTCAAGACTTTTTGAACCAGCTGGCCCGGCGGCTCGATATCGAGGCAGATGTGGCACATCGGGCTTATCTGGATACCGTCAACTCGCATGCTTTTAAGAAGTTGGCGGAGGCAGAGGAAGTGGCAGCCTTTGGGAAGGCGAAGCCCGGCTGGGTGGACACGACAGGAAAAGAAACTTATCAGGCCCTTCGTAAAGCTCCGTCGGCGCAACCTGGATGGCCAAGTATTAAGGACTATCACACTTTCCATACCATGCATCCTGTAACCATTCCTCCCAATAATAAGCTGTATCGGATCATCGATCCTAAATCAAAGGACAACAGTATTTGTTGGATGAGCGAAAGCGAGTTTAAGAAATTGAAGTCGAAAGATGATTGGCGCCGGAAATTCGCTGTATGGGCGAACTGGAATAGCAACGGAGAATTTATCACTTACACGGTTCCGTCTGGCTCCGGATTAAACGTTTGGGAAGGCATAACAGCGTCGCAAAGACTAAAAAACACAAACTATGTACTAGAAGGCGGAGCTATTCAAATCGTTGTTGACCCCACCCATATGGAAAAGGTACATATTTCTCCTAGGCAGAAGACAGGGTGGGGATATGACGACTTAGGTACAGACAATGACCTCGTAGGTGTGCCTGTACAAATGAATAACTGGGCGGAATAGGAGCGAGATATGCCAGTCAAAGTCAATCCACAGGAAATATATCTACTGGAGCGTTATAGTTCATTGGCATATTTTGGTGAGCTGCGAGACACGTGGGAAAAAGTGGTCAAGCATGTTGAATCATGTTTGCAATATTATTTATCCGATCTTCCCGCAAATTATCGGTCAATGCCACTGCCAGCACAGGCAGACATCGTTTGGGAAGAGCGGATTCTACCGAACTTTCGCCACACATTGCAGAGCCTGTACACAGGCTTCATTGAGCTCAGTCATGGTGATATTTCTGCTCTTGAATATGCGAATGGTCCAGTAAATGACGTTATAGGCCAGCGCCGAGACTATTCGCCAGATTGGATGTCGAAAGAAGACCAGGAAATATACGAAAAGCTTTTGATGAAAGCGGCAACGATGGCAGGGTACCTTACGGGAACAAGCGGTGCTTACTGGAGGCCCTTGGATCTGTCGAATTATTCAAGCGAATTCGAACCATTTGATTCACCAGCTCGATGGCCACTCTATCGTATTAATCAAAAAATATCGGTTCGGAGCGGCATAAAAACACCGCAAAATGGTATATACGTACCGGACCTGGATAATAGCTGTGCCCAGTTCCTGAGCACCTATTACAACGAGGCGCCACAAACTGTTGTTATTGTTGGTTATAGAGATCTTCTCGATCCAAGAACCCGGGAGAAATACGGCGAAGAGCCAATTCTTGAAAAAAAGGATTGCACCTGGTATTTGGTGGAGCGTGCATCGGATTCGGACAGTGCGCAGCAAGTAGAGCACTCCAAGTCTTCCCAACTCAAGCGCGTAACGGGCGGGCAGCCATGCCCAGAAGATGGATATTATTTCACTCCTGCGCGTGCCGATTCGCGAAGACTATTCAAGCGAGGAGAAATGATGCCTGATTTAGGGGCCAATTATGGAGTGAAAATAGGGCAGTGGGATGTAAAGCAAGAGTGACGGAAGCTATGATGCGATTTTCGGCAATGGTTTGTATCAGCTTGTCTTTGCAGGGGTAGTACATGCCAACGATTATAAAGAAATGAAAATGCAGGGCGATACACATCCTAATTCTTGCAGTGCGGAACAAAAAAAGGATTTTGTGGGAAAGGGTCGCTAAAGCTAAGAGACGGTTTAATAACTCAGCGGAAACCCATTCTTCGCAATAATGTAGAGCCGAGCGCAATGAAGATCATCGCTTCCGATACATCGAGACGCTGCTCATAATCTCGGACAAGGCGGCGGTAGC